>VMHT01014484.1_pt1 | contig 13825 bp, 8 predicted proteins | sample 4693611 | NCBI WGS metagenome assembly VMHT01 (sample SAMN12280063, study PRJNA550983) | marine metagenome | isolation source: seawater sampled from same location over 5 years 0.02-0.2 micron viral filtrate | place: USA: collected off the coast of southern California halfway between the port... ... | reverse complement strand
TATTTACAATGAAATGAGACCGCACTTAGCATTAGATATGGAAACGCCTAACGCAGTGCATAATAGAAAAGGCCAGCTTCGAGAGCTGGCCTAATAACTGTCAACCTATATTAGGACGACACACAAAGAGCGTCTTACATTAATCAGCGGCATCAATATTATGCACATCAAGGTTGCTAAGCTCTGCTTGCACCACTGGCGCTTTTCTTGACGCTTCACCGCGCGACATATCAATTCGCTCAAGGTACTCTTGGTCGATATCCGCAGTAATATAGTTCCCGTCAAAAACAGACGTTTCAAAACGCTGAATGGTTTCGTTCTCTTCGCGAACGGCATCTACCAAGTCAGAAATGTCTTGGAAGATAAGGCCATCTGCTTGGATAAGCTCTGCAATTTGATCGATTTCACGACCATAAGCAATCAGTTCGTTTGCCGATGGCATATCAATACCATACACATTTGGGAAACGAATTTCTGGAGCAGCTGACGCAAAGTATACTTTCTTCGCACCTGACTCACGCGCCATCTCAATGATTTGACCCGATGTAGTACCGCGCACGATAGAGTCATCGACAAGTAGTACACTCTTACCTTTGAACTCAGATGAGATTGCGTTTAGCTTACGGCGTACTGATTTTTTACGCATGGTTTGGCCAGGCATAATGAAAGTACGGCCAATGTAGCGGTTTTTAACGAAGCCTTGGCGATATGGCAAATCCAGTGTGTTTGCGATTTGAAGCGCCACATCCATCGACGTTTCAGGAATAGGAATAACCACGTCGATATCCAGATCTGCCCATTCGCGCTTAATTTTTTCACCTAGCTTACGGCCCATGTTTACACGCGATGCATAAACTGAAATGCCATCTATAAAGCTATCTGGGCGAGCAAAGTAAACAAACTCAAAGATACACGGAGAGGTTACTGGATTCTCGGCGCACTGTCTGGTGTGCAGTTGACCCTCTTCGGTAATAAATACCGCTTCACCTGGCATTACATCGCGCACAAACTGGAAGCCAACAGCATCAAGCGCCACGCTTTCAGATGCCACCATCCATTCCTCACCCAGCTCGCTCATACGCTTACCGAGTGCTAGAGGACGAATACCGTGCGGGTCGCGAAACGCTACAATACCTTGGCCGATGATCGCCGCAACGACTGCGTAGGCACCACGAATTTTCTTATGAACTTTCGTTACCACTTCAAAAATGTGTTCGGCACTTACGCTTAAACCTGCTACCTGCTGCAGTTCATGCGCAAGAATGTTAAGCAATAATTCTGAATCTGAGGTGGTGTTGATGTGGCGGCGTGCAATGCGGAATACTTCTTCCTGTAGCTCATGGGCGTTGGTGAGGTTGCCGTTATGAGCAAAGGCAATACCAAACGGCGAGTTCACATAAAACGGTTGCGCCTCTGCAGAGCTTGATGTACCCGCGGTAGGATAGCGAACATGGCCAATACCCATGTTGCCAGACAGCCTCTTCATATGACGCGTATGGAAAACATCTCGAACCAAACCATTTGCCTTACGCAAATTAAACATATTTTGGTCGATAGTCATTATGCCTGCGGCATCCTGTCCACGGTGTTGAATAACCGTTAGACCGTCGTACAGTGACTGAGCTACGGGCGTTTTACCAACTATTCCGACTATACCACACATGTGCGTTACCTATTTCAAGCGGGATTTAAGAAACTGGAGGAGTCTTTCACATAGCTGAAAAACCACTCAATGATGACACCAAACTCTGGAATGAGTACCGATGCTTGCCACCAATCTGAGGAAGCTGCACCAGTAAAGGTATCCATAAAAAAGAGCAATGCGCTAACTATAAGCACGCCACGCAGTGCGCCAAAAACTATACCGAGGGCCCTATCTGTTCCAGACAGCCCTGTTGCCTGAACCAATTGGCTAATCACGTAATTGATCATGCCGCCAAGAATGAGCGTGGTGACAAACAATGCTGCAATTGCAGCACCGTTTTTTAAGTAAGGATCGTCAATGGCTGTGAAGTAAACGGCGAGGTCAGCGTAGAAATTGCTTGAAATAAAGAGTGCAGCAAACCATACCACTAACGAGATGGCTTCTTTAACAAACCCTCTGATCAGGCTTATTAAGGTAGATACCGCAATGATACCCAGTATGGAAAAGTCTACCCAGTTCATCGTCTCTTTATTGCGTTGATGTTGCTTTTTATCGTAAAGCAACGAGCCTTTGGCGAGATGGCGCGCATTCTAACAGAAGATAAAAATATTACTAGTCTGTAATACCAATCCCTGTTGCTCTGTCCGTGCTTAATTCGACTAGCACCAAGAACAATGCGCACTATTCAACTTTGAACGTAGTGACCTTACCTTTAAGACTCGTGAGTTCCTTTAAGTGAGGTAGTGCCGATTCCAGTTTTTTCTTGTCTAAATCTGGGCCAACGAAAACTTTATTAAGCGGGCCAGAACTGGTTTGAATTTTGCGACTAAACGCACGATATCCAGCCTTTTCTAGTTTAGCTAACAGCGCTTTTACGTTTTTCTCGTGGCGGAAGCTACCAAGTTGAATAACCCAACCAGCGTCATCGTCTGCGGCACTTTTTGTATTAACCACCGTTTGGCTTGCTAGATTGTCCTCTTCTTCAAAGGTTTTCACCGCTGGCGCTTTTGCGGTAGTGGCTTCACCTGCACGACCACTTTCCCCTGTGCCAGAAGAATCCAAATCATCATCTAATGCCGTTTCATCTTGGATTTCAACCGCTGGCACCGCAGCTTTCGCCACGCGCTCTGATGGAAAAGATTCTGGCTCTACGATGGGCTTTTTAGGCGGATTAGCAGGTACAGAGACAAAAGGTTCTCTGTTTGTTTGCTTTTTGCCATCAAGAAAGTCTGGTAAAAAGATTACCGCTAGGGCGACAACAATAATTGTCCCCACCAGTCTATTCTTTAATGCCGATGTCACTGTGCTCTCCTGCTTGAATACACGGTTTTACTCTACAAGGCGCGTGTTAGTTTTGCTCAGCAAGCACGTCTGCTACGGTAACAAAAGAACCAAAAACGAGAATAAGTTCACCAGTTTGATAATCTGCAAGCGCGCGCTGATATGCCGAGGTCACGTCCTGAAACGTGTCTATATTCTCTATGGTTGTGCCGGCATTAACAAGTGCATTTTCAAGTACTTCTGCCTTGCAGCCCCGAGGACCACTCGTTGACGCTACGTACCACTTGGCATTAAGTGTCGCCAGTGGCGCTAAGGTCTCTGCAATAGACTTATCTTTTAGCATGCCCACCACAACGCGCATTTGGCTTACATCGTAACGGTTTAGCCAATCTTGCATAGCTGCCGTCGCTTGTGGATTATGGGCAACGTCTACAACTACTAACGGGGAATCACTGATAGTCTGCTGGCGCCCCGGCATGGTGGTGTTCTCAATAATATCTCTTACCACGCTTTCTTCGGGCAGCAAATCTAGTAGCTCCAGCGCGGCCAACGCTGTACTCGCATTTTGAAGTGGAATTTTAGGATAAGGTAGCGACGTATAACTATTGCTCTTCCCTTTCCAGCTCCACTCACTGTAATCACTTGCTACCACTGTTTCGAAATCTTGTGTAGCCCAACGTACGTTAGCTTGTAGCTCGTTAGCCACATCGTAAAGCGATGATGGAGGAAACAGTTCACCAACCACTGCATTGCCGTTTTTGCGCATAATGCCCGCTTTTTCCCGAGCAATTTTTTCGCGGGTATTACCAAGCCAATCTTGATGGTCAAGATCGATAGTCGTAATAACAGCTTGATTGGGATCAATAATGTTGGTGGCATCCAAACGTCCGCCTAGGCCTACTTCAAGAATGACCACATCAACAGCCCATGACTGCATCATTTTCATGGCAGCCAGTGTACCGAACTCAAAGTAAGTTAGAGTAATAGGTTCGCCACCCGTGTCTTTTCGCGCGCTTTCAACAAACTCAAATGCATTCACAAATTCATTCGCAGGCGGTAATTCGCCGTTGTAACGCACGCGTTCACGATAGTCGGTTAAATGGGGTGAACTGTATACCGCAACACTTTTGCCTTGCGAAAGCATGGCCTGCTCAAGTAAGCGGCACGTTGTGCCTTTACCGTTTGTGCCTGCAACAGTAATAACCAAAGACTGGTTGAGTGAGAGTGCCATGGCATTGGCCACTTCTTTCACTCTGTCTAGCCCCATATCGATGGCGCTAGGATGAATAGATTCTAGGTAGGATAACCACTGGCTCAGGCTTTTTTGCGAAGATGAAGACGCTGAGGCGTTTTCTGCGTGTGGCGCTGAGCCAGTATTTAGATTGTTTTCGTTATTCACTAATTCTTATAATGCAACTTAACCAACAGGCTGTGTAATCTATCACGCATATCTCTGCGGTCAACAATCATATCAATTGCACCTTTCTCAACAAGGAACTCACTGCGTTGGAAACCTTCAGGCAGCTTTTCTCTTACTGTTTGTTCGATTACGCGAGGACCCGCAAAGCCGATTAGTGCTTTTGGCTCGGCTACGTTTACGTCACCAAGCATCGCCAAACTTGCAGATACACCACCCATTGTAGGGTCTGTAAGTACACTAATATAAGGCAGGCCTTTCTTACTCATTTTAGCAAGCGCTGCAGATGTTTTAGCCATTTGCATTAGCGACATCAGTGCTTCTTGCATACGCGCACCGCCACTAGCACTAAAGCAAATAAGCGGCATATCGTTTTCTAAGCATGCATTAACAGCAGCAACGAAGCGAGCACCTACAACCGATGCCATTGAGCCGCCCATAAACGCAAACTCAAAACACGCAACCACTACCGGCATACCTTTTAGCTTGCCCTGCATTACCACTAGCGCGTCTTTCTCGTTCGTTGCCTTTTGTGCAGCAACGATACGGTCTTTATAGCGCTTAGAGTCTTTAAACTTAAGTACGTCTTGCGGCTCGTGCTCTGCACCTAACTCAACGCGATCGCCATCATCTAGGAACGCATCGATACGGCGGCGTGCCGTAATACGCATGTGATGGTCACATTTAGGGCAAACTTCCTGAAGTTTTTCCAGTTCGCTCTTATACAGCACTGCTTGGCATGAACCACACTTCGTCCAGATACCCTCTGGTACGTTACCTTTGGTTGATGTTTGCGTGCGAGGAAGAATTTTTTGAATCCAGCTCATGGAAATTGAATCCTTTGTTTTTTGTTTGCCGACCATGACGATTGATGTTTGTTCATACTTGTGGTCAACAACACATTAATTTTTTAAGTTTCATACTGTATTACAAAGAAAAAATACGTAACACAATAGAACAGCTACCTAATATAGCGCGCTATTAGACCACAATACAACGAAATGGAAAAAACAAAACTGGTCTTAGAAGTTGGCAGGGCATGATTTGAAGATACACGCTTCAATACAACCTGAGTTAACTGCTAGGCGATGTGCAGCTAACTCAGATTGAAAAATTTAAAGGCGAAGGTAGATAGATTAGGCTTCTGGAAGGAATAGTGGTCCTAAAGGCGGCTTAGGTAAACCGTGCTCGTCAGGGTAAGTGACGTCGACCAAGTACAATCCATTTGGCTTCGCCGTAGCTGCAGATTTACTTCTGTCTTTCAGGCTTAACAAGTGAGCTATCCAATTTACGTCTTGCTCCCCTGCCCCAATCTCAACAAGCGCGCCCGTGATATTGCGAACCATATGATGCAAGAAAGCATTGGCGCGAATATCGATAATAACGTATCGCCCTTGGCGATATACGCTTACATCAGTAACGTTGCGAAATGGTGTTTTACTTTGGCAAAGCGCTGCGCGAAAAGAGGTAAAATCTTGTTCGCCTAGCAAGGCTTGTGCGGCAACATGCATTTTTTTCTCGTCTAATTCGCGGTGGATATGGGTAACCCCGGAATGGAGAATAGCAGGACGCATTTTCGCATTATGAATAACGTAACGATAGCGGCGATGGGTAGCAGAAAAACGTGCATGGAAGTCATCGCTGACGTTCTTTGCCCAGGTAACAGCAACAGAGTTAGGCAGATTCGCATTTACGCCGAGTGTCCAAGCGCGCTCTGAGCGTGGTGCATCACAGTTAAAGTGAACCACTTGCCCAGTAGCGTGTACACCAGCATCGGTACGTCCAGCGCACTGCACTTCAATGGGTTCGTTGGCTACTGTCGATAGTGCCTTTTCAAGATGTTCCTGAACACTTGGTACTTCACGCTGGCGTTGCCATCCGTATACAGCAGCACCGTCGTATTCAATCCCTAAGGCAATTCGCCCCATATCTGTATTACCCCGTTTCTGAAAAGGCGCTAAGTGTAGTCATGTCGCTTGCAACATGCAATGCCGCTAATACGCAAAACTCTTTTAGGTCATAGAAAATAAATGTACATCACCTAAAACAAAAACGGCCTGTATATCTTGTAAATATACTGGCCGTCCAAAATCTCAAACGAGAGCGCGGTTATGCGCATAAGAGCAAACTACTTAAGCAATATTCGCTAAAATCGATGCGGCTTCCTGTTTTTGCTCTTCGCTACCCTCTTTCATTACTTCTTCAAGCAACTCTTTTGCAGCGTCCACATCGTCCATTTCAATATAAGCGCGAGCTAAGTCCAGGTTAGCGTTCTGCCCTGCGTCTTTATCTATATCAATCACCGTATCTTCATCAGATACACCTGTGAAGTCAGATAAACTTACATCAAGATCTAGCGCTTGGCTATCCGGGTCAATAGCGTCTGCATCATCGCCATCGTCCATTAAAGCCTCTACATCAAGGAAGTCTTCTGGTGGCGTTTGCGCGTCACTTTCACCATCGACATCACTAAGTAAGGCGGCAAGATCTAAATCAGGGTTATCGAGTTTAAGATCATCCTCTTGAGCCTTTTCAGTCTCAACGGATTGAGCCTCTTGTTCGTCCTCTTCAATTTCAGTTGGCGTGGCAATATCCAATTCCACATCATCTGGAATTTCAAGGTCGTCTAATGCAAGTTCCGAATCATCTTCTTCAAGGGCGAAAGTATCTTCGTCGTCTTCTTGCTCAGACTCAAAAGCACCATCTTCGTCTAGCTCAAAGGTTTCATCTTCTTCGTCTAGTTCAAACGTATCATCGCTTTCGTCGAATCCAAGGTTGTCGTCACTCCCTTCTAACTCGAATGTGGCTTCATCATCTTCCAGCTCAAGTTCGAAAGTATCTTCACTCTCTGCTGAAGATGCTTCTGGATCCTGACCGTCGTCATCACTTTCAATTTCACTGGTGTCGACATCACTTGTATCAACAATAGCGTCTGACTCAAGACTTTGAAGAAGCTCATCGAATTCCGCACTGTCAAGATCGTCAAGAATCTCGTTGTCGTCTACATGGTCATCGTCACCGGAAGCAGACAACCAGTCGTCAAGGCCTGGAACATCGTCAAGTTCGTTAAAGTCTTCTTCGCTGTTCTTATCTGAATCGCTTTGGTTTAAATCAGTTTCTTCAGGTGAACTCGATTCTTCAGCAGCACTAGATTCTGATGATATTTCGTCACCTTCATCTTCACCGTCTACTACACCGTCAATTTCTTGCTCTAATTCAAAGCTTTCTACTTCGTCATACGCAGCGTTTAACAGGCTGTCGTCGTATTCATCACTGTCTTCTGCTGAAGCATCTTCCGCTGGCGCTGATGGCTTTTCCTGCGCTAATGGCTCTTCCGTATCCATCTGACTGAACGAAGGAATATCATCCATCATCTGTCTTTCAAACGCTTCAATAGCGTCATCTAGTGGATCGTCTGACGTTTGCCCTGCCTTTTCTTCAGCGTCTTCATCGACAGCTTCGAGCTCTGGCTCTACGCCTGTTTCTGGCTGTAGTTCTGCTTCGGCTTCCGTTTCTAGCTCTACTTCATCTTCCGAGTCGGTTTCAGGCTCAGCTTCGAATTCTAGCTCTGATTCTGGCTCTGGCTCAGATTCAAGTTCCGCCTCTAATTCAGGCTCAATCTCAGTGTCTTGTTCTGCTTCTACTTCAGTGCCAAACTCTGGCTCTGAATCTAGTTCTAACTCTGGTTCACCTTCGGCTTCCGCCTCTAGCTCTACTTCATCTTCCAAGTCGGCTTCAGGTTCAGGTTCAGCTTCAGTTTCAGGTTCAACTTTTTCTTCTGGTTCCTGGTCTTGTTCTGTTTCAGAATCGATATCCTGTTCCAATTCAGATTCAAGCTCAAGCTCAGGCTCAACTTCAAATTCTAGCTCTGATTCCGGCTCCGGCTCAGATTCAAGTTCCGTTTCTAGTTCAGGCTCAATCTCAGCGTCTTGTTCTGCTCCTATTTCAGTGTCAAACTCTGGCTCTGAATCTAGTTCTGACTCTGGTTCACCTTCGGCTTCCGCCTCTAGCTCTACTTCATCTTCCAAGTCGGCTTCAGGCTCAGCTTTTTCTTCTGCTTCTTGGTCTAGTTCTGTTTCAGAATCGAAATCCTGTTCGAATTCAGATTCAGAATCAGCTTCAAATTCTAGCTCTGATTCCGGCTCCGGCTCAGACTCAAGTTCCGCTTCTAGTTCAGGCTCAATCTCAGCGTCTTGCTCTGCTTCTACTTCAGTGCCAAGCTCTGATTCTAGTTCTGACTGCGGTTCACCTTCGGCTTCCGTCTCAAGCTCTACTTCATCTTCAATGTCAGCTTCTAGCTCAGCTTCTGGTTCTGACTCAAACTCGACTTCAGGTTCGAACTCTGCATCTGTTTCATCATCTGGTTCTATTTCAGACTCAAGCTCAGAAAGTAGCTCGTCTGTCAGCAAATCTACATCTTCACTGCTTTTAGATTCTTCAGCTTCTAGTTCAGCAAGCAACTCATCAGTTAGCGGGTCGCTAAAATCATCTTCGCTTGCATCTTCTTCATCGCCTTCAGGCGTTTCAAGATCTACGTCTTCTTCGTGAGCTTCAGGACTAACTTCAGGCTCGCCATCTAACTCTGCTTCAAGCTCTGCAAGTAGTTCATCAGTAAACGGATCGTCAAAATCACCTTCCTCATCGGATTGAGTAGGTAAATCGCTAGAAGCGCTTTCATCGAGCTCATCATCAGCTGAAGGCATTTGATCCGCTGAGGGCATTTGATCCGCTGAAGGCTCTTCAGCAAGCTCATCTTCCGCCTGTAGCTCAGCAATAAGCTCATCGGAAAGAGGGTCACTGAAGTCCGCGTTAGTTTCGATTTCGTCGGTGACTATTTCGTCTAAATCGTCGGTAATGGCATCAAGACTCTGAATAGACTGCGGCGACGGCGAAGAAGTTGTTATTTCTTCCTCGAGATCATCCTCGTCTTCGTCACCTTCTTCACCCAGGCCACCCATCATTTCGATTTGCTCAATTTCATTTAACAAATCGTCGGTGATTTTATCAATTTCTTTATTTTGCTGATTAATCTCGTCGTCGAGCTTGCTTAGCATATCCTCATTGATAAGGTCGTCATTGCTGTCTAGCTCATCAGTAAGACCTGCATCAACGCCGTGCTCTTCTAGCAAATCGTCAATACTGATTTCAGGCTTATCGTCCTCATCTTCTACGGTTGGCAAAGAAGAAACACTTTCTGTTTCTTCGTCAGCGTCAGATAAATCATCAACTGAGCTGGCAAGCAACGCGTCGATATCGTCTTCATCAACATTGTCAGATTCAGCAGTTCCTTTGACCTCAGCCAGTATGTCGTCAGGGTCTATATCGCCCGACTCATCTAGCTCATCACTCTCAAGTTCTGCCGCGTCTTGGCTTTGCACATCATCAAGCAAGTCATCAATGTCAAAATCATCGTCATCTGTCGATGCAGCCTCGTCAGCAACTTCCGTCTCTGGCTCGCTTTCATCGGCAGCATCTTCATCAAAGATGTCGTCATCCCCAGACAGGTCGAAGCCTTCAAGGTCGTCAGTGTCGTTTTCGTTTAATACTTTATCTGACAGGTCATCGTCATCAAACAGACTATCTAGTTCACTTTGATCAAGCTCATCATCGCCAGCTTCAAACAAGTCATCACTGCCATCGTCTGGCACCAACATGTCGTCTTCAAGGTCGGCGAAGGTTTCTAGTTCGTCATCTAGGCTTTCTTCTAAATCTGAGGTAAGTACGTCATCAAGTAGGTCGTCGTCATTGAACAAGTCATCATCTGACAACTCTGCTTTATCATCAAAGTCAGGGGCCAGTGCACTTGAAAGATCGCCAATGTCAGAATCAGGTACCGGCACTTCATCGTTATCGGCTGTAATCGTAGGTCCAGCCGCAGGCGCTTCGTCAGGCTTACTATTACGTTTTAGCAGCCACATGATAAGACCACCAACTAACAATAGTGACAGAATTGCAGAGCCTATGATTAGACTGAGTGGGCTGGTAAGTGCGCTTAAAAAAGAAGACTGCTTTTCTGCTTCGCGCTGCGCTTGCTCGGCCTTGATCATGTCGAGCAATTCTTGCTGAAGCGCCACTTGCATATCTAGTTGGCTCTTAACATCACCTTCCACTTGTCCACGCAAGGTTTCTAGTTCGCCATTAACGGCCTCAACACGCTCGTACAAGCGTCTGTTTTCGTTAAGAATAGCTTCAACATTTTCCAGTGAGGCTGCAAATTGCATACGCAGCTCGTCAAATTGTCGGGTTTGCTCCTGATCTAAGCGAGTGATTTTCTGCTCAATATCAGTTTGGGTTTGCGTTAAGTCTTGTTGATTGACTAAAGGCGATGCAGGCTTGATATTTCTTACGCTACTGCCGGGCTTATTAAGCATTTCAGCAAATGCCCTATCATCCTGCTCAGCGCGCATCTGGGCTTTTTGCTTATCAATTCTGGCAATATAGCGCTCTGATGGTAGCTTTAATACCGCACCATCAACTAATAAATTTAAATTGCCGTTTTCAAAGGCGTTTGGATTGAGCTCGTAAATGGCAGTCATAACCTGATATACGCTCAGGTTATTATTTTGGCGATAGCGCTCAGCAATACGCCATAGGGTATCGTTGGCGTCGATAGGGCCATATTCTAGGCCTGAATACTGATCAGTTGCGTCTTTGGGACCTTTTAAGAAGGTAGCGCGTTCTTGTGCATCAACAGTGATGATAGGGCCAGACAAACAAAGTGTTAGTAAAAGTAAGCCCGTCAAATGCAATTTCATAGCAGTCCTATATGCCCTCAAGCGTATTTACCACCCGAGACGTATGGGCGGATTTTCTAGCCAATCAGTACGGAAGAAAATATTGGCTTTTATTTTTATTCTTAAGCCACCTTGAAACCATTAATAATCAAGCTAGCGTTTTACAGTCTTTATGAACTTAGCAGTAAGATTTATTTGCGCTTTTTAGAGTTCTTACCTTTCGCCTAAGTGTCTGACTGAGTATTGTTTTTAACGTTGTTCTATTCCTAACTCTACAAACTATAAACCAGTTATTAAGGGTGATCTAGTTAGACAGTAGTATTGGATCACTCTAATGCTCAAATTTTCACTAAAAGCCGTCGAAAGTAGTATCAAGCACAGTCTTTCTATTTCATTGCATACCGCCGCTTCATTGCATTAAATGCTTTTTTCAATTGCAGCAGGCATTACCCTTTCATTGCGTATCGGCAAGCACAGAAAAATGTTTACCTTTTCCTGTGCTTATCCGATTAATCAGAGGCTGTGTCTCTGTAGAATACTTATAAGTAGTCGCGAATAAGTGTCTCAGCAATTTGAATGCTGTTTGTCGCTGCACCTTTGCGAATGTTGTCTGACACCACCCACAAATTTAAACCACAAGGGTGAGTAATATCATTCCTGATACGCCCTACATGCACAATGTCGTTGCCGCTAGCACTGCTTACTTGCGTTGGGAATTGCTCATTGCCGTCGTAAACTGTTATGCCTGGCGCATCGGCTAAAAGCTCTTTAACATGCTGCGCGTCTATTGGCGAACGCGTTTCAAGGTGAATGGCCTCAGCATGGCCATAGAAAACCGGCACGCGCACAGCTGTCGCGTTTACCAAAATACTTTGATCGCCCATGATTTTTTGGGTTTCCCACAGCATTTTCATTTCTTCTTTGGTGTAGTCGTTGTCTTGGAATACGTCGATTTGAGGGATAACGTTAAAGGCAATTTGGCGACTAAACGATTCTGGTTTTACTTCACGTGCGTTTAGCAAACCTGCGGTTTGTTTAGCCAGTTCTTCCATGGCTTCTTTACCTGCACCAGAAACTGACTGATATGTGCACACGTTAATACGGTCAATACCAACCGCGTCTTGAATAGGTTTAAGTGCAACCAACATTTGAATGGTTGAGCAATTTGGGTTCGCAATAATGTTTCTATTGCGAAACTCTGCCAGTGCATGGGCGTTAACTTCTGGCACCACAAGTGGGATATCTGGCTCGTAACGAAACTCTGAAGTATTGTCGATAACAATACAGCCTTCCTCTGCCGCTAGCGGAGCAAATTTTGCAGAAATGCTGCCTCCAGCTGAGAAAAAGCCAAATTGCACTAATGACCAGTCGAAATCATCAGCATCTAATACTTCAATGTCTTCGCCTTTAAACGACACGGTACTACCTGCTGAACGTTTACTGGCAAGCGGATACAAACGGTTTACCGGAAAGTCTCGCTCTTCTAATAGTTCAATCATGGTTTGGCCCACTAGACCTGTGGCGCCAAGTACCGCTACGTCAAACGCTTGCGACATAATGCTTTATGCTCCTAATATTAAAATAACTAAACCAGACTTACGTGAAAGCCCAGTTTGGTGAATGTGTCTTGGATTTGCTTACTGGTGTTTTTTGGCAAGTGTAACGCATAGGCGCTGCACTCGCGACGCACTCTGTATTGCTTGCGCAATGTAGAGAACGTATTTGCTATGTGTGTCTCTGGCGTTTCATTATGGCCTGACGCAAACGCGTTTCGCGTTATCTTATCGTCAATAGCTACATCATACACATTGTGGAATACGGCAATGAGATCCTCAACCGACAACCGCACCGCCTCAGGCGAATTTAACGCAACTTTGATCGGATTGGTTTTCTCTAAAAAGTCGCTAAGCACTTTGTCTGGGGCTTTGCCCACTACGTCACAAATTTGCTCGTAAATCATTTGCGTACCGCGCACTTTGCCTTCTACAGAGTGCCCCGCGATATGTGGTGTAACGAACCAAACATAGTCAAATAATGCTGTATTTATGGCAGGCTCATTGTCGAATACGTCGAGTACCACCGTTGGCGGTTTTTCACCTCGAAGTACACTAAGTAGTGCCACTTCATCAATAACCTCACCCCGGCATGCATTTATAAGCAGCTGGTTTGACGTTAATCCTTCCAGAAACGCTTCGTCTATCATCTGATATGTAGGATATTCGCCGCCTTTAATAAAAGGCACGTGAAGCGAGATCACATCGCACTTTGCTATTTGCGCTAAGTCTACAAATGACTGACCGTTATGCTCCTTCTTACCAGATTTTGCTAGCGCTTGCTGTAGCGGTGGGTCATACAGACAGTGTTTAACGCCAATTGCCATTAAAATTCTTGATAATGCAGTTCCCACATTACCAGCACCTACTATTCCCACTGTCGCATTATATAAATCGAGCTTTTGGGCTTTTTGCGCGTGCAGCAAAACACTCAACACGTACTCGGCAACCGCTACGGCATTACAGCCTGCTGCACTGCTATGCATAATACCCACGCTATCTAAATGCGTTTTATCTAGATGATTGGTCCCCGCCGTTGCCGTAGTAACAAACTTGAGCTTGCTAGCGCTGGTCAGCAGTTCAGGGGTAACCTTGGTGGTAGAACGTAGCGCAAGAATATCTACATCGCGCAGCATTTCAGGCACAAGAGATTGCCATGCATAGGTTTCAACCTCACCTACGCTATTAAGGTAAT
>VMHT01085202.1_pt1 | contig 13826 bp, 14 predicted proteins | sample 4693611 | NCBI WGS metagenome assembly VMHT01 (sample SAMN12280063, study PRJNA550983) | marine metagenome | isolation source: seawater sampled from same location over 5 years 0.02-0.2 micron viral filtrate | place: USA: collected off the coast of southern California halfway between the port... ... | reverse complement strand
TGCATCAGAATTTCCAACTTCTGGTTTTATTATGATAGAAAAAATTGATACAACTCCTAACACAGATAACTACGGAAAATATTTTAATGAAGTAATTCAATATACAGGTAAATCTACTAACAATTTAACAGGTTGCACACGTGGAACATCTGCACCATTTAAAGGAATAAATCCATCTAATACTACAGCAACTACGCATAGCAGTGGAGCAAAAGTTTTTGGATGTTATTTAGCAACTGCTATTGGAACAACTGTTCAAACAGGGGCTCAACCAGCCACTGAAACACAATATAATTCTATAACAGTGCCTTTAGTATCTAATGCTGGAAGCACGGCAACAGGAGGCGGTTTTCAGTGTACAATTGGACCCGTAAATGATAGAGCTTAATTATGGCATATAGTTATTCAGATTTAACAACAGATATTAGAAATTACACAGAAGTAGATGCTAATGTTCTTACTGCTGCTGTTATAAATGGTTTTCTTCGTAATTCAGAACACAGAATTAATTTAGATTGTCCTATGGATTCAGATAGAATTCAAGCAGAAGCACAATTTGCTACAGATTTTAATTCTATTACAATGCCTACGGGTTTATTATTTGTTAGAGGTATAGAAGTTTACGATTCAACAACAGCTACTACTGGACAAGGAGTATGGTTAGAAAGACGTGATCAAACTTTTATATCAGAATATGTAGGAGAATTAACAGGAACTTCAGGCGGAGCTGCAGCACAAGATGTAACAGGATTACCTAAATATTATTCTATGTTTGGTGGTGCTACTACTGGAACTAGCACAGCTACTTCAGGAGCGGTATATGTAGCCCCTACACCAGATAAAAATTACAAATATATTATTCATTATAATGCTATGCCAACTGGTTTAGAGACTAATACAAGTGGTACTTATGTAAGTAATTACTTTCCACAAGGGCTATTATATGCATGTTTAGTAGAAGCATTTAGTTTCTTAAAAGGCCCAACAGACATGTTGACATTATATGAACAGAAGTATAAAACTGAACTACAAAAGTTTGCAGCAATGCAAATTGGAAGAAGAAGAAGAGACGATTACACGGATGGTACAATAAGAATTCCAATCGAGTCAGCGCCTCAGTAATTAGGAGATTTTTTATGACAATAACATCGGCAATATGTAATTCATTCAAAGTAGAAATTCTACAAGGTGGTCACAACTTTAATGACAGTAGTGGAGCACCAACAGGTAACGCATTTAAACTAGCTTTATTTTCAAGTGACTCAGCTTCATTAAGTAAAACAACAACTGTTTACACAGCACCATCATCTGCTAACGCAGTTCCAACTAACACACTTGAAGTTAGTCAAAGTCAAACCGATGGCGGATCTTCAAACACTGGTTACACTGCAGGTGGAACCGCATTAACATCATCAGCTGATCCAGTTTTATCTTCAGACACAGCATGTGTAAAATTTAATGATGTTAGTTTTACTTCAGCTACTTTTACAGCAAGAGGTTGTTTAATTTATAATACAACAGCAATCACAGGATTTACAACAAACAGATCAGTCTGTGTTGTTAATTTTGGTGCAGACAAAACTGTAACAAGTGGAACATTTACTGTTCAATTTCCAGCACAGACAGCAGGTAACGCAATCGTTCAGATAGCATAAGGAGTAAGTCCTTATGTCGGCAATCCGAACATTTACAGTAACGGTAGCCAACCCCGGCTCTGGTAATAAATATTACATAGATGGTGTATTACAAGATACTATAACTCTTGCAGAAGGTTATACTTATATATTTAATTATCCTGCAGGTCACCCATTTAGATTTTCTACAACATCAGATGGCACACACAATTCCGGAAGTGAATATACAACCGGCGTAACACACAATAGTTCAACTCAAACTACAATAGTCGTAGCAGACAGCGCGCCACAACTTTATTATTATTGTGCACTTCACTCAGGAATGGGTGGAACAGCTAATACAGTTGATTCAAATACTTGGGGTGTTCTTCAATGGGGACAAAATAAATGGGGTGATCAAGACAGTATTGAAGTCACTCTTTCTGGTTTATCAATAACTTCTTCATTAGGTACTTTACTTCCGTTTAATGAAACAGGTTGGGGTAGAGATACTTGGGGTTTTGAAAATTGGGGTGAGTCAGCAATAGATGTAGTTTTACCTTCTTTATCTTCAACTTGTTCTGTCGGAGCTTTAACAACAGAAATAAAACCTGGTTGGGGTACACTTGATTGGGGTGAAAATGGTTGGGGTACAGTTGACTCAGCTGTATTTAATTTAACAGGTTTATCTGCAACAGCTAACGTAGGATCATTGACTGTAGCAGATCAAGCAATAGGTCTTACAGGTTTATCAACTACAAGTGCAGTAGGAAGTTTAACTACATTTTCTGATCACACACTTACACTATCTGCATTAAGTTTAACATCAAGTCCAGGATTATTGTCTGTAGATGCTCATTCAGTAGGATTATCTGGTTTATCAGCTACAAGTGCAGTAGGAAGTATATCTCCTGCAGATGTAATAGGTATTACAGGTCAATCAGCTGAAACAGATGTTGGTGCTATTACAATATCTTCTAATCCTGTTATAGCTTTAACAGGCGTTTCAGCATCAACATCTTTAGGTTCTTTAACTATTTCAAATATAACTGGAGCTACTTTAACAGGTCGATCAGCTACAACAGCTTTAGGATCTTTAACAACAACTCAGTTATCTATAGCTAGTTTAGTAGGTTTGGGACAAACAGCTACTACAAGTTTAAATGCTGACGGTATTATATTAAAATATTACGGAAAACTTGATCCTAAAACAAGTACAGGATATACTACACAAACACCTAAAACGTCAGTTAGCGGATACTCAAATAAGACGCCAAAAAACACAACAGGATATACAACAAAAACTCCTGCATAACATGTTTGACTTAAAACTTAATAGACTATATAAATACAACATTTAGGAGAATAAATAATGGCATCAACTTATACTGATCTTGGTATTGAACTAATGGCAACCGGTGAAAACGCCGGTACTTGGGGAACAAAAACCAATGCAAACTTAAATCTTATAGAACAATTAACTGGTGGTGTTAATTCTCAAACTGTAACTGATTCAGGAACACCAACAGCTTTATCAATAGCAGACGGTGCTTTAACAGGTACTGCTCAACACAGAGTTATAGAACTTACAGGTTCAATAACTGGAGCAAGAATTGTAACTTTTCCTTTACTTACAGAAAATTTTTACATTATTAAAAACGGTACTTCTGGTGCATACACAGTACAAATAAAAGCAGCATCTGGTTCAGGTGCAACTGTTACTTTTGCAGCAGATAATAAAGGATATAAACTTGTTTATCTTGATGGTGTTGCAACAAACACTGGTGTTTTTGAAGCTGTATTAGGAGGCACTGGAGATGTAACTCTTACTGGAACACAAACTTTAACAAACAAAACTTTAACATCACCTGCAATTGGAACTTCAATTTTAGATACTGGTGGAAACGAATTATTTAAATTAACTGCAACAGGTTCTGCAATTAATGAACTTACATACGCTAATGCGGCTGCCGGAAATAACCCTACTTTTACGGCGTCTGGTGGAGATACTAACATAGGTGTATCAATTTTACCTAAAGGATCAGGAAAAATAACACTAGACAATTTAACTTTCCCTGCAGCGGACGGTTCGGCAAACCAAGTTATGACAACCAATGGTTCAGGTCAATTATCTTTTGTAGATAATACTGGTGGAACTGATTGGCAAGCAGTTCAAAGTTCAGCTACATTTACAGCAGTAGCTGGAAAAGGATATTTTATTAATACAACAAGTAATGCAATAGAAATGGATTTACCTGCAGGAACTTTAGGAGATGAAATATCTTTTGTTGATTATGCAGGAACATTTGACACTAATGCACTTACCATTGATCAAAATGGTACAGAAAAAATTATGGGTTCGACATCACCATTGACAGTTTCGGTAGAAAGAGCAGCAAATACTTTAGTGTATACAGATTCTACACAGGGTTGGTTGTTAAAGAATAAATAATCATGGCTACTTATAAGGAGAAAGTTGGAACTTCGGTTGTCAACTACGCTGGTAATTATCCAGGCGCCGTAGAAGGTGAGCTATGGTACGATAGCACTAACAAAGATTTTAAATATAATTATCCAAATGTCGCAACAGCAGCTTGGGCTACTGGTGGTGATTTAGGAACTGGCAGAGCTTCAATGAGTAATGCAGGAAACGCGGGAGATACTATAGGTGCAGGAGGATTTTATCCACCTGGACGTTCTGCATTAGCTGAAATATATAATGGAGTTGCTTGGTCTGAAACAGCAGATTTAAATCAAGTTAGACAATTAAGTCCAATGGCTGGAGCAAGTAGTACATCTGCAGTAGTCTTTGGTGGAACTGAACCACCTTATACATCTAAGGTGGAAAAATGGAATGGAACTTCTTGGGCAGAAGTTACTGATCTACCTAGCGCAAGACAATATGTAATGGGGTTTGGTATAACAACTGCAGCAATTTCTGCTGGTGGACAAACTAGTACTTTTATAGCAGACGCAGATTTATATAATGGAAGTAGTTGGGCTGAACAAGCTAGTTTAAATACTGCTAGAGGGTATGGTTCAGGATCGGGAACAGCTACAACTGGTTTAACTGCTGGTGGTAACACAGGTCCAGCACCGAGAGCAGCATTAACAGAATCTTGGAATGGAACTAGTTGGGTTGAAGAAAGTGATTTAAATGAAGCTAGAGGTTCAGGACTAGCAGGATCTGGAACAAGTAAAACTTCTGCTATGGTTTTTGGTGGAGAACCGCCAGGAACTCCTACTGCCAAAACAGAACAATGGAACGGAACTTCTTGGACAGAAGTAGGTGATTTATCTACAGCAAGACAATATTTAGCCGGATCTGGATCTAAAACTCAAGCACTTGCTTATGGTGGAAATAATCCTGGAGGTTATTTAAATAACACAGAAGAATTTACAAGTGGAGGACCCGTTGGTGCGTGGTCTACAGGTGGAGCTTTAAATACTGGTAGAAGATATTTAGGAAGATCAGGAACTCAAACATCAGCTTTAGCTTTTGGTGGAGATGCAGATGGAACTAATGGAACAGATTTAACAGAAGAATATGATGGAAATAGTTGGACAGAAGTTAACAATTTAAACACTGCAAGAAGAACAATGGGTTGCGGAGCAGACAATAATTCTGCATTAGCTTTTGGTGGTCAACCAAGTGACTCAGGATCAGTTTCAAATTTAACAGAGTCTTGGAATGGAACTTGTTGGGCAGCAGGAAATACTTTAAACAATGCAAGAGGTACAGCAGCAGGGTCAGGTATAGTAACATCAGCATTATGTTATGGAGGAACTCCAACTCCTAGAGCATACACAGAAAAATGGAATGGAACTTGTTGGGCAGAAGTTAACGATTTAAACCAAGGAAGATATGGTAATGCGGGAGCTGGATCTGTTAATTCAAATGCTTTATGTTTTGGTGGTTTTTCATCACCTCCTTCTACATATGAAGCAAAAGCAGAATCTTGGAATGATACATGTTGGACTGAAGTTAGTGATTTAAATACTGGAAGATATGGTATTATGGGAACAGGTGCTAGTAATACAGCGGCACTAGCTTTTGGTGGAGAAGCACCACCTAATACAGGTAAAACAGAAGATTGGAATGGAGTTGCATGGGTAGAAGTTGCAGATTTAAATGTTGCACAAGCAGATGGTAATGGTGCAGGTACTTCAACAGCAGCAGTTGCATTTGGAGGAGCTTCATCACCTAAAGCAATGACAGAAGAATGGAGTGGAAGTTCAAACACAACTAAGGTATTAACAGATTAATAAAAGGAGAAAACTATGGCAAAAACATATCAATACTGTGTAGCAGAAAACTGGGGAAAGGGATTTATCGATCACGTTGAATCTCAAAGAATCACGTTTGTTGGCTATCCTGGTAATGTTTGGCAAGTTCCTGCATACAACAAACACGGTAATCTTTGGATTGCTAAAGTTGCAGGTACTGTAAAAACAAAAGACGAGGCACAGGCGATTGTTGATGCAGAGGTTCAAGCAGCACAAGCTGCGTGGGATGCTTTACCTGATGCTGACAAAGCACCAGCAGTAGAGACTAACACAAGACCTACTGACATAACATTAGAGGAGTAAAAATTTAAATGGCTACGTATTTAGGCACACATGGTAGTAAAATACAGAACTACACTACGGATCCCGATAATCCGAATACGGGAGAGGTGTGGTATAATGATACGGCCAACACATTAAAGTTTCAACATCCTAATACTACTACAACTGGTTCATGGGCCACAGCTAACACTATGAATACTGCTAGACGAAGGTTAGCAGGTGCTGGTTCTTACACAGCAGCATTGGCTATTACAGGTACAGCGGATCCACCACTTTACGCAAATACAGAATTATTTACTGGAGGAGCTTGGACTGAAGTTAATGATGTAAATACTGCTAGAGAAGAAACTGCTGCTGCAGGAAAAACTAGCACAAGTGCTTTAGTTTTTGGAGGAAACGATCCATCAAGATCAGCTGCATCAGAATCTTGGAATGGAACTTGTTGGTCAAATACTCCTAGCATGACTACTGCAAGAGGAGAAGTAGCAGGTTGTGGTGCTAGTAATACTTCAGCTTTAGTTTTTGGTGGTTTAGAACCAGCTGCTTCAAATAAAACAGAATTATGGAATGGATCATCTTGGGCAGAACAAAGTGGTGATTTAAATTCAGGAAGAGGTGCTTTAAGTGGAGCTGGAATAGCAACTTCTGCTTTAGCTTTTGGTGGTTATTTACCTCCTGGGTATCAAACACTAACAGAATCTTATAATGGAACTAGCTGGGCAGTAAGTACTGTAATGAATACAGGTAGAGGTTATGCGGCAGGGTGTGGTGCTAGTAATACAGCTGCATTAGTTGCAGGTGGAGCTACACCTCCCAAAACAGCAAACGTAGAATTATGGAATGGTTCTACTTGGACTGAAACTACTAATTTACCAACAGGCAGACAAAATCATGCAGCAGGAGGAAACTCAACAAACGCTTTATTCTTTGCTGGATTAGCTCCATCTTTAACAGGAACTTCTGTAGAATGGAGAGGTGCAGGTGCACCAGTTGGGGCTTGGTCTACAGGTGGTAATTATAATAATGCTAGAAGAGTAGCAGGTGCAGCGGGAACATCTTCTTCAGCTGCAATAATGTTTGGTGGAACACCTTCTCCATTAAAAGCTAAAACAGAATCTTATAACGGAACAGCTTGGACAAATGTAAACGATTTAAATACTGGAAGAAGAGATATAGCAGGAAACGGAAGTCAATCAGCAGCTATAGCTTTTGGCGGAGATGCTCCTCCTTATGTTGCGGCAACAGAAATTTGGAATGGAAGTAGTTGGGCAACATCTCCAGGAAGTTTAACTAGCGCTAGAGCTTACATGGCATCAGCTATATCTGGAACATCAACAGCAACATTAGGGTTTGGAGGTTATACTACTCCACCCGTATCTCTGTCAGCGTTAACAGAAAGATGGAATGGAAGTAGTTGGGCAGAAGTAGGTGATTTAAATACTGCTGTGGCTAACCATGGTGGTTTAGGTACTCAAACAGCAGCGCTTTCTTTTGGTGGTTCAATTCCTGCAACTACAAATCATTCGGAATATTGGAATGGAACAAGTTGGACTGAAACAGCTACTTTAAATACTGCAAGAAATGCTGCGGCAGGAGCAGGCACAACATCATCAGGATTAGCTATTACAGGAACGGTACCACCTCAAACAGCAGTAGTAGAAGAATGGAATGGAGCTACTTGGACAGAAGTTGCAGACGTATCTAAAGGAAGAACAAATTCAATAGGAACAGGAAGTACTACAAGTGCTATAAATGCTGGTGGCGAACTTGCTCCTGGAACATTAGATGATTCTTCAGATGAATGGGTCAATACATCAAGTTCAACTAAAACAATAACTACGGATTAATTATGGCAACATACAAAGAAATTAAAGGAACACAAATTGAAGTCTTAGCATCAGACCCATCGAATCCTGTTGAAGGACAAGTTTGGTATAATTCAACTTCTAACGTTGTAAAAGGTCTAGCAGCTACGACTGTTGGAGCTTGGGCAACTGGTGGTACTTTAAATCAAGTTAGAGATCAAGCTGCAGGTTCAGGAACTACAACATCAACATTAGTTTTTGGTGGAGGACCACCTAATAAAGCACAAACTGAAAAATATAATGGAACTAATTGGACTGAAGTTGCAGATTTAAATACTGCTAGAAGAGGAATAGCAGGAGCAGGGGCTGACAACACATTAGCATTAGCTTTTGGTGGAGGCACACCTTCATCATCAGCAACAGAAGCTTGGAATAATACAAGTTGGACTGCGGTAAATTCTTTAAATACAGCAAGATATTTTTTAGGTGGAACTGGAGTTAAAACAGCAGCTTTAGCTTTTGGTGGAACAATAGATCCTCCAAATACAAACATAACAGAAAAATGGAATGATACCTGTTGGTCAGAAGTTGCGGATTTAAATACAACAAGAGCTGGTTTAACAGGAGCTGGAGTTGTAAATTCAGCATTAGCTTTTGGAGGTGCATCTCCAGTAACAGCAGCAACAGAATCATGGAATGAAACTTGTTGGACTACGGTAAATTCTTTAAACACTGCAAGAGTAGGTGCAGGTGGAACTGGAGCATCTAATACTTCAGCGATAGCTTTTGGTGGTGGAGTACCGTATCCGTCAGCCCCACCTCCTACAGTTCCTTCAACTAAAACCGAAGAATGGAATGGATCTAGCTGGAGTGAGACAACTGATTTATCAGTATCAAGAGCTTATATAGCAGGCTCAGGAACAAAAACTGCTGCATTAGCAAGTGGTGGAAGTGATAAAAATAATACAGAAGAATGGACAGGTGCAGGTGCACCTCAAACAAGAACATTTACCGACTCATAAGACTTGTAATATATTTTAGATAGTATATATTAGTCTTAACTATAAAGGATAAAGCTATGAAAAAAGACGTTAAAGAAGTTATACAACAAGAAGAAACTCATTTAAATAATTTATTAGAACCATCTGATCTTAAAGATTTTAAAGGTATGGTAGATGAGTTAAGAGATACATGGACCAAAAAACAAATGTTTCGAACAGAAACAGAAGCAAGGTTTTCTGTATTACAAGATAATAGATACCCAACTAAAGCTGCTAAGTATTGGCAATGTGTCAGAGAACAATCATCATATTTAGATAATTTAATGCATTTGTCTTTTGATTATAGAAGAAATGACGCAAAAATTACTTGGTTAGAAGGTAAAATTAATAAAGAAGAAGATGATTATAAACGAACTAAATATCAAATAGATTTAGATGAAGCTAAATTTGGTAAAGCATCTATGGAAAAAGTTGCAAGACATAGAATGCGTGAAATTAAAATGTGGTCTAAATTAAAAGGTGAATTTAATGACGGATCATTTAATGACAAAGATGTTAACGTTCACCAACTAGAATCATATGGTATGCAATACCATGAAAAATCAAAAGCATTAAATGAAAACTCTAGTGAAGCAGAAATATTTAATGTAATGGGTCAGCTACAATCATTACAAAGAATTAAAAAGTCTGGTGAATTAGAACAAAGTTATCAAGAGAAAGAAAAAATTGAACAACATGGAAAAACCAAAGTTTGATTTTATATTTTTAGGTCAATCAATTTTAAAATGTCAAGTTCCGTTAGATATATATAAATCTATTAATGAAATATATGAACAAAACTTTTATAACCTTGCACCCGCTAATGGTCAGTTAGTAGGTAAAATAGAAAATGAACATTCTTTATTTTACCATGGTCAAGACCAATCTAAAATGAAAAACCACAATATGTTACCAAGAGATGTAACAAATTATTTTTTTGAAACATTTAATTACTATTTAACATTTAATAAAATAAAAGATTATGAGTTACATCTTAATTCTATTTGGGTTAATGAAATGAAACAACACGAATATAACCCTGCACACGTTCATAGAGGAATGTTATTTACAGGACTATCTTCTGTTATGGTTTTAAAATTACCATCTACGTTTGGTAAAGAATACTCAGCAGAACATATACAACAGAATGGAAGACTACAGATATTAGGTGCAGCCAATGGTCAGTTTGCAAAAATAGATTATCAACCTCCAATGAATATTGGAGATTTTTATATTTTTCCATATGATATGAGACACTGTGTATATCCTTTTAATGGAACTACTGAGACTAGACGAACACTTGCTGCAAACTGTGATGTACAGTTTGACCCAATTAAAAATAGAGGAGCAATATGATAACAGAACCACGTTGGAGATCTTTTATAGTTGAAACTACACAACCAATTTTTACACCAGAACAATGTCAAATGATTATTCAAGCTGGACGTGCAGAACCTAGAAATGATGCTTATGTTGGAAATGAAAAAGGAATTAAAGGTGGAAAGATAGATACTAAAACAAGAACCTCACACATTAGTTGGATACCATTTACAAAAATGACTGACATGTACAAAGACATAGAACGTATTATGAAAGCCACTAATGGTAATCATTTTGGTTTTGATGGAATGCAAATTACAGAACTAGCACAATACACAGAATATCCTGAAGGTGGGTTTTATGAATGGCATGTAGATAATGATATAAACATGCAACATGAACCACCAATAAGAAAAATATCTATGACTTGTTTACTTTCACCTGAGTCAGAGTTTGAAGGTGGTGATTTAGAATTAATGGCTGAAGGTAAAGTTGCAAAAATAAAACAAGGACATGCTGTGTTCTTTGCATCATTTATTAGACACAGAGTAAAACCCGTAATACGTGGTAATAGAAAATCTTTAGTTATGTGGTTTGGAGGCACACCATTTAAATAATGCATAGAGATTTACATTTTCCAACACCTATCTATATTGCAGATATAGAACATCCAACTCTTAACCAAGAATTGGAAAGAGATATTGTAGCTTGGTCTAATAAAGACAAAGGAGTAATTAGAACTAATGTACAAGGTTGGCATTCAACTACTAACATGCATCAGTTATCTCAGTTTAAAAAATTAGTTAACATGTTGTACGCCTGTCAAAAAACAATTTATGAACAAGAGCATTTAGATAGTGAACCTTTCTTAGGTAATATGTGGGCTAATATAAATCCACCAGGTGGTATGAATAGGGCTCATCAACACCCTAATTCATTATGGTCTGGTGTATATTATGTAAAAACTCCTAAAAATTCTGGACAGTTAAAAATAGATGATCCACGATCATCAGCTGCAATGGTTAGACCAAATCAAAAAAAGGGTCCAGTGCCTCCACGATTATATAGAGAAACACATTATGAACCTATTGCAGGAAGATGTATTATGTTTCCATCTTGGTTAATGCATTGTGTTGATCCTAACAATTCTAATGATATAAGAATATCAGTGTCATTTAATTTTTTACAGAAAGGTATGTTTGTATGAGAGTACACAAAGATCAAATAGTATTTAGAGAAAATCATTTAAAAACAGAAAAAGGTAGAATGCTTCAAACAAGAAATGAAAAATGGAAAAAATTAAAAATAGACATAGAAAAAAATGGTATAATTAATCCTTTAATATGCACTGAAAAAGACGGCAAATACAGATTATGTATGGGAATGAGAAGATTTATTGCAGGATGTTTGTTAGGTATAGAATATTATGAGATAGAAGTAGTGCCTAATGAAGAAGTAGATACGCTTGTAAACCCGACAAAAAAATATCAAACAAAACATAAAGATGGAACAGACATTTCAAAATAATAAATACCAAGTAATAAAGAACGCTGTATCATACGATCTAGCTAACTTTATATTAAACTACTTCTTACTTAAAAGAGATGCAGTTGATTTTATGTATAAACACAACATACACTCACAGTCCCCGATACTTGGAACATGGACCGATCAACAAATACCTAATACTTATTCATGTTATGCTGATTTTGCTATGGAAACTCTTATGGTTAAGATGATGCCTGTTATGAAAAAACACACTGGCTTAGATCTATGTCCTACTTATTCCTATGCTAGAGCATACAAGAAAGGTGATTGTCTACACCGACATAAAGACAGACCTAGTTGTGAAATATCTACAACACTTAATTTAGGTGGTGATCCTTGGCCTATTTTTATAGATGGCACCGGAGCAGATAATGTCATTAACGAAAGACAAAATGTTGTAAAACCTAATGCTCCAGCAGGCACGAAAGTCTTGCTTGAAGTGGGAGATATGCTAGTATATAGTGGATGTGAACTCGAACATTGGCGAGAGCCTTTTGACGGGAACATTTGCGGTCAAGTATTTCTACATTATAATCATGTAAATGGCCCATTTGCTGAAAAAAACAAATTTGACGGAAGGCCTATGTTAGGTCTACCGGCATTTGTAAAATAGTATTATAATGAGGTTATATGTTACAAAAATTAGGATTCTTACCAGGGTTCAACAAACAAGTTACATCAACAGGTGCTGAGTCTCAATGGACAGGTGGAGAAAATGTTCGTTTTAGATATGGTACTCCTGAAAAAATAGGTGGTTGGAATCAATTAGGAGAATCAAAACTTACAGGTGCAGCTAGAGGTTTGCATCATTTTGTTAATAAAGAATCTACTAAATTTGCAGCAATAGGAACAAATAGAATTTTATATATATACTCTGGGGGTGTTTATTATGACATACATCCTTTAGTTAATCCAACAGGAACAACTATATCAAATTGTTTTACTACAACCAATGGACAAAAAGAAGTTACTATTACATTTCCATCACCACATAGTTTTGTAGCTGGAGATATTATATTATTTAGTGATTTCTCAACTGCAACTAATTCTAATTATTCAGCATCAGATTTTGATGATGTAAAATATATGGTAACAAGTGTACCTAGTTCAGATACATTAACTATTACAATGGATAGTAATGAAACAGGTTCTGGTGCTACGACATCTGGAAGTGTTAAATATTATCAATACTATCACGTAGGACCTGCTGAACAGATAGGAGCTTTTGGTTGGGGTATTGCTTTGTGGGGTGGTTCTATTTTAGGTTCATTAACAACAACTTTAAATGGTGCTTTAGCAGATGACACTAATGGTAATAATAGTTCTGCTACAGAAATTACATTAGCTAGCACTACAGGTTTTCCATCATCAGGAACTAATTATATTCAAATAGGTGCAGAAGAAATATCTTACACAGGAATTACAGGAAATAAATTAACAGGAATTACTAGAGCAGCTAGAGGATCAACTCGATCTTTACATTTAAATGGTGCAACAGTTACTAACACATCTAGTTGGACTGGATGGGGATCAGCTGCAGCTAACACTGATAAAGTTACAGATCCTGGTCTATGGTCTTTAGACAACTTAGGATCAACATTAATAGCGTTGATACATAACGGAGAATGTTTTGAATGGGATGGTGATGCAACAAATGCAACATCAACAAGAGCAACTATTATATCAGGTGCACCAACAGCGTCACGTGATATGTTAGTATCTACTCCCGATCGTCACTTAGTTTTTTTTGGTACAGAAACAACTATAGGAAATAAAACTACACAAGACGATATGTTTATAAGATTCTCGTCTCAAGAAGATATTAATACTTACACACCTACAGCAGAAAATAGTGCTGGTACACAAAGACTGGCCGCCGGATCACGAATCATGGGTGCTAAACTTGGTAGAAATGCAATATATATTTGGAC
>VMHT01132048.1_pt1 | contig 13828 bp, 10 predicted proteins | sample 4693611 | NCBI WGS metagenome assembly VMHT01 (sample SAMN12280063, study PRJNA550983) | marine metagenome | isolation source: seawater sampled from same location over 5 years 0.02-0.2 micron viral filtrate | place: USA: collected off the coast of southern California halfway between the port... ... | reverse complement strand
CTTGCTTTGCGATACTTCGTAATCATCTCCAAGAATTTTTTGTAATTGCGGTACAGCTATTTCTTCGTCGGCATTAAAAAAGTTTTTAATATTTATATCGTACTCTTTCTTGTCATCTGATTGTAAAAAGCTAAAAACTTTACTCGTCGAGTATTCAGGAATTTCATTAACAACATCTGTTTCAACACGCGTCTCTACTTCTGCTGTTTCTTGTTCTATTTCTGTACTATCTGTCTCGTTAGGTGGCGCGAAGAATTGATTTAAAAAATCACCCTTTGATTTTGTATAAAGTCCTTTTTCGTTTAAAGCATTATATAATATAAGTTGATTTTCAGGAGTTGAAAAATCTTCCTGGAAATCTTCATAAGGTTTAGTGTAGCTACCTTTTTCTAACAATGCGTTGTATAATACTTCTGACATATTATTAGTTCTGATTAATTAAATTATCAAATTCACCCTTGTTTTCTCCTTCTAAATCAACTTCTTCTACCTTGTAGTTGTCCGGATAGAGTATTCTGTTCTCGTTTTCTATCCCTTGATATAATTTTTCTACGACGATTGGTCTTACAAACTTTTCCCACTCACTAGTGTCGCTAAAAAATAGGTTGCCATTACCGTCTACAGCAAAAGGGTCAACAATAGCTTTTTTATACCTAGCAAACTCGTCTGGACTAATAGAATTTTCGTCTTCATCAAAGTTAAATCTAGAGTTTTCTAAAAGCGCTGCATTAACCTCAGCTTCTAAACCCTCATCAGCATCTAACATAGCTTCAAAGTTTTGGTTTGACATAATCTCGTCACTTAAAAAAGCCCTTAGATGTTTAACATTACCTAACTTAGGTATAGATCTATTAATTCTATCTAAAACAATTTTTTTGTTAAGCTTACGCGTGTTATACTCGTCACCCAAAACTTTTCTATAAGCCTCTGAATACTGAGGCACTATTTCTACAAACATATCTTCCACTTCAGTTAGTGTCATAGAGAACTCCACACCTTCTCTAGTAGAGGTGTATACAGGCTCAGGGCCACTATCATCCCTTGTATAATCTTCTTTTAAAAAAACTTCTAGTTTTTCCTTCTCAGCAGGATTTGTTGCTGAAGATATATTGTTGGCAATTTTTAATCTGACATCTAATAGCCTATCTATGTATTCAGATTCACCGCTAAATATCTTATTGGCTTCATCGTCGTTGCCTGATAAAAGCAGTTTTCTACCTTTTAGTAAACGATTTTTAGACATCTCACGATCAACTGTTGTGGCTAAACCACCATACCTCTTTAACACTTCAGATTGAGCAAAGTCAAGCTTCTTATTTATTGTTTCTATTCTTTGTATTTCTAACTTTAATTCCTTATTTTGGTCATCCACTTCCTTCATTAGGTCAGACCCAGCTTTACTCAACTTATCCATCCCAGCATACATACCAGGGGCATTGTCAAAGTTTCTACGCGCTACTGCTTCGCCTCTTATTAAGGCTGTACTTGGATTTCTATTCGCCATATCTTTCTATTATATTTTTTCTAACGTTTCGGGATCAATAATATTTGCATTGACCGCGTCGACTTGAGTGGCTTTTAACCTACCCAAACCACCAGCATAGTCTAACGCAGCAGAGCCAATATCACCAACTGCGCCCATTTGCTGTGCCCTAGCCTCTGCCCTAGCTTGATTAGCAGCGCCAAGTCTTTGTTGTGACATGCCTAGCAAAGTACTTGTTTTTTGCATTTCTAAATCTTGAGATCTTGCATCGCCTTGTCTTTCTAAACCTTGTATTTTAGAGGCTTCAGTTGCTGCCATACGTTGGTTAGCAGATTCTTGTTGACCTATTGAAGCTCCAGCTTGTTGACTAGCCAATTGCCCTTGGTTCGCCATAGCCTGGGCTAGTGCGGCCACACCAGACCCACCAGCAGCACCTTGCATATTTTGCATTATATTGGCTCTTTGTTGAGCACCCTGTTGGGCTTGAAACTGGGCTTGTTGTTGGTTTACAGTTAGATCTTCCATAGTGTTCTGCATGTTAGCATAAGGATTACTAGTGTCAACAGCCTTGTAGTTTTCCATTTGTTTTCTGTATTCTGCTTTAGCTTTGTTTTGCTCTGCTATTCTCTTACCACGACCAGCTAGACTCATGCCAAGCTTGGCTGCTCCACCAACACCTTTTGCGATTGCTCCAGCTGCTAATGCCGCCGTTGCTACTGTTATAAATGCCATAATCTATTGTTTTTTATTAATATACTCTTTATATTCTTTATAATTTAAAGCTACTATTTCTTTTTCTAATACATTTAAGTCTTTAGTATTGGACGGGTTTTTATGTATATTTACAAATATAGAATCTTCATTTGCTAGTATAACTCTTTTAACTCCCGGCGTAGATACCACATAGCACGGGGCTATATAATCTTCAGTTGTATCTTCTGTAGCTATAGTAACATGTCCAGTCAATAAAAACCAAACATGTAAGTGTTTATGTATTGCTCCAACCACAGCACTGTCTGCCTTCATATCCATTTGTCTAACGTAAATACCATCAGCAAATGTATGTTTTATTGGCGCTATTTTACTTTCTGTTACCACATGCTCACCATCTCCTTCTACATTAATCCCATCAGCTATATTGATTAGTGATTTCTCTAAATCTAATATCTTTTTTCTAGAGTTTTTTGAAACTTCATTTTTAAGCATAATTTAATTTAATTTATACTTAATATAGTCACAGTTTATGCTATTTATTTACTACTTTCAAAAACATCAGCATTAACACCAAACAGTTCTGCTTCTTCTGTAGAGTTGTTTTTAAAGCATACCTCAGCATAATAACCTAGCAATCCACTTGGATGAGAATACTTGTCTTTGCTAAATAATATAAAACTACTAGTTGTTGGAAAAATAGTTCCATTAGTATAATTCACTTCCATATCTAATCTGCCTACATCAATATCTTTTACATCTCCTAGCATAACAACTTCTGATTGTTTAGCGGTTCTAAAGCCGCCAATCGTAGATGGGTTGCAATAAAGAACAATGTCACCAACTTGTACTGATGTTTGTATTTTTTTAGCAAAAGTTAAAGTCATTACTGGCATATTATTATGGTGTTAGTGTTATTACTATATTAGCAGCAGCAGAAGTGCTTACTCCATCTGTTACTTTATAAGATATAGTATCAGAAGTTCCTGATGATGGTGCTAAATATTTTATTTGTGTTTTATCTGATGAAAGAACTGTTGTACCGCTTCCTGAGCTAGTTATTTCACTAATAGTTATGTTAGATAAAGTTTGAGGCTCTGTAAGTGGGCTTATTTTAACACCACCACTAAGAGCACACGTAGCTGTACCTGCGTTAGCCACAACCGCTCCGTAAGTTGCGTCGTCTAAAAAGTTGCTTAAAACTACTTCAGCAACTACGTTTTCAACCCCAAGCTTTTCTACATAGCCAGTTATATTTAGTTTAGGTGACGCTGTCCCAGCTCCAGTTACATTTATAGTTTGCACCTCTATTCTTGCACCAGAAACAGAAAACTGTATAGACTCATTTTCAGGTAAACTTTGTGCTGTTGTTAAAAGTACAGTCCCTCCAGATATATTTTCTATTTTAGGGAAACCTATTATGTTATTACTTTGAGCCAACATGCCAACGACTAGATCGTCGCTTGCGTAGCTGTCTGTTAGCTCTATTATTTTAGAACTTATTGTTTGGCTAGAAGTAAAATATTCTTCAAAAGACCGTATGCCATTGTATGTTGTTATTGGCGACGTTACTCTTATATCGCTACTAACTGGCTGTCTAGTTATACCCACAGTTCTTGTGAAAGTTAAACTAGTAGCGTCGGCTAGCGGGTACGAAGGTATACTTTCACTTATTGTTATATCATAGGCATTACTCGGGTTTAAAGCTGATATAACGGTACCTTCAGCTATATTTGTGCCAGTAACAGTATCACCAACTCTTAATTTTAAAGAGGCAGTGGTGTGATCTAAAGCAATGTTTGTACCACCAGCCACAGCTAAATTAGTAGTACTTGTGGAGCTATAGCTCAACACTTGAGAATAGCTAAAGTAACCATTGTTGTCGGAATTTAAAGTTGGAAAGTCTGAGGGGTTGAACGTAGATAAATTTGAAAGTGCGGTTTTATTAGCAATAGACTTAACTTGCGAAGAAGCTGCTACTACACCATAAGTACTTTCCGTTACATTAAAATTAAGAGAGACCAATCCAAATTGTGAGCTTGTAAATGTCAATGGTTCAGAGCTTGTTCCTTCGACATTAGATTTTGTAGAACCAGTTGGAGTTACAGTAACTTTGTATATATTTTCAATAGTATTTATAGAAAAATGCTCAGGAATTAATACAGCGTGGTTATTGACACCAGGTTGTCTACCAAGTAGCGCTTGAGCTTTGTTAGTCTCTATTTTTTGCTCACTTGAAAAAGTTAAACTTCTAGTAAAAGTGTCATTACTAAAATCATAAGTCAAGCCAATAGAGTTTTCTATTTTTAATTTATAAGTAGCGTTTTCTGCTCCTGTTACTCTAAGCGTAGCGCTAGACTCGCTAGATTTTAAAGAACCATTTTGATTAAAATCTTTAGACAAGAAAAATGCGTTTCTAATATACTGAACTTGAGATCTATCCGCTGACACAGATGGCTCGTCAAATGTTATCTTTTCTCCTGCACTTACCGCAACGTCAGTATCTGCAATACTATAAAAAAAGCTAAACTTAACACTAGTAAGCTGGTTGTCACTATTAAATACTTGGTCACTAACAACAACATTAAAATTACTAGAAGTTACGCTATAAGTAGGTGTTGTATTAAAATGAAAACCAGAATCTGTTGTTTTTGTTACAGAGTAAACTAAAGAGCTAGTATCACGAGCAATAGCCGAGGAGCAAGTATCAGTTCTCACACTACCATCTGTTGTTGTTGTTATTGTTGCCATTTATTTTATAAGTTTAATTTTATGGATTACCTCCGTGGGCTTGTTGGGTGGCCGTTACGTTTACTGCGTTTACAGAGGACACTACAAAGTTAACGCTGCTAGTTAAAAGATGAGCATTTCCATCTACGTCTAACTCAATACCAGTAACCGATCCATCAAACTCAAAACTACTAGCCATAGTTAGCGTTACAATAACGTTGTTTAAAGGATCTAAAGGAGTTACAGAATCAGAAAATGAAACCGCGGCCACAACGCCAATTGGATAGTAAGGAAAGTTTCCATTTACACCATCTGGTCCTAACGAAAAGTCAGAGGCTTGTATGCCATAACCAGCGTTTGGGGTTATAGTCATTTGAATTTGATTAGGAAAAGTCCCGTCGCTAACGTTGTCACCTATTGCTTCTGTAGCTGTATAATTATTTACTGTGTAATTGTTTGGCATGATTTAATTTTTAAGGCGTGTCTCCTCTGTCACTTACCGTGAATATTTTATTACTTACCTGAGCCGTGTCACTAGCTACCCCACTTGGTGAACCAATACCTTGAGTGGAAAACTGACTAGTATCTAAATTTGCTAATGTATTTTCTTTATCACCATGTATATAGTTAAACCATTTACCTTCTTTATCTCTAAATTCAGGAATAAAACCAGTTTCTAAATCAGTGGTTATAGAATCAGTATACCAACCAGTTACTGTAGCATTGTTATAGTACTCTTGATCAGTTAGATCTTGTACTATTTTAGATTTACTACCTTCATAACTTAAAGAACTAAAACTTTTTACCGAACTTGGCGTATCATTAAAAATCAAACATACACTAGACTCATACTGTGTACCGTAAAAATTATTTCTAGTTTCATTAAAGTGGTGTTGATATATTTCAGCGCCCTTAAATGTAAAATATTTATCGTTTAAACTACAGCCAGACTCCTGCACCCAAGATTTAAAAGAGGTCCAACCTTTATTTTTTTCGCTAAAACTAATTGTATTTCCAGAATAAGCAGGGGTAGTTGTCTCTACTCTCAAAGGTGTATCACCACTACTACCATCTAAATCTATTCTAATTGTTTCAGATTGAACAGATGGTATTGATAAGTTATAAGCGTTTTTACTTTGATCATAGCTACCAATTAAAGCTGGTAATTTAAGATTTAATGTATCTCTAAAAAAGTCTCTCATACCATGCTCAGATATAGGTGTCAAACCATCTTTAGATAGTCTCATTACGGCACCTCTAGATTTGTCAGTAAAGTAAGATCTGTAACTTTCACTAGCAAATGATTCTGGATTTGTAGATATACCATATTCACCAACAAAAGGCCTTACATCACCAAGTACTCTATCTGAAGCCGTTAAGTTTACATTTCCATCCGCGTTGAATAATGCATCTTTGTTAGCATATATTTGTAATATTTTATCTTCACATAAAGCTATTAAATCAGAGTTTCTAGAGTGAAGTTTTTGTATACTACCATAAGTAGGGTTTAAATCTTTAGTTATTTTTTCTGCTTGAATAAATTGATTTAACCTATTTATACCACTAGTAGAATTATAAATACCAGAAAATATTAATCCAGATTTTCTATTTTCTTGTTTGTATTGCTCAGCTAGAACAGTGGATACTTTAGGTCCCTTATCTATAGTAACAGCATTGAAGTCATCTCTTATTCTATTAGACTCTACTCCATTTGCAAAAGAAAAACAATTGTAATAATTAGTAGCATTCCAACTTCCACTAAAAGGGTATTTAATAAATTTATTTAAGTAAGGATTAAACTCTCTACTTATAGGATAAGCTTGACTAGCCTCATGGTATATATCTATATCAACATTTTCTTTTGGCTCAGTTTCCCATATGGCTGGGTTGTCACTTGAATAAGAAGAATCTTCTATAAATTCTTCTATAAATTCTATAGTTCTATGATAACTAGCGTTACTAGTGTTATTTAGCCAATCGGTATTATTTGCACCGCTCCAGGTGTCAGTTGTAATTTGACCATACGTAGTGGCAGCAGCTGTAGAACCCTCTGTATTTTCACTTCTTGGGTCATAACCTGAGTGAGGTTGGTTAACAGCGTCAGGCGTTCCAGCCGCGGCATTTAAAGCCGGGGTAAATTCTAATCTAAGGCCAACGGCGTGGTTAGTACCAACGTCTTCATTAGTCCCAGTGCTCCAAGTAGCCATTTGAAACTCTGGGTGCACGTGTGTTACTTTATAAATGGTAGTATCTCCTTTCCACCTAAAAAGCTGACCCATTGTTCTTACTTTTTTAGCCCTATCTAAATCAGCTCCATTAGCGCCAAAAGCATTACCTTGTCTTGTTAATCCCCAGTCCCATCTATCTAAATTGGGCCCACCGTTATATATCATCATGTCAATGTGGTTATTTTGCACACCGCTTAATGGATCGCTGTGGTTAGGCATAGGCCAACTCCAGTTTTCGTGATCTTCAGGACTTTCCTTTGTTGCCCACCAAAGCCCCCTATAATCATCTATACCACTATGGTCTCTCCAGTAGTCATTAGTATCTGGAATATTACCAGCTCTTCCTAGTTTTAAATTTTGTGTAGTTACATATGTTTTTGAAGCAGCTTCACTTATTATATTTTCTTCTAAAACACCATCTTTAAGTACTTTTACAAAAAATCTTCCTTCAAACTCCGGTAAGTTTTTTACTTTTTTTGTAGCAGCTTCCAAAGATAAACCTGCTATTAAAGTGCCACTATTTGTACCATCGTTAGTTGTAAAAGAAACATCAGTGCCAAAGGATTCTCTTAGCGTTATACGTCTAAAAGCACCAAGATTAGATATAGATAAAACTTCATAATAATAAGAAACGTTATTGGCACTATGTATTCTAATAAATCTTTCGCTTTGTGTTAAAAAATCACCAAAACCACCATTATCAAAAACACTGTTATCTACATCAATGTGTTGAGCTTGGAACCTTGGCTCACCACTTGTTTTAAACGTAGTGCTCTTAATACCATAAGAATCTGTTTTTGTTTTTATAAACAAAGGAACTTCATTTGATATAGCTAAAATTTTATATCTAGCTTCATCTCTAACAAAAGTATCTGAATCATGTTGTTTTTTTAATATTATAAAAGTTTCTTCATCAACTTTATTTCTTTCTGAAGAAGGGAAAGAAAGCCACACGTTGCCATCTTCAGCTCCGTAAAAGCGATCCATAGCAAGATTATAATATTCGTTAGAAGGTTCTTTTATGTAGTATTTATAATAAGTTGCCCAGTCTGGAAATCTTGCAATATTAGGAGCAAAATCTCTCCAAAGATGAATTCTAAACGCATTATAATTTTCAGCATCCTCTTTTTTTATTTTAATCACTGCGTCTTCATGTGTTTGAATAGGTGTTTGTCTACCATATTCATCCATGTACACAACGCCAACTTGATAATCTCTTAGAGACTTTAGAGATCTTTCTGGCATGGCTGTTTCTTCTATAATAGCGTTTAGCTGGTTAAACCAATCTACAGTTGTACCAATTTGACTTCTTAACGTGGTGTTAATATCAAAACGAACATTTTCTATTATATTACTTCTTTTTGTAAGCCTAACTTCAATAGTATTTTTAATATGAGTGTCGTTTTGGCTATTGTAAAGATCATAGTTTTGAGTGTAGTTACCGTATATAATTCTGTTTCCTGTAACTTCTTGAGATAAAGCGTTAATAGGCACATTATCAAATGGCCTTAATAATTGATTTGCTGGTACAGCAGCATGAATCATGTCCGTTTTAACTTGTATAGAACCCTGTGGATAATCTTGTTGTATAGCTGGAATAACGGGAAGTGTTCTCTTAAAAGTTAATGGATTAGTCGCGCTTGATAGATTAGTTGTAACAACAACGCTATTAAGAGTAATTCTTATAGTAATATCACCATTATTAACATTAATATCATCAATTAAGACTGTTCCTGATAAACCAGTTCCTTCTATTTGATCGCCTACCTTTATATTTATATCACCAAATTTATCTTCTAATTCAAAATAACTACTATTTACAGTAGGATTTACGTTAGAAAGCGCAACCGGCTGAAGACTTGTAGATTGCGTGTTAGGAGTTTCTAAAAATGAAGATCCATTTTTTAGTTTACCAAACCAACCTTGGTCGCCATCGTGCGTTGTAGTATTTAAAAGGTTATTTCTTGTACTAGGTGATTTTATAGTTTCAACAGTGTAAACGTTTGGCGAGTTAGATTCTTTATATAGTATATCGACTTCAACAACATCTAAAGGTGTTGATGTGGGCTTAAAACCAGCGAGCACTAATGACCTTAAGTTATTTGTCATTCCTAAGTTATGACCTTTTTTTGGTAAATAATCAAACTCATCTGGTAAAAAAGCAACATCAGAAAAAGGAGAATAACAAGAATATTCACCATCTTCATATTTCCATCTATATGCAAATCTAGGAAATTTAAATTCAAATAAAGGATCTTCTTGTTTTAATTTAGCTTTAAAAGTAGTAAACACTTTTGAAACTGTATTAGATATAGATATTATTTCGAACGTAAAAGTATCGTTGTTACTCTCGGAATCAACTCTAACTGTTATTAGTAAATCGTTAATATTCCCAGCGTCGTCATCATTTGGAAAAAACTCTATAATATCACCCACTTCCCAATCCATTTCAACACCTGTGGTTATAGAAGGCGTTATATCACCGTGAGATAATAAATCTGAAGTGCCTGAAACAAAAAAGAAATCAGATGTATTGTCCCCAGGGGCTAGGTCTATATCTACCTCAACTATAGATCTAAGATCACCGGATATATCACCTGTTGTATTGTTTGACATTATAAGCTGCAAGGGTGTAGTTGGTGATTTTTTTATTACAGTAGTTTCTCTATAAGTTAAAGGTATCGATATACCATTAGTTTCTATTGTAGTATCTATTCTACCGTTTGCGCTAGTAGGTTTATCGCCGTTAACAATAAGTAAAGTAGGGAATTGTCTAGTACCATTTGGATAGGTAGCTGGCTTAGCTTGTTGCGAGCCGTATTTACATCTTTGTATATTTATTTTTTTAGGTTCGGTTAAACCATCTGTCCAAAACAAAAGATCATCTATAATGTTTATACCAGTAATTAATTTTTGAGGCTTAGAAGCCGCAAAATGTGAAAAGCCTAAAGCTCTTTTTATAGTTGGTAGTTCAAAAGTTAATGAATCACCAGAGTTTAAAACCGCAAGAAGAACATCATCTAAAGTTAAATCCCAAGAGTTACTACCGCTGTTGTAAGAAATATCAACAATAGTTCTAATTTGCGTTACAGTACCACTAGTATGTGTCATTACCATGCCAACTTGTAATCCTGTGTAAATAAATTCGCTGGCCTTGTTAAGATCACTTATAGAAACTGTAGAACTGCCTTTTGCAGAGTCAGCTACAGATTTAGTAGTAACTTTATAATGTTCAACAACAACATAATTATACTTACTTGTTACCTCGTTAAACTCCATTATATAGTCAGAGTAAACATTGTTTACAACAGCTATATCTTCATGTGTATAACTAATGCTAGCATCACTATTTATATCTGTAGATGATACAAGCCAGTATAATTTATCATTTTTATTATCTACTATATTACCAACACAAGTTGAACCACTACCAAACAAGTTAGTTAAAGCTGTGTTTCCTTTTATTGTCTGCAAGCTTCCAACATTAGATCCTTCAGAAGTAAAAACTTCAACGTTTAGCGCATCTCTATATTCACCATCAGGCACTAATCTTTCGTCAAGATCTTTGTTCATCTTGCCTTTGGCAAAATTACGTTTTAACTCTGGCATATACTAGTGTTTTATTTGTTTCGATTTACCTCTTAAAATTTGAGTAATTTCTTCTAATTTAATATTAGATAATCTTAATTTTGCTTTTCTTGTTTCAGCAAATTTTTCTTTTTTGAATCTTTGTACTATGTACTCTTGAATATTGCTTCTAGTAGATACTATTGCGTAGGCTATATGTTTATACATGGCTTCTTCAGCGAGTTTATGTACTTTCATTTCAGCGTCAGTACCAAGACTATCGCTTATATATTTTAATATTACAGTTTTTCCAGAAATATTAGAGCTAAAATGAATTTTCCCTGTTAGTTCGTCTATAAAAAACGAACCGTTAGTTTGCGCGTGCTGAGGATCTAATCCGAATCTAGAGCCTTCCGCTGGCCAATATGTATCATCAATAAAATCATCTGTATTTTGTGACGCACTTAATGTGCTAAAACTAGCGTTTGTAGTTGATGTATTATCGGTGTCTAACGCTGTGCTATTATACTGGTAAACACCGTCGGCATCTTGCTGTACCTGTAGTGGATTAGACGTTTTTATAGCTGGATATATAACGTGCTCTACACCAGCAGAATCACTCCAAGTTAGTTTTATGTAATTAACATAGTCTTGTGGAAGTACCATAGTTAGAGATGCTGGTACAACTATTTCTTGAGACTTAGTTGATTTAAAAGTATCAAATGATAATTCTTGTAAAGCTCTTTGGGCATGATAAGCAACATCAGTTCTTTTTATTTTAGATATTATTTTGCTCTCACCAACGTAAGCTATTATAAATTGATTTATAATATGTTCTAAAGATGTGAATTGATACCCTCCAAAATCACTGCCAGTATAGTATGCTTGTTCTGTCTGTGTTATTAATCCCATTTATTTATTGTTTTTTTACCATTAATTCCTGATCTTCATTTGCAGCAATCCCAACCAATCCCGGTTTGTTTAAAACTATACCAGCTAATTCTAATATCTTATATACTAACTCGGCTTCCTCTGACGCTTGTAACTCAAAATCAATTGAGGTTGTAGAACTGTATAACGCCTTGTTAGCAACAACAGTATAATCCCAGACTGGATTACTTGGTTTAGCTACGTAATTACAAGTTACATTTGACGTTGTGTAAGATACCGTTGGAGATGATGGGAATAATTTTATAACTGAATTTGATTTCCTCACGTAAACAGGCCTAGCGTCTGTTGGTGCTGCTAAAGCTGTTCTTTCCATATAATGTAAATCATTTTTTTCAACTCTCTCAACCTCTACGTCATACGCTCCGGCATTGTAAAAAACAGTACCTAATTTATGAACTGCCGTACTAGTTGGTAATGTGCCTTCGTTACCACTAACGGCGGACATAGCTACTTTCCATTTTTCAAAGGGAGCTATTTTTTCATTTAACATGTCTATCCTATCGCTATACTCAGTGCTATTACCATGATCCTCTATAGCTCTGTCTAGATCATAAAAATATTGCTCAAATATAAGTAGTTGAGCTTGGTTGGCAAATAAATTATACTCTTGAGGCGTTATATAACCTCTCTGCTCTTTATTGGCAAGAGCTAAAACTTTCTGATATACTGTATCTACACTTATCGCCATAATTTCTTTTTAGTTTGTAGTTTGCAATCGCCCCGTAGAGCGACTGCATCTACAGTTAGATTAATTTAATCTTTTTTCAATATTGGAGTAAATCTCCATACCTTCGTCAGTTTTAAACCAAGCGGCTAAAGCTGAGTAAGGATGTTCGTCGAAAGGAACATTCATTAGCTTTCTATCATTAGAACCCCATGAAAAAGTTCTTTGATCAGGAGATAATTTTAGTATTCCCATTTCAGTTGCCTTGATACCAAAGTTTCTAAGTTGAACATTATCGTCATTTACTAACTCCAAGAATAAAACTGGATTCTTCTTGGCATATAATAATAAATCCCTTTTGAGCTCTTTAGAACTCATCTCTGACACTTTAGACCCCAACTCTACACGCATAACAGCTTCTGCCATGTCTATATCTAAATTAACAGCCGCGTTCAACGCCTCTATCTCGGTCTCTATACTTTCAACCTGAAGAGCTGCTTTTTTTATGGGTTTTTCTTCTTCATATAACTTATCTCTCATTGGATGGTATAAAGATAGTAGTTTTTGCAAAACTGTTTTCTCTTTTTTAACGAGTATAAATCCATTTCTAAAAATAATATGGGATAATCTTTGGTCCCCTTTCATTTCATCCACGAAGCAAGTTTTTTGATTTTCACAATACTTTAACTCTCTTTCGTATCCTTTTTCCTCGTCAAAAAAATAAATATTTGCAGATTTTATAGATTTACTTAGGGGATTTTTCCCGTATTTTAACCTATATACCCTGTCCTTTACCTCCCAAGTATCTTTTTTTGGTAATAGTTTTTCCACTACTATTTCTTTTGGTTGTTCTACAACCGGTACAGTTTCTACAACTGCTCCTATTTGAGGTTCTTCAACCTCTACTTTTTTCTTTGCCATAATATAATATATAATAAAATTAATAAAAAATAAAAGGGAGTGGAGACTAGCCCCACTCTCTTTTAAAACTTAATTAGCTTAATAACATGAAGTTATTAGCCCCTTGAGTTACTAAACATCTTTCAGATAAATAGTGTACTTCCATTGCATCTAAAGAAGACGTAGTAGCACCTACAGCACCAGTTACCCAGGTCTTCATTTTTCTAGACTCAGTTTGAGAAGCTCTATAACGAACATGTAAGAAAGGACGTTTCATGTTCTTACCTAGCATTTCGTCATAAACTGAAGAAACACCAGCTGGAACAACAACACCTCTAATGTTGTTAACAGTATCAATCATACCGCCTCTCGTGCCTTTGTCGTTTAAGTATTTCCAGTCAGACTTATAGAAGTCATAAGAACCTCTTCTGAAACCAGAGAAACCTAAATTTAAAGCCATATCTTCAGAGTTATCAAATACTCCGTAAGAAGTACCACCAGCTCCGTAAGAATTCATAGAAGCTAGCATGTCATCCATTGCTAGAGCAGTAGATCTATTTACGAACATCATGTTTTCTTCAATAGCACCATTTT
>VMHT01119958.1_pt1 | contig 13828 bp, 11 predicted proteins | sample 4693611 | NCBI WGS metagenome assembly VMHT01 (sample SAMN12280063, study PRJNA550983) | marine metagenome | isolation source: seawater sampled from same location over 5 years 0.02-0.2 micron viral filtrate | place: USA: collected off the coast of southern California halfway between the port... ... | reverse complement strand
CTGTGAAAGTTCTCTGAAAAAACTGGTCACGGATAATCTTATTGCACAAGTAGATACGGAAAAGCTTCGCACCTATCTTTTTGAGATTAAATATGATGATAACCTGCCATTTTACTTTAATAATCATCATAAATTCATTCATAAACATCTTCCACATAAGGTTAATAAAAAGGGGTTGTTTGAGAAATCGCAAATAAAATGGTTCAGCATTGCGGAGCTGAAAAAAGCCCGTGCAACATTTCGACCCTTTTATAGAAAGGTTTTAGACAACATTATTGCTAGGAGTGGAGAGCTTGAACAAAAACTGGCAAATTAATATTATGACAGTTTTATTTAATTGTGTTATTATGGCTTACTTTTCTTAAATACTTATTAATAATGAGTATTCAAGAGATTACTCTTGCACACTATACACAAGATTTGCATGTCGATAAAGAAGACAAGGAAATGTTTGGGGAAATATTAACACCTTTTTCACTCATTGAAGACATGTTTTCTCTCTTACCGCCGGCGGTATTTCAACAAAAAAACAAACGTTGGCTAGATACTGGGGCTGGTTCTGGGTTTTTTAGTATGGTTCTATACCATAAACTTTATGATGGCCTTCGTGACAAAATCCCTTTACATGAAGAACGCCACACACATATTATAGAAAAGATGCTCTTTATGGTTGAACTCCGCGAGAATAATATCAAAAAATTACAACACATGTTTGGGGAAAAAGCCAATATTATTTATTGTGATTTTCTCTCTAACGACTACCATCCCTCCTTGTTAAAGCCCTTTGATTACATCATTGGGAACCCGCCTTTTCATTTTAACGGTGTGAAAAAAGTACCCACCAATACGATAAAATCTAAGAAAACAGACGGTGTAACACCCTGGATTTCTTTCACCAAGCGTTCTCTCGAGTTGTTGCGTACCAATGGACTATTGCTGTATATTGTGCCCTCCATTTGGATGAAACCGGATAGAGCCAAGACCTATTATCTTCTTACCAGTTATCATCTGCAAAAAATAAAATGCTATACAAATACGGAAACAAACAGAATATTTTCCGGAGAAGCGCAGACGCCGACCTGCTCTTTTTTACTAAAAAAAAAACACTATCCGACACTGCTACCGCAAATGATTGAGTTATATGATAAAGACCGAGAGAACTTTGTGGAATATACCCTGAATCCGGATAATCCACTACCGTTATTTGGGGCTAGCATTATTCAAAAACTGCAACCGTTTATTGGTGAAGCCAAAACACCTCTTCGCGTGATTAAAACAAATATGCCCAAAAAACATGTGGTGCTCTCCCGACATCCTACAATAGCACACACCTATAAAAATATTCACTCCTGTATTTTAGATGATATACATCCCACGCTGAAAATTATGTATAGCGATGTGCCGCTGGCACATTATGGTCGGCAAAAATTGTGCTTGGCACATAAAATGTACGGGTTTCCTTTTTTAGATGTCAGCGGGGAGTATGGAATCTCTAATCGTGATAATTATATTATTGAAAACAGACCTATTAATGAGCTAAAACAAATTGCGGCATTTCTACGCACAAAAACCGCACTCTACATTTTTGAAGCCGCCCGATATCGCATGAAGTATCTCGAAAAATACGCCTTTGAATTTATGCCCGATATTACTAAGCTTGACGGCTTCCCACAAGAACCTACCGACGAAACTATTGCCGAGTATTTTGACTTTGATAGCACGGATAGAGAGAATATCGCGAAATTACATAAAAAAGAGTACCAATTTTCTTTATGAGTATAAAATTGAGCCGACTATTTTGTAGCATGAGAAGGATAGTATATGTTTACATTGGCCACGACGCGCTTTAATACAATAACATGGGAGGAAAATTGTAAATATCGTGAAAAAAAAAGTTTAGAGGGCTGTATTTATGGAACACCAAAGCAAATTACAGAAGAGTTGACTTTGCACATACCTATGTTGGTCTTAGAAATGCACAATGATATAAATAAAATAATGGGTATCGGCATAATACGTAATGCTATCGTCATTGGCAAACATCATAAAATATATAGTGAACCTTTTTATAATAGATATACCTACAAAGGCAAATTTCGCATTGATAGAGCAGAACTCCAGAAAGAAGAATTAAAAGTAATTAAGATTTTAGACGTGCTGGTATTTAAAGGTTACCGTCATCTTAAACGTGGCCAAGGGATTACGGTCGTACCGGCATGGATAACAAATAGTAAACATATTCATTTTATTAAGTTATTGCGAGAAATGTTTAAGCGCCGCTTTACGTACATGTCCGAAAATGAGACTGGTGAAAATAAATAGAATAAAAATACAATAAAATAAAAAAGTAATAAAATACTAATATATAGTTTTTTAATGGGAGATGTTAATTTAAATCCACAGGATTACAGTTTAGAGGATATTTACACACTAATGGGGTTAGATGAACCAACGGTGACTGATATTACATATGCGGCCAATGCCATCATCGAGCAAGCAGAACAAGAAAATAATGAGGCATTGACGGAATTGATAACGGCCTTGCGTGATAAAGCTATCAAGGAACTCCAAGCAAAAGAGGAAAATGAACTATTTAAAAAACAACATGTAGATGACAAAAGAATTGCTAATGTATGGCAAAAACAATATAATACACAACCTGAGACCACGCAAAATGAAAAAATCACAAATCGGACACAAGAAGTGGAATTGTATGAAGACGAGAATCCACATCCAGTATTATTTCGCAATAGACTTGGTGTCTCAAATACTTATGATGTACCGGTAGCACAAGGTACTATAAACCCCAATCAGAAAAATACGGTGACGCGCACTGTTTGTATAGATAGTCAATTTCGACAAAATATCTTACCATATAAAGGTGGTAATTTTAATTCCCCGGCATTAAATACTGACTATACACTAGATTTATCGGACCCTTTGAAAAATGTGTTGTCGATACGATTTAGTTCAGTGCAAATTCCCACATCGTGGTATACGTTTTCAAAACATCTGGGGAATGCTTGTTTTCAAGTCAACGATACCCCACTATGTATTGAAGATGGTAATTATACTCTGCAAAATTTGTGCAGCGAGCTTACAAATAAGATATCTGGTGAGACCGGAATATCCATAGATTTTAGCGTGAATCCCATTTCAAATAAAATAGAAATGACTAGTGGTGGCAACGCATCTCTAACGTTCTATAAACCTAGTGGAATTGGTAATACTTCCGTGGAAGCTACCACCTATATAAATAATCATTTAGGATGGTATCTTGGTTTTCGTCGGGAGCCGGATTCTACTACGGGAGAGATAACGGTGGATTTGGTAAATGGTCAAAAATTAGTCGGCGATGTACCTATCAATTTATATGGGCCGCGATATTTTATTTTAATCGTGGATGATTTTAATCAAAATCATCTCAATAAAGGTCTTATCAACACCATTAATGGTGTGACGAAAGTAGACCTTCCCGATTATTACACGCCAGACACTTCATGTAATAGAGCAGCACAACCCTTTCCATATACATCACCCAGTCAACAAGCGACTGCGAAGAATCCACGTAAATTAACGCAGGCACAACTGTATTCTATCAATGAGATTTTGCTCAATCAAAGTGTCCCTGACGTGCGAACAATTGGCCCAACGACGTCTAATACATTGGCCATTATTCCATTAAATGGAATTTCTAGCTTACGCAACGCACAGCCACCGAGTCCTTTTGTCGCGACAGAAATGTCATTGCAAACCAATAAAAGAGAATACTTTGGACCAGTAAATATTGAGAGATTGCGGGTACGATTACTCGATGATAAAGGTAACATTGTCGACCTAAATGATAATGATTGGTCCTTTACAATGGTGATTGACCAACTTTATCAATATTAAAGTCTTGCTCTCGGCTATGACACTGTATGTAGCTCGGGCATGTATGATAGAGTTCTGGTATAGTACCTTCTTGCCATGCCACTGTTAAGGGAACTGTTTTTGCTGCTACCGCTTTAGAGGTCCATTTTTCCTGACACAATACCGTGAACAGTTTTTGAATACGCTGGGCGATACCACCTTTATTGCGTGGCGCAACATGCTTGACGGCCCATTCAAATTGCAATGCCTGCTGCTTAGTTTGAAATCCAGAAACAAGACAAAGATGTTTCCATCCCGGACCTTTACTCGTAGTATATTTTGCACCGCCGCATATTTCCCCGTTATGTTGGCGAAGCCGGCGTACCGGGTCTGGTGATACACCCGCATAGGTACTCAGTTTATTTACAATAATGTAAAATATCCATGGCTTATCCATAATAATATATATAATATATTATTATGTCGTAAACTTATGTCTTAAACTTATGTCTAAAACTTATTTATAGCTAGTTAAAGTTAACCACAACATCCCGGTTTTGGTGGTGAGAAGTCGCTAAAAAGCTGCATGTCTGGTGCAGCAGGGGGTGGATTTTCTATGCGCGGTAGTTCATCGCCCAGTATGTTTAAAATATTAATAATATTGATATTTAATTTCGCGGAAGTCTCAATATAAAGAAGCTTTTGCGAATTTGCATACAGTTTAGCATCAGTTTCACTCACCACGCGGTCTTTTCGATCACATTTATTGCCGATAAAGGCAATCACTTTCACCTCGCTATTTTCTTTGAGCTCTTTGACGTGACGCTTCGCCAGTATGTAACTAGATTCATCGGTGATATCATAGACTACTAATGCCGCATCTGAGCCGCGGTAATACATCGGGACCAAACAATGATATTTTTCTTGACCGGCCGTATCCCAAATTTTAAAATGTAGACTTTCGTTCTCGGTGTTGATTATCTTACTAAAAAAAGAGGCGCCTATAGTTGCTTCCGTATTGGCATTGAAGGTATCCGAGACCATTCGCAGAGCAATTGACGATTTACCAACACCGGATTCTCCCATTAACACTAATTTAAAAGTATATGTTTTAGAATCAGGAGTGGACATATATGTATTATTATACTAAAATATTCATAACTTATTTTTTAGTGTAATAATAATAATATATATATATATATATATGTTGAGAAATGAAATAAATGAAATAAATGTTCTAGTTATGAAAAGTAATCAATATGATAAAATTCTTGAGCGTCCCACAGAAGGTCTTGCTAAACCATTGTGTTTTTATGGAACTTCCTGCACAAGAAAAAACCCTGCTCATAAAAGAGATTTTCTACATGAAGAAATCACACACGAGAACATACATACCCGGCTTGAGGTAGAAAAAAGTCGTTTTTTACGTAATTTTAATGAAATGCTTGCCGTGATAACAGAAAAAGTAGAAATAGTATATGCAATGGCTGATTCCGATAATATTGATAACGCAATTCATGACCTTACACAGTTAATTAGCAGATTAATGCCATATATAAAACACTTGTTTTTTCTTGAAGAAAATTTAATTCGTGATTTAGATTTTGATATAGCAGCAGTAGAGGAATTTATAAACACTCCGTTGATGCAGCTTCAAACGGGAGATATCATCGGCATTCAGGCCTGGGTTCATGAAGATGCCTACATTCCTTTAACAAAAATAGTAACAGTTAAAAATAAACAACGGGAAGAAGTAATTAAACAAATGGCACTCGATAAAGCAGATCATGAGGGGTCATTCTATGATGGTCCACGATCAGGGAAAAAACGAGGACGCGGTGGAGAAAAACGAACGCGCCGAAAAAAACGCATAAAGGGAGGAAAGAAAAAGAAAAGTAAAAAGAAACTTTTTAACAAAAAAAAGAGAACTGTAAAAAGAGCACTACGAAGATAAACTTATTTTCTCGTATGCCGTTTTTTTTGACGTCTTTTTCGGCGTGGTCGCGTTTGCACACGTTTCTTCTGGCCTTTCTTTTGGGTATACTTAGGTCGCTTTTTTCGCTTTCGTGTTTTATTACGATTTTTATGTTTTCTACGGCTAGAGCCTGGTGTACTTTTTCCACCCCTGTTAAATTTCAAGGATAATGGCTGGACAGAGGGCTCAGCTCCTGGTTGCTTGGAGGGAGAGAGACTCCGCACGGGACTGGTCGGGCGATAAAATGGTCTTTTGAGCTTCCTGGGAAGTTCTTCGGCAGGAAGTTCTTCGGCAGGAAGTTCTTCGGCAGGACGCTTCTTTGTCATCCGCTGTTGTTCCTCCGCCGCCGCATCCAGCATATTCTGTGCTTGCACCTCCTCTCCCTCCATCACCACAATATCATTATTGAGTTGATATATTTGACTCATAACTGTATTTGTGAGTTTAAAATAATTATATTTATGGTTTAATTGCAATAAATTCCAGGTCAATATAGCACCGTATTCCTTTTTATTTAACGTTAAAGCGGCTAACTCATCCCACATCTTCTGGCGTTCTGCGGCGGAGATGTTGATAGGACGTGGTGGGGGGAGTAATCCACTATCAAGTTCCACATCGTATCCATCATCGTCACCGCCAGATTGATGACGATAGTTTCCGCCGCTCTGTTCTGTTGAAACCGCCGCCGCATCCATGGTATCCGCCGCCGCCATCAGAACCGTATCTTCCTCCGCCTCCACGTCATTATTTTCCTCGTTCACCGTATCCTCGTCCTCAACCATGGCATCAATATTATTGAGTAGAGTAGCTAACTGGCCTCCAATATTTTCAACAGTACGATTTATCTTTTCCATATTTTTTTCTTCCTCCGCCGCGGATTGCGCCGCTGCTGCTCCTGCGTCCTCTTCTGCTTTTTTACCGCGGCTAGACCGGCGCTCGACCAGTTTTTGGAGAGCGTCTTCTTTTTCCTTGGCCATGATATGAATTTCTACTATCGTACCCACTTCTTCGGTTAAGGTAGTTTGTATTTCCTGGATTCTTGTTGCGAGTTCGTTGCCCTTTTCTTTGAGTTCCGTAAGAGCACTGTTCATATACTCTGCTCCCCTATTAGTGGTTGTGTAGCCGGGAACAGTTCTCTGCATTTCCTCAATTAGTTTTTGCGATAAAATTTGAAAATCGAGTATCGGCGCAATCATATTTTCAATATTAGAATCTATAAAAAAATTATTACAAGTTTTTATCAACCGAAGTTTTACTGTGAGCGTAGGCCATATATTATAATCTGGCCGCTCACGCATACGCTGAAAAGATTGTTCATACTGGGAGAATAACTTGTTATATAAATACAGCATATTCTGTAATACTTCCGTAATTTCTTTAGCTTTTGTGGTTGTTTCACTATACATATGTTGCAAATCATAATTGCGTTGCATAAGTTCTATCAGCGAATTCAGTGTTGTTGGGTCTGCGTTATTTGGAATATTGGTCAGATTTTGTTCTAGTGTGAGTGGAGAACCATATACGGGTAATAATACCGTAATACTCTCCCCTGAAATAGTAAATATTTGTTGGTCGTCAGCGGTAGCAGTGGCAATAAGGCTTTGTCGGTCTTCAGCAACCCTTATTGGTGTTGGAATTCCCCTTAAACTCACCTCGGGGAAAAAAACTGGTAATTTTTCATCGGCCTTTTCCCAAAGGTCCTTCTTCATGCGTCCATCCGGAAAATATAGTATCCAATATTTAAACGACTCATTAAACCCAGGCACGTCTACTTCCGCTAAATTTTCGCCTAACCATTCCGGTGCCGAGAGTCCTGCAGCGATTAAGTTTACTTGTTTACTAGAGGTGTCCGCAATATCGCTGGTGGTTGCGATAACATCGCCGCAGACAAACTTATCCACAGTTTGTTCAAGTATATTATTCACGGCAATATCAGTGTCCGCGTTTTCAATAGTAGGAAGGTTTCTAACATCAGCCATATCATCTATTTTATTATCATCCATGCCAATGTTAAATGCGGCATCATTTACTTGAACAAGATATGGTATTATACCTTTATTATATTGTGTTTGTATCCAATCACCTAGTCCTTTAATTGCACAAAAAAAACAACTTACCTTTGGTTCCAACATTCCATCGGCAGGAACGGACCCTGTTATAGCATTCGCAAATTTCTGAAGTTTATTTAAAAAGTTGTTCGTGTTTACGGTGGTTGTAGGTGTTCCATCATCATTGCGTGTCTGTTTCATTACATATTTTTCTATAGCGGTTATGGTATTTGCAAACGGCTCCATTTCGAAGTTAAATTGTGACCATGCTTTAGTTGTAACTCTAAAAGTTATTTTAGGCTTCTGCTCGTCTTGACCGGCGGCAAAAAATTCTGCCATCGTCTTACCTGGATTTTCATATACATTTAAAAGGAATGCTTGTATTTTTGTGTTATCTATCGTCACAACCACCTCATCCTCATCAGCAGTATTCTTCTCTCGAAGTATCGGCAAGAGCACCTTGTTGAAGTAGTCCTGTAAACATTTTCCCAAAACACCAATACATGAGTTCAGTCGCTCCTTCCAGCCTGAGTTTATGCCCGGTTTATCCTCGGTCTTTACATTTCCCAACCATATTAATTCTAATAGAGGAAATTTACCGAAACCCTCGACTGGACCAGAAACGAACGTTGCGGGGTCAAAAATATTGGCTAAAGTATTACAAAGATACGGTGACGCAAACCAGGGTTTTTTGCCCTCGGGGCATTTAAATACATGCATCGATAAAGGGTCTTTTCCCACCGCAACATCAACCGTGATTGGTTCTGGCTTAACACCGATATCATATACCATATTTCGCGTGATTGCTACCCGAAGATTTTCTTTTTTGGGGAGCCATGGAACCTTTTTAAATTTAGACAGTACATCAGTTGATTGTTGGCAGTTACCAAGTGATTCCACCGCATCACGAGCGTCGTCTGGAGCGTCAGCGCGTGCAATATCCGTTTGTTTATACACAACCCAACCTATTATAGTAAATGCCCGCTCCATTTCTGCTGGTTTTTGTGCAAACATATTTTTTAATAAGTTCTTAAAATAGGTTTTCTCGCGAATTGCTCCGCGCACACCCTTTGCAAATTGAAAATTAAAAAATTTATTTTGCAGTAATAAATCATTTTTTCCTTTTAATGTTTTATATAAGCGCGTCGAATACTCTGTAATAGCTCCATCTTTGGTAAACAAATTTTTAATGTAGGTATTCGCAGAACCGTTGAAATCGTGAAACATATCCGCTAAAACTTTGAAAAGTGTAAAATTCCAATAATCTTTTGGACACTGCGACATAAATCCGTCATATAACCCACCTTTATTACCACAAAGATATTCTTTCATATTTTCTTCGCAACCATCCATATATTATATAATAATATTAACTATTTATTATTACTAAAATCTAATTTTTAATTTATTACTGCATTGCCCACGAAGGTACAGGCTTATTTCGCGGTAGTAGCAAAGGTCGCTTTGGTCCAGTAAATCCCACACACGAGGCGCCAGTAGATTTACATAAGGAACAGGTGCCTTCTATGTTAGATTCGAGTATTAGTTGGTCGTCCCAAGGAATATGAATTAAATCATTATCTCTTTTACTTAAGTGTTGTTTGCACAAATATACATGTTTTTTACTTGCAACAGAATAAAATTTTTCCACATCCATCGCACTATGTCCAAAGGAGCAGTGTTGGCAGGTAAACAACATTTTATATTATATGTAGGAAGGGATTTCATTTATTCAATTTTATACGCAAAACATAAATCATCACAAAGAAGTGCCACAATCCAACATTATAAAAAACACATAAAGAGAGAAAGAGAGATAATAATAATGGAAATAACACATCCGCGTATTATTGGATTTTTTCAAGAGCATGAGAGTTTACAACCAGAAGAAACGTTCCTAAAATTTATTGATATCATGGAATCCCTTCACGAAAATATGAATAAAACCATGAATAATTCGGTCGTGACCGAAATTCTCAGTAATCTAAAGTCTATGCAAAGCAAGTTGGACACTGTATCCGATAATGTCAATAAAATTACGGGAGATACACAAACACAATTTGCACTGAAAATGACCGAATTCAAGCAAGATTATATTCGTGAGCTGGAAAAAGTGTTAACCTGCAATGTCTCTGATAAAATCGAGCCTCTTTTCAAAGAGCAAAACTCCTCTCTATTTGACCGCACTGAAAATATGCTGGGTAAACTCATTCCCCAAAACGAGGCGGCGGTTGCCGAAAGTATCAAAGACATTGTGCGCGAGTTCCAAGATACCGTCGCGAGTGATACCCGGACAGCACTATCACAAACAATGGACCGAGAGTCGTTTGCACAATATATTGCTGGCTTTGATAAAAAAATGGCGGAAACAGTGTCGGCCTCGCAAACCATTCTAAATGAGGCCATTCGGACCACTGAGCAACGCCTGGAAAGCAAGATGGACAATATTAAAGAGTTGTCGACAGCCAGTAATGTAGCGACTTCTTCATTGCATGGCTCGGTAAATGGTCTTCTACAAAAATTCGAGAATTCCAGTGCAAAAGGCAAACTTTCGGAGAATCTTATTCTCAATGTGATTGAGCAAATATATCCTTCGGCAGAAATTACGGCAGTGGGAAAAACTAAAGAAACCGGCGATATTATGGTGGAGAGAATGCATAAACCCAAGGTTTTGGTCGAAAACAAGATTTGGAATAGGAGTGTAGTACAAGCCGAGGTGGTAAAATTTATTCGCGATATTGAGGTGCAGAATTGCTGTGGAATTTTCTTATCGCAAAATGGTAAAATTACGACCAAAGAAAACTATGAAATCAATATACATAATGGAAATGTGTTAGTATATGTCCATGATGTACATAATGATGCCGATAAAATTAAGTTGGCCTTTGATATTGTCGACCATTTAAAAGATAAACTGGACGAATTTAGTGGCGAAGGTGCTGGAGGCGAGGAAAGTATTTCAAAGGAAATGTTAGAATACATTAATGCTGAATTCCAGAATTTTACTGCCGCGAAAACAGCACTGATGAAGCTTGCAAAAGACTTCAATAAAAAGTTTTTGAAGCAGGTAGAAGAGATTAAAATGCCGACTTTGGAGGATTATTTATCCACCAAATACGCCTTTTCCTCCAATAAATTTGTATGTGAATATTGCGGATTTGTTGGGAAAAATCAGCAATCGAAATCGGCACATCTTCGGGGGTGTTTTGCTAAGAAAAAATTAGAAAATGAAAAAACGGCGGTTACTCCAAATATTGTGATTGATACATAGTGACAATTATGATATAGATAGATTATATGAGGCCGGTATCATCGCCGTAACAACAGCTATCAGTGTATGTTAAATAATCACTTTTTGAGGATAAATCGGCTGGGCGAATCATGCTCCAATCCAGCTTCTTCTTTAAAAATCCTAATTTCACTAAAATATAGCTCACTAATGCCGAACACCAAAATCTATCGGTTTTTTGTGGCGAAGAATCTTGACGAAACCAAGCCTGGACCCAATCTTTGGGCATAATATCGTAGGGTTTATCATATACAATATTGTGTATTTCTTCGAGTTTTTTGCTTGTGAGGGATTCTCTCCCCTTGGTTAGTTGACGGACAAAGATTTGTCCATCAAAGTTTGCTATACATTGATGTAGCGGTGTTATTTGCACACCAAATTTTACTTTGCCATCTTGTGGGTCTGGTGTGCCTTCATATCCTGATTCCCAGATATAAAGCCCTTTTAACACTGGATGTATAAAAGTGGGGTCTTTTAATACAAAAGCGACATGCGTATATGAAGAATCTGTCGTGCTTTGTATCATCCAATCTAAAAATCTCATATAACCATGCACTGTTTTTGTAGACGGTGAGAATAATAGCATATCACCAGTTGCTAAATCATTGATTGTAAGGGGCATATATATATATATATATATATATATATATATATATATTATAGTATTAGATTATTTAAGTTGATAAATGCGTTTCTTCGGCGACATTTTTAATCGCACTTTGTAATTCTCGCTTACTTTGCACTACACTTTGTGTTATCGTTTGTACTATTTGAATATATTCTTGCTGACCTTTATCGGTATCCATATAATTGGGATGTGCGGCTTCCCATTCTTTAATGGCTTGGACATGTTTTGCCGACACACACTGCATGGTTTTTTTCAGTTCTTCATTATCTTGGTCTTTATTCCATTCACCTTTATCTTTAATATACATGGTATTTCGTTTTACATCCGTACAATGTATAGGTCGTGTCGTAATTGCCATATCTTGCAAGCCTTGAAGCACTAGATTGCGCGAACTCGAGAGAACACCTTTTTCCGCGGCATGCATAACATCTTTTAAGGTAACTTGTATATTTTTGATGAAATCCTTCATATTGATAGCATCTTTACACGTTTCATTCAAGAAAATGTTGATATTAAACTTTTTACTATTATTTGTGGTATTGTTGTTGCCCACATGCGGAATAAGCGCTTGCATCGCAGCGCTTTGTTCTTTCATAGCGGCGTGTAGCTTGGCGTTTTCTTCCATCACGATTTTAATCAGCTCCTTTTCAGAAGGTACTTCGGCACTTTCTGTTGTTACCATAGCACACTGCGGATGTGCCGCATTCTTGTGTTTCCATAGACCAGAAGCATATTTATATTGCTTGTGGCAGATATCACAGACATGGGCAAAATTAGTTGTTTTAGTTGCAAGATTTGCAAGATTTTCGTTTTTTTGATGTTTTCGTGTCATTTTGTGTTGAAGATAATTGCTTTTGTTATCAGTTCTGAAGTCACATTTTTCACAAAAAAATTTAGTTGTTTTTTTTGCAAGATTAGCTGTTCCATTAGTTCCATCCAAATGCCTTCGTGTCAGTTTATGTTTGGCGAAATAATATTTGTTATCAGTTTTGTAGTCACATTTCTGACAATAAAAATTAGTTGTCGATTTTGCAAGATTTTTAGTTCCAAATAGTTCCATCCTATAACTATACAAACATAAAATAACTTGTTCCTAAACCCATTTTATTTTATGTAAAAAATTTATGGTAACACTTTTGAAAATCTAAAAATGCGATTTAGACCTTTATGGTCACAACCACTTTGTCTACGTTTTTTTCAATTCTTTTTTGCAAAATCTGGAAAAGGACAAGGTCGAGCTTGTCCTTTTCTAGAAAATCGAAAGTAGGATTGGAAAATTTTGTGCGTGTTTTATCAAAAATACAGGATACTATATAATATAAAGAATGCAAGAGGAATTATGCTTTGTTTTTCTTTTTTCTGTATCTACGGGTTCGAGACCTCTTTGTGTGGCGGCGGCGCGTCCCACCGGTAAGAGGTAATAAACGTGGTCGTTCATTATGACTATGTAAATTTTGTTCATGGGCTATTTGAGTAATAAGTTTTCGCATAGGTTCTCTACTTTTCCATTCATTATGTATATCTTGTTCTATTTGCCTATTTCTTTTTAGCTCTCGTTTACGTCGGGTTTTATCACGTTTTTTTGCTAAACGCTGTGAAAGGTTAGTAAAAATGCTGGGCATATATAATAAAAAAAGATAAAAAATACTATATTTTAAAAGGAACTAATTTGTATGGTTTAATTCTCTCTATTTATTATATAAGCTCATGAAGATTTCCTGGAACATAGAAAACATTGCCAAGCTATTCGCCCCCATGTTTTTGGGATATGTTGTAAACCGATTGCCGAAATGTAATTATAGATTAAGAGAAATGGCGGGTGCATCCGTAAAATTTCGGCCACCCGCCTATGTTTTTGGCATAGTTTGGCCCATATTGTATATTATGTTTGGCGTTAGTTGGATTTTGGCTACTCAAAGAGAGAATTCTCTCGTACTCAATAGTTGTTATAGTATAATTACTGCATTACTAACATTATGGATAATATTGTATGCTTGTATGAAAAAAAAACGCGAGGGTATATATGTATTAGTTGG
>VMHT01084410.1_pt1 | contig 13830 bp, 21 predicted proteins | sample 4693611 | NCBI WGS metagenome assembly VMHT01 (sample SAMN12280063, study PRJNA550983) | marine metagenome | isolation source: seawater sampled from same location over 5 years 0.02-0.2 micron viral filtrate | place: USA: collected off the coast of southern California halfway between the port... ... | reverse complement strand
TTAAGAGTGAGGAGCCCTATGCCTCCGAAAAACGAGCCATCCGAGCCATCAATGGAATGGATGTACGTCACTCAAAGCCTTGAAGAAGAACTGACCCTGGAACGTAGCATCAGAGAAATAGAGGACTGTGAAAACATTGACGTTCTTTCCCAGCTATGTGTTGCCATGGCACGTCAGCAATGGCACCAAGGCAAACTGCTTAAGCAGGCGGTTGGTCACATCGCCTTGCTGGATGCTGTCTTCTCTGGCGGAGAGCAGAAACCCTGAGAGCTTTTTCTAACGTGGTCAGCTTTGGGTCTGATTCGTGCAATGTGTCTTGTACCCGTGCTTTTGCCGCATCAATGTTGTCTTGTGGTCTTGTAGTCCAGTTCGGATTAGTCATTTTCAGAAGAGTTAAGTAGCTCTGCTTCAATGTGGAATAAAGCTTTTAAGTGCCTTGCAGCATCTAAAGCCATATTTTTATCCCTGTAACTACAGGCGTCCTCCACAAAAGGGGTAAACAAACAAACCTGCCTAGGGTTTCTATAAAAAGCAGCCAGATACAAGGGATCATCCTGGTGCGTCTTCAGTAGATACCGCATATCAAGATTCAGTTGCGCTTTTATCTGCAGCGGCTTTCTTACCAACTCGACCAGCTACACGGTTTTCTACCGAGGTTTTCCAGGTAGCTTTGTCCTTATCTAACGCCTCTGTATAGGTTGTAGTTCCGCAATCTTCTTCTATACGCTCGTACAGAACATCTCGAATCCACGCGGTAGCGCGAACCTCTTCCTTTTTAGCCAAAAATTGCAGCAGCTCAGCTCGATGCGGGTCTAGCAGTATCTGAAAGTAAGTTTTGTTGCCGTGCCGTAAAGCCATTAACTCTAGACTACTACAACTACACTACCACGTAGCTGGAGAATCGACCTTCTTTTTCCACGCATTTGTCTGAGCACGACGGGATTGGGCACGCTGCTTTGTGCAACCTGCCCTAACTTCCCTGGCACGTTCTAAGAACATGGCTGCTCTTTGCAAATCACCCGTAACTGCGGTTTGAATTGCTTTGTTTAAACGCTCCATCGCTATTTGTCTGCCGGTACGCGGCATCCATCGCCCCAGTTAGATGTGTGTAATACGTTAGCCCTGCAGGGCCTGAGCAGCACCACCCTTTGGTTGTAGAAAAAACGCGTGTCATCAATGGGTCTCCATCCAAGTTTTACCGATAGAAACCTCAGCTAATGCAGGGATGTCCCCCAACCACTTGGCTTCAGCCTCCTCCATCACTTGTTTTAGACAAGCTGCCCACTCTTCAGCAGCATCTTCACGCACCAGCAACAAAATTTCGTCATGTACTGCGGCTGCAATCCGCACTGTCTCTTCACCCGCCTGATGTACCAAGGGCCAAAGCTTGCCGAGGGCGCATTTAAGGATGGCCGCACCAGCTCCCTGGATCGGTGTGTTGCACCTCACAGTCAGCCGGTTCATATCTCCGATGAGATACCGCCGCATACCAGAAACCGGAATGCGGGTCTCAGCCCACTTATCCCCTTCAGTGTCTTGTGACTCCTTTGCCATTTCCTTTTGCCACTCAGCAATACCAGAAAAAGCACCCAGCCAGTCTTTACGAATCTCGGCAGCACGCTCAACTGTCATGGTGATACCTGAACCACCGGCATAGTTACGCAACCCTTTTGCACCGGAGCCGTAAAGCAAACCAAAGTTTGCAGACTTAGCTATCTGCCTGCTGCACCCGATAGTTTCGGCAGTAACAGTGTGAAGATCTTCACCACGCTGGAACGCAGAAATCATCCGTTCATCACCTGCAATAGCAGCCGCAAGTCTTAGCTCCATCTGACCAAAATCAGCGTCTACTAAGAGGTAGCCTTCCGGCGCTTCTACGCATCCACGAAACTGTGGATCACGAGGAATCTGCTGGTTGTTCGGCTTAATACAGGACATCCTCCCCGACTCCGCACCAAGCTGCATGTAGCTGGCACGTACAAAACCGTCACCGTCCATCTTTTCTTGAATAGAGTTGATCATTTGGCGACGCTTGTCTGCCCTTTTCCATTCCAGATAAATCTGAATAACCTCATGATCTGCGGCATAACTACGCAAAACTTGGCGCGACGCACTGGGTTTACCGTTTGCATCTTTGGGCGTCTCGTTCAAAAGATCCGTCAACTTGTCCAGTAATTGTTTTGGGCTGTTTAGATTGAATCCCTTGTACCTCTTAGTGTTATCGCGCAACTTGCCTTCATCCTTGGCGCGTAGATTAAAGCTGCCATCCTCATCTCTTGGCAGTTTTTTATCTTCAGGAAGGGCATGATCTAGTTGAAGAATAAAGTCTTTCTCTAAAGCTTTTATATCTACCTGATAGTCCTCTTTGCGTTGCTGCAGATTATCGGCGTTCCAGGGTAAACCGGTGCGCCACATTTGAGCCATTGCAGGAAGCGCATTACATTCCAAACGATAAGCTCCCCTAAGTCTGTCTCTGCCTATTTTGTGATCAAGTATCTCGTCTAACTGCATCAAAGAAACAACGTCATTAGCCGCATAGTCCAACTGTTCGTCAGATAAATCACCGCTCCAGTCAGATCTTTGCTGCTCCTTAGATAGTTCTGTGCCTAAATAACGTTTGACGACATGCGCGAGTCCGTGCTTCGGAAAAGGCATCCCGTTTGTGAGAAGTCGGCTGGCCAACATGGAGCAGCGCACCCACCCATGCGGATAGATGTCGTGCTCTTGCAACCACCCAAGATCGAATACAGCGTTATGGGCAAGCCAGTATCTGACTGGACTGCCGAAGAAGCGGCGCAACTTAACCCACTCGCTTTTATCAAGGTCAAAGCAATCAATTAGGACAACAGTATTACGGGCACCAGAGCCAAGCTGCAACAGCCTTAACTTCCCTCGCTCAGGCTGTAGCTGGAGCGTTTCAGTGTCAAAGCAAACTGATGCGGCAGTCTCGATCTTGTCGAGATGCTGGATTCCGTGGAAGACTTGAGCAGACATGTGTAGCGTCGTGCGGCTTTGTCAATGTAGCACACTACTTAGAGCTAATGCGGTCAAGTAGCGGAAAATAGTCTAAATCGTATGGAGTTAGCACAGCTACATCAATTCCAAGATGTAAGGCAGATGCAACCTGGCTTTGAAACTCTGTGTAACCGTCTCCGTCATCTTGATATGTCACCTGCTCAACAGCCAAAGCCTTGTTATCTGGGTCGTAACTTGTAAAACGTGCCAAGGCTAGGGTATTGGGGTCTTTTTCTGAATACTCCATTTGGTAGTAACTAAAATTGACATTGTCTCTCACGCTGGGGTACCGCCTAATAGAACTATGACGTTGTTTAAAACACCAGCGTGCAACACAGCTAAGAAGCCAGTTCATTAAAAACAATGGCAACAACGTTTTCTAGTTGTCTTTTGTCCATGCCGTTGCCTGTTCTACGTCTTACCAGGCTTACTAAAGTGTGAAAATCTTTAGGACTGTAATCCCCAACATCTTTAGTTTCTCTGGGAACAAGCCTGTCTCGTATAAACTGAGCCCTTGATATATGTTTAAGCCCGGCTTCTTTATCCACCTGGGCTAAAACTTCTTCGGGAATGCGAAATGTGATTTCCTTCATTAAAGGTACTCGTTGTAAAAGGCACTGCCAGGGCCATATTTAGACACGATCTCCGGAAACGCATCCAGAATCCTGGAGCGATTACGGGGATCAGCTAGCAGTGCCGCTTCGGCCAGTTTACTAAAGAACTCACCACCGTAATGGTGAGCTGTCTTAATACTGCATCGAACTTGTTTTTCGGTCACAGCCTTGTGAATACTGTGAATAATGTAGCACATTACTGCCCTAGGTCAATCCCAGGCGTCCCAGCTATCGACTCTTTCGTCTTCGCTGATCAACCCCCTGTGTCTGTGATTAGGCGCGTCAAAAGCCTTATCCGTTCCAGGGGAAGGGTTCTTAACGACAATCGGCTTTGTCAAAAGGTCGGGTTTTGTCAAAAGGTCAGGGGCTGAAGGACTTTTGACAATCGCAGGCTTTTGACAATTTGAATTGTCGTTTATATCCATTCCAGGAGAAGGGGTTTGACTTTTAACACACCCTTCCACTGACACCCCACGTGCGCGACGAGTAAACCCACCTGGAACGTGTGTACCAATCGCCTGCCAGTAATTAGGAGCACGCCCTTTAAGCACTAAATCCGTCGGAGGACCACAACGCTCAATCAGCTCCTGCGCCTCCAGTTTCTCCAGGCTGTACTTGATAGCCCGCTTGCGATGCTCTCCTCCCACACCAGCGTGGTCAACAAAACTCTGGATCGACCAAGGCTTTCTGTCTGCCCGCATTTCACGCAGCAGCGAAAGCATGTACTCGGTTGGCCCGTTTAGATGGTTTTCCTTTGGCTCGGGAACTGGCTCAATCTTGTACGTGTAATCAGGCAGCAGGCTGAAGACCATGCGCTGCCCCTCACGGTCATCCCTGGACTTTTCAATCGTCACAATCCTGCTGTTAAACGCGAGGCCCAACTCAGCCAAAGCCTTGTTATCAAGCTTCTGCATGTTCCAGGTCTCATCAACCGCAGCCTTAATGGCACTGGTTCCCCGGAATCCGCCATTGCGGTTGTTGTGGTGGATCACGATGATCGAGCACGCCGGAAAGTCCTTCCCATTGCGCCGCGCAAGCCTCTTCAAGGGCAACGCATACTCCCTTCGGTTCTCCTCATAAGGGTTGGAGTCGTTACAGCCATCCAGGCTGTCAATAACCACCAAGCCGTACTCGTTCTCCTTCTGGATCTTGCAGAACCTGCGGTACCACTGCATGTCCCATTCAGCGACCACATCAACGCCTGACTCCACGCCAATCAGATTGAACTGCCTGCGCGTAATCCGCTCACTCTGATCACCGTTCAACCAAAGGCACTTAGCCCTTGGAACGTCCATCATTCCGCCGTGAACGTTGAATGGCCGCCCTTGGCTGATGTGCTTGCACAGCGTCTGACACATTGCCGACTTGCCTGTGCCGCCATCAGCGTGAATAAGCAGCAACCAAGGCTTAGGCAACAAGCCCGGAATCGTGTACTCGAAAGGTGTGTCGTCCAAATCGTTCACGTCCGCAGGTTTACAGCCCTTATTCCGCTCAAAGGTCAGGTGTGCATCAATCAGGCGATCAATAGCCGCCGCCCCTTCCCTGGACCGTCCACCTTCACTGGCCAGGATGGTCTTCGCCTGATCGGCGTAAGCCGGATTGTCGTAGGTCTCTTCAATCTCAAGGCCACGAGTAACTAACTCTTCTGGTCCGAGGAAATCGAGCTTGAACTTCGTCGGCGTCGCATCGATGTCCGCCACCAGCTGTGCAAGACCGTCCCTTTGAAATCGCTTTCGTTCGGGGTCCGCCGCATCAGCCATGTTGATCAAGCTGCCAAAACCCAAGCCACCACCTTGGAATCCAGATGCCCACCGATCAGCACAAGGATTCTTACCGCTCTCCCATTCGTGCGAATACTCGTTATCACGACGGCTCCACTCTTCCCAAAGCTTCAAACCATCCTGGTTCGGCAGCTCGCTGTTAAGCATCGCGCCGATCTCCCACCAAAAGCGCTCGCTAAAAGCACCACGAGGCTCGATAACACTCAGGCAACTCCGCCCAATAGCAATCTTCTCTTCCCTGGAACGGTTAGCAAAGCGCGTGTCCCGCAGCTTCCGGCCAGTGTCCTTCTGATTGACCTTGCGGTACTGCTCCCGCATCCGCTCAAGAAGCCATTCAGGAGCCTCAGGAAGAGCATTCACGTCTCCCTGGAACGTGTACTCCCCCTGGTCCTTGTAAGCGCCGCACAGAACGCCTTGAGCACCCCAAAGAACTTCCCAGCCTTCCTGCCCTGCGGCAGCGTGGCTCATCGAAGCGACCCTTAAACGGTCTTCTTCTGGAACGACAAACAAAAACTTCGCCGCGTTTTTCTTGGTTGACCTAACGCAAGGCGCTTTCTCCAAGTCAGCGCCCCACTTTTCTTCAATGGCACCAAGGTTGCGGTCAACGTCAAAGATGACCAAGCCACCCGAGCGAGTGCCGCTGTAAACACCGACAGCCTGGAACGTTTCAGGACTGTCAGTTATGTAGTTAGCTGTGCATTCAGGAGAAAGATTTTCTTTTGAAGCACGACCGAGGGGTGATTTACCGCAAGCAATCTTCCCGTTAGGAAGCGTTACACCAGCGGCATAAATCGGAGCCGTTGCCCAAGTCTTAGGCAACGTACGAACAAAATCAGCAAGAATCATCTGCTACAGTGAGAGTGTTAAGTCGGTTGTCAAACCACCCCAGCAGCCATTCCCGGCTCTGGGGTTTTTTGATTCTACCGCACTTGACGCTTCACGTCACCCTGCTACAATAAACAGGCACCGGGCAACACGCCCACAGCAACTTTCTCCATGCCATTCATCTCAGACAAAAACAAATCTGCCGCTTCTGGCGGTGGCGGCGGCGGTTATCTCAACCCCTCCAAAATCCAGTCCGGCGGCAATGTCCGCTTTGCTCTTCTGGACGACCAGCCCCTTGAGTTTTTCGAGTGCTGGGGCGAAACCGCTGACGGCAAGTCAAAGCCGTTTCGTTTTGCAGAAGATCCAAGCCCCGAAGACATCCAAGAAGAGATGGGCGCTGATTACAGCCGCCGTCTCAACCGTGAAGGCACTGCACCCGACAAGGTGAAGTTTGCCATCGCCGTGCCTGTCTACAACTACGACACCAGTTCAGTTCAGATCATGCAGCTCGGTCAAAAGAGCCTGATCAACGAACTCGATTCAGTAAGCCAAATGGAGGACTACGCCGACCTACTTGCCTGGGACTTTGTCCTCGGAAAAGAAGGCGTTGGCTTAGAAACCCGCTACAGCTTGCGCCCTGCACCACGCAAAAAAGGCGCTCAGGCCGACATCGAAACTGCCTGGACCGAATCTCGTGACAGCGGTTTCGACATCAGCCGCCTACTGACCGGAGACAATCCGTTCAAAGAAGGTTGATCTAAAGCCCAATAGTTTCTGGGGGTGCACCAAGTGTGTACCCCTTTTTTAATGAGTAGTTATAAGTATCTATAAGTGTCTACGAACAGCAACAACAACCCTGGATCATTCTTGGCACAATAAAAATGTAGAACAAGCCAAATATGTACCTAGGGTTATAATGAACCTATTAACGATCTTTGTATGGCAAATTTGAGTCTTCAAAGCATTTGGACCTGTGATAGCGGGCAAATTCGTGTGACACCCAACGGGCAACCCAGCGTATTCGACATGATTAAGACGCTCGGTAATCAGAAGAACCCGCATCAGGTGTGGGAGCGTTTCAGTTACACCCATCCCGAGGTTCTCACAAAATGTGAGAACTTCCGATTTCCCGGCAGAGGCCAACGGGACACTCCCGTCGCCAAGGCCAAAGAGGATGTTCTTTATATTTTAAGTCTTCTACCTGGTGAGGTTGGGCGTAGCTACCGCGAACAAGCGGCAAAGTTGTTTACTGCTTTTTTAGATAATCCGTCTTCCGTTGCAGCTGCCGCAATTGAGCGGATGACTGAAGATGAGCAAGAGCGTTTAGAGGCAAGATTAAAAGGAAAAAGAACTAGACATACATTTACAGATGTACTGAAAACCTATGGAGTAGTTCAACAGGGATATGCACATTGCACTAACGCAATATATGTCCCTATTTTAGGAAGTGACGCACGTCAATTAAAAAATAAAATAGCGGAAGAGAAAAACTTAGCCCTTAAAAGTGTAAACCCTAGAGATCATTTTACAGTTCAGCAATTAACAGATGTAGAGACAGCTGAACGAGTAGCCGTCGGACAGCTGGCGCGTAATACGGTGGGCGGAAACCCTGGTGTAGAAAGCATTGTCTGTAAATCAGCTGAATACACACGCAAACTTCTTGACGGAGATATTGATATTCCTGGCATTGTCTAGTTATGCAGTTTATACGCGCTAAACTTACTCAAAGCATTTCCCAAAATGGTACAAAAACACTACGAGAAGCCTATGCCTGAGACGGTCACCACAATTTTGGAAGATGGAAGAGTCTCAGTTTCAGTAGGAAACTTTACGGGAATTGTTAGCTCAATGCACCTAATAGAGCCCAAAGCTCACCAACTACAAAAAGCCTGGCTAAAGAATCAAATGGATTTGGTAGATGCAAGTAACTGATTCACAAAACGCACTAGCTGGTTTACGCCGCTGGACCCTGGAGCGTGATGACTCTGGCCCGCACCGTGTGTATCGCGATGAGTCCGGCGTGTCTTACGCCTCAGTGACACACATTCTCAAAGAAACCTCACCCCAATGGCAAAAAGATGCACTCGACCGCTGGCTGGAACGCCCAACTGCTCCCATGGAGCGTGATGTTGCTTGCGAGCGTGGCACTCTCGCGCACAATCACGCGGAGTATGTCCTCAAGACGGCGGCAAAGCTGGCAAGAAATAGCGCAAACAAGCGAGGAAGCTGGAGGACTGGAGATGACGGCCTGGAACGTGCTCCTAAAGGAATCACTACCTGGGCAATCGAGAAGGCCATTCAAGGGGCTCCTAGAGTCCCCTGGAGCGCCTCCGGCTACGCCCGAGGTCTACGGACTTGGATCGGAGAGAACGTAACGGCCATTCATGCCATCGAATTTTCCATTCATGACCCACGCGGCTGGGCTGGAACGGCTGACGCCTTAATCGACGTAAACGGAACGCTCTGCGTTGCTGATTGGAAAACCAGCGTTAACGCTCGCAGTGAAGAAATGTTGTCCAACTACATCTGCCAAACCGGGGCTTATTCCTTGGGATTGCAGCACCTGACTGGGTTAAAGCCTAAGTGTGGAGCGGTTGTAGTAGCCCGGCGCAGCGGAGCACCACAGGTTCGGTTGCTTAGTGAGTTAGAATTACGTGGGGCGGAGTGTCAATGGTTAGAGAGAATGAGCCTTTATACGGCCCAGCAAGCCCTAAAGAACTAAGTAGAGCACTGGAATGTCTCTATACGGGACAGATGAACGTGGCTATACAAGCCAGGGCATTAAGGATGTCCCTGGAACGTTTGAAGCAGCTGTTCAACGCCTACGTGGCAGAACGCCCCATCGATATCAATGATGAGGACGTGTATGCCGCCGACCTACAAATAACTTGGCCTTTTGCTTAGAGCTGGAACTTAAGAGCCTTAATCGCCTTCAGATGTTCTTTTATTTTCGCTTCGCGTTGCCAATAACTTTTTGAGTGCTTGGCTAGCCATTCATCGATGGCTTCATTGATTAAGTCATCCCTGGAACGTCCATCGATAGCGGCCATTTCGGCCATCGCTTCCCGACGCTTCCAGGTTTCCCAATACCGGAGCTGCTCCACGAAATCGTCGTGTTCCTTTTGAGTGAGACCTGGATCGTCTGGCTGGTTCGCTAGGAACTCTCGCCCTGCATCAGATAGAAAAGCCATCACGCTTCCTGCTGCCAGTCGTACTTATCGACCATCTGCTTGCATCCCTGGCACGTCAGAGCAGACCACGAAAAGTGATTGATGCACCCAATGTGCTCACAGCGTGGGCATTTGATAAACGTCCCCCGTTGCTTAGCCCTGGAGCGTGGTGTTACGGGCTTTGACCCTTTCTGGAACGGTACGAAAAACTGGCTCGGCTTGCCGTTCATAGTCACGCCATCTTTCCAAGTCAGCCCAATGCAGTGGTCATTGAGCAGGCACTTGATCAGAAACTGTTCTATCCGTGGAGCGTAGATAACAACATAGGCATCGGATGCCCAGTGGACCGTTTCACCAGCCATCACGGCTGTTTTGATCTCAGCGAGTTTCATTTTTCTGAATACAAATAGGTGTGCAGTTTGTGGTGTAATACTTGGAGCATTTTGTACTTGACACAATCAGACTTCTTGATCTCTTCAAAGAAACCCATTTCCATGAATACGGAATCATGGAGCGTTTCTAGCTCTCTGTACGTGAAGTCGATGCGGTTCATTTCAGCCCAGGATTGAGGTCTGCAGGATTAGGGATGGAACGTACCCAGTCGTCCTGTTCGCGCTGTTGCTCAAGTTCCTCCAGTTCTTCGTCGGTATAAAGCTCAAAAGGGAGTGGAACATCCTCGCTATCGCTCGGATTAAAAGAAGATTGGAACGTGTAGGTCATGCGAAGGGAGAAACGGATTGGGGTTTGTAGCCTTGCCATTTTTTGGCTGTGTCGATCGCTTTGATGAGCTGACAGACTTCCTTGTTTTCACCTTTTGCTACAGCTATGTCGAAACGGTGCTGGAGCATTGCCAGCATCGCGGCAGGATCACAAGGGCATTCATCTACCCCTGGTCCGTCATCAGAGAGTTGAATTTCCTGCTCTGCCGCAGTGATGTCGGTGTACGCCGTGGACCGTGAAACAAAGTAACGGGCGCTAATCATGGTGGCTACCGAAGCAGCTGGAACGCCACGCTCAAGCATTGCGCGGGCGTAGCTCAGACGGTGCTGGATTTCTACTTGGGTTGCCATTATTTGCTAAGCCCTGGTTCGTGTGGATAGTCCAGGCCCATAGCACCGGCGAAGCGTTGAAGCAGTTCGATGTCTTCCTTGGTCCGGTATGGGTGACCATGGAGCTGGGCTAGGAAGTCAACGACGGCGTTAGGCACAGCGCCAAACTCACAGCCCAGCTGGACCGTGGTTCGGTCTTCGGTGTCCCAATTGTCGTGGGCTGTTACCTGATAGCGGTTAATACTTAGCCGTGAAACGTCTGCGAATGTGTGGACGTCTTCGACTCGGACGATGTAGTTCATGGGTGGAACGAAAAACAGGAATTTTTGGAAAACTGGACGCTCAGTTCCAGAAGTTGCCGAGCTTGAACTCAGCAGCCCACATACGGGCGATGACTTCCGCAGCTTCTAAGCGAACAGGTTTAGGGAATGTGTGATGCCATGCACTAGACATGGATCCATGTTCGCGGTGGTACTGCTTAGCGGCTGGCGTCAAGCAGTAACGCTCGATCGAGTGGATCGCAAGATCAAGGGAGAAGTTGCCCCGCTTGTAATGCTTACTCAGATTTTTAATCACTGGCGCGTACCAGATCTCTACGTTTGTGGCGTAAAGCTCCAGTTCGCGGGCTTCGTCTGAAAGGGTCATGGGTGGACCTTGTTAGGGACTCGTTTACTGTAGCACAGATTAGTAGACATGTGTCAAGCCCTGGAACGGTTAGCAGTTCTCACGGCTTCGGTTAGTATTAGTGAAGCTCCACGATTTCCAGCCTGTGGCTGATAACAACACCGAAGAGAAGAAGACGAGCGTTGCCGATGACGAGTCCAAGCGATGGCGCAAGGGAAAGGGTGCAGCGCATCGCGTAGAGGAAAGGGCACAAGCTGCCTATTCCTACATTTTGGAAGGTGGAACGAGAATTCAGATAGCTCAAAAAATCGTCTCTAGGTTCAATTGCTCCTTACGCACTGCTCATGACGATTACAAACGGGCGATGCAGCTTCTGCGCGAGGAACAAACAGGAACACGTGAAGAATTGTTGAACCAATTACAAGCCTTACGTCTTGCGACGGTGCAACGGGCCTTAAAGAGAGGCCATTACCAAACCGTGGCGACACTGCTGGGTGACATGGGCCGCGTAATAGGCGAAGCAGCACCGGAACAACTGGCGTTGCAGGTCCCGACTCTCGACATCCGAATCGAAAATGATAATCAATCTCAATAAATTGTCAAGGTTCTAGCTACAATACATGTGTACTATAACATTGTAGGCACAAAAATACCCCCACAAAGTATAGTTAACTTTGCGGAGGTTGTTGTTAGTAACTCAACGACCCCAGACTAACACTTTGCAGTAGTTGTTGTTTGAGTTTTTGTCCATGCAATTTGTGTAGGCTAACTGATTCTGGGAGTTGAACATGTAGCCTCCCAAAAGTGTAAACAAACAGGCAGAGATTGCAGAAAAAAGAAAGAATTTAGTCATCATTACTTTGGGTGAGTAAATGTCAGCAACTGTGTGTTGCTAAATATATTTTAGCCTGGCAGATCTGATCTGTCCAGGTGTACTGTGCTACTCTGTCAGCTGTCACACCCTAAAATTCTCATTTTTTGCAAATTTTTCTAGTAAATTTGTACTGTGTGCCAGTCGGTGCAACTGTCACAGGGGGTAGGGTTGCAAAGTAGTACATTTGTACCTAAGCGCGGGGAACTTACTGATACATACCAGATTATTTGCACTGTAGCACACCCCCGGGGGTAGGGGTTGAAAAAGCAGCTAATGTATTACCCATGGCCATACAAAACGCACCCCCACTTAGTCTTCGCTGGGCCCAAGGCCAAGTGTTTACTAGCGACCGCAGATTCCGTGTCCTCGTTGCAGGCCGCCGTTTCGGTAAGTCCTACCTTTCCTGCGTCGAACTATTGCGTGGAGCGATCAATAACCCCGGCGAAACCTTCTTTTATTGCGCCCCGACTTACCGGATGGCAAAGGATATTGCCTGGAAAGTGCTCAAAAAGCTTGTTCCTAAGCCGTGGATCAAAAGTAAGAACGAAACCGACCTCAAATTGGAGCTAGTAAACGGCTCCACCATCGAATTAAAGGGCACAGAGAACGCAATGGCGCTTCGCGGACGCTCTTTATCAGGAGTAGTCCTAGACGAAGCCGCGTTTATGGACGCAGAGGTCTGGTTCGAGGTCATTCGCCCCGCTCTTGCAGACAAACAAGGCTGGGCACTCTTCATTTCAACCCCAGACGGCACCGCTAGCTGGTTCTACGACCTGTGGTGTTACTGCGAAGACGACCCAACCAAAGAATGGCAGCGCTGGTGCTACACAACCATCGAAGGGGGCAACGTTCCAGCCGATGAAATCGAAGCAGCCCGCGCCCAACTAGACCCGCGCACATTCCGCCAAGAATTTGAAGCCTCCTTTGAAAATCTCAGCGGCCTCGTAGCGGTCAGCTTCTCCGACGAAAACATATCCCCGAACGCCAAAGACATCTCAATCCAACCAATTCTTCTTGGCGTTGACTTCAACGTGGACCCAATGTCTGGCATCTGCGCCGTAAAAGACGGCGAAACCCTATATGTCTTCGACGAAATAATGCTCACAGGCGGAGCAACCACCTGGGACTTTGCAGAAGAAGTAACCCGTCGCTATGGCGTGGACCGTCGCATAATCGCGTGCCCAGACCCAACAGGCGGCGCACGAAAAACCAGCGGAGTAGGCGTAACAGACCACGCAATCCTGCGCCGCAGCGGCTTCACCGTCCAAACACCTCGCGCACCCTGGAAAATACGCGACAAAATTACAGCCGTAAACACAGCATTAATGGACGCATCTGGAGCGCAAAGAACAGTAATTCACCCTCGCTGCAAACATTTAATCAAATCCCTACGCACACTCACATACGCCCCTGGAACGGGCCTACCCAACAAGAACCTGGGCGTAGACCACGCCTTTGACGCATTTGGCTATTTAGTTTTACAACAGTTTAATTTGGCAAAACCGGAGACAATGGGCACTACGTCTTATCGGCTGTATTAACTCGGCACTCGGACCATATCTCCCTCCCAATGTAAGTAAGCGCCGATGTTTACTTCTGGCGCTTGTGCGGTGTACCAGCGAAAATCACAGCTAGTGCAGTGCCTACGACGCACAGTTTCATACGGGCCTTCAATAGTTTTCTTGGTCGTAACGACATGCACGCGAAACGATCCGCACTTGGGGCACTTCAATGTGGCTGCTGACTGGGACGAAGGGCTAGACTAGGCCAAAGCCAAGCTTCGTCATGCCCCAAGGTCCCGGAACTTACGGCACAAAAAAGGGTCGTCCCCCTGCCAAGAAAAAGAAGGGCATGAAGAAGGGCTCTAAAAAAATGCGT
>VMHT01147246.1_pt1 | contig 13831 bp, 8 predicted proteins | sample 4693611 | NCBI WGS metagenome assembly VMHT01 (sample SAMN12280063, study PRJNA550983) | marine metagenome | isolation source: seawater sampled from same location over 5 years 0.02-0.2 micron viral filtrate | place: USA: collected off the coast of southern California halfway between the port... ... | reverse complement strand
GCCGAACGATTTCATCGTCTTCGAGGGCAACGTCCCAGACCATCACTTCGTCGATCATCCCTTCAAAATACGCACTCCCAGCACGATTGACGCCCAGTTTGTAAAGGTCGATGTTCGTGTACGTGCCGTTTGGATAGGTGTCGTCGTTCACCAACACGCCGTCCATGTACTGCCGGACTTCACCGTTATCGAACACCGTTACGAGGTGCGTCCAGCGCTGCGGTACCACGTCACCAAACGGCTTTGTTTGGTTGTTGTGGAGGCGCCACTGATTGTTTGAAATCATGTGCTGAAAGGAGCCGTTTGAACCGGCTTGGTCGTTGACGGCGAGCGTCGACGCGTAGGTTGCCTGGGCCGTGGTGTTGGCCCACACCCACTGGCTTACGGTCAGGTTTCCGGCGTAATCCTCCACCTCGGTGCGAGCCACGTCGTTGGTCCCGTCAAACCACAGGCATCCACCGTCAGGGCACGAACGCCAACTGTTGTTGTCGGTTCCAGAAAGCGTTAGGTTGGCGCCGCCGGTTCCGCTGTCCGAGGCTTCGGTTCCGTTGCCGTCCTCAAAGGCCCAATGGTGGACCAGCCGGTTTGGTTGCGGCGCAACGTTGCCCGTGACGTAAAATGCGCTCGGTGGAATCACGGCTTTGGATGTGTTGGGACCTTCCCAGAGAAACTTCAGACCGTGGGGGCCGTTTCCTTGGAAGAATTCTATTCGAAATTCATGAAGGCCCTCCGTCAGGTTGACCTGTCCAGATCGCTCTCGCATGCCGTGGGAACCGTAGTTCGTTACCAGCGAATCGCCGTTGAGCCAAAGTTCCGAGCCGTCGTCGGAGTCGATGAAGAAGGTCCACGTGCCGGTGTGGGGAACGTCAACAAGTCCGCTGAACCGCGCTCCCCAGTTCACTTTGAAGCGATCGTCGAGCCCAGAATACGCATTGTTTGAGGAGCCGTGATCGAGGTTGGCCTCGATTTGAATTCGGTCCGGTTGACGATCGATGAGCGTCGGCATGCTCGCAGTGGAGAAGCTCACGCCGTCGTTGTCAAAATACTCGCCGTAAATGCCCCGAAGCCCTTTGCCACCGTCCTGGTTGCAATCGGTTCTCAAACTCGCTTCAAACGCACCGTTTCCACCTTGCTTCGTGCTGGTCTGATAGGTCCAGTTGAAGTCGTCCATCGGAGCGACCGTGGGGGAGGTGTGGGTCCAGTATCTCGACCCGCTTTGCCACGCTCCGTCCAGCGTGTCAAAGCCGCTGTTGGGCAGGTGATTTCGGTTCCAATCACCGTCATTACTTCCCCACGATGCGTAGCCCATGACGTTTGAGACGTTGGTTAGAAAATCGGTTTCTTCGTCGAAAAGAACGGGCCACCCCATCCCAGAAAGCGTTGAATTTGCCGTGTAAAGGTCGTCGTTCCAAAATTTATACCCCGATTCGTTGCGATTGGTTGCCAGATCGAGGACGAAGTTCCCCCGTTGTCCCAAGCTGTTGTTGGCACGTTCGATGAGGTCAAGCGCAGTGTCCACGGTGTAGCCCGTCAGTCGAGTCACCAGAAAAAAGCCGTACTTGCTTCGTGAGAAGGGTTCCATGGCTTTGCCAGCGAGCGGGCCGTAGGTGTGGGTCCCGTAGTAATCCCCGCCCACCGTGCTGTTGTACGCTCCACCCAAAAGCGAAAGCTCCTGGTCGAAACTGGCTTTGTTGTTGCCTCCCGAGATGCGCAGCGGAATTCCTTTGGTCGTGACCAAGTAGTTGAGGCCGTTGGAACTCCGGTTTTGGAGCATTTCGAGGAACGGGGATGCGAAATACGTGTCGAACTGATCGCGGTTGATCGTCTCTCCAGTCGGGGTCCCCGTGGCGTTGAAAATGAAGACTCGATCGAGTGAAACATTGCGTGCAGCAACGTAGGCCCAGCCGATGGTTCGGCTCTCTTCGGAGAGGTTGTTGATGAGCACGCCCACGTCGCTGTAGTCGATGACGCTGTCGTAGGTGAACCCTTCAGGAACAGCCGCACGAAGCCACGGGGTTTCATTCCACACGTCCTGATCACCGACGACAAATCCGGAGAACCGATCGTCATCAAGTTCGGCGTCATTGACCCCCCGTTGCATCGGTGAAGGTACGAGCGGCAAGAGGGAGGCGATGAGGAGGGTGACGAAAGCGATACTGCACGCCTTCGTGGACATGGTTGGTGGATTGTGGGGCTTATTTTAGCGCTATCGCTTCGTTGAAACACGGGTGCGTCGCCCAAGAGGTATCATTTCGCTGAATTTCATCACAAATTGGGGTAGATAATATGTAGGGTGGCCTCCTCTTCGGTGCGATGGCTGAGCTCTACATGGCACGCACGTGCAAGCACGGTGTCCTTCGCGTGATGGGTGGCGATGTCTGGAATCATTCGGCGGATGTGCTCATCACACCGGCCAACAATCGCTTGTCAGGGCGAGAAGGTCTCGACGGGATGATTCACCAGAAAGCGGGCAAGGAACTGACGCAGGTCACTCGTAACATCTGCCTCGAGATGCGAAAAATAAACGCCCCACCCTGCGCAGTGACCCAAAACGTCGTCACCGAGCCGTTCGCACTTTCTGAAAATTACACGCACATCATTCACGCCGTCGGCCCCGATTGCCGACGCCCCAATCAAGACGAAGCCCGACGAGAACTGCTTTCCGAAACCTACGCCAACTTGTTCGCCACCATCGAAGAGGTGGGCAACATCGGGTCGGTTGTTTCACCTCCCATTTCGATGGGTGTGTTTGCCTACCCGCATCGAGAAGGTGCACGATTAACCCTTCAGGTCCTTCTTGAAATGATGGACGGTGAGAAGGATTACGGCATTCGAAACTACACCATTGTCGTCAAGGAAAAGAACTTCATCAACAACATGCGAACCGTCTACCGCGAAGGAGAGGACCAGTTCCCCGGCATGGACACCACCATGCAAGATTCAGTTCGCTAGGCGACGATTGATTTGATCGAGTCGTTCGTCCAGTCGCTCGTGTTCCTCGCTGACTTTCACCAAGGATGCGCTTTCCAAATTCCTCTCGACGGACAGCTTCATGCGTTTCATTTCGTTGAGCCGCTGTGCTCGGTCTTTGGGGCGATTTACGGCGCTTCGCATGCTCATCAGCCACTCTTCGAGAAGCGCTGCCCCCCATTCGGCAACTCTGAGCTCGCTGGAGAGGTAAATGCTCCGGCGTCGGTGCTGAAACCGGGTCTTCCCCTCGCTGGTGCGCAACCCTTGGATGGAGCCGGGGTTCCATGTCTCCAGAGGGATGTGAAGATGTTGCTGGATGTTCAATTTACCGTCCACGTCGATGAGGAAATCAGCGATGAGAACGCTTGATGACAATCGAATCAACACCTGAACGATGTCGTCGTGGTTGGCCCAGTCTGAAATCCGAACGGGGCGCTCGCCCCATGTTTCCTCGCACCACACTTCAATCGCCATGCTGTGCGGGTGCATGGTGGTCAATCGAAGCCGACCCATCATCAAGGTTTGTCCATCGTGCCCTGCGGTGCGGACGTATCAATGTTCAAGACGGAACAGCGCGTCGGGTGGCCATGGTGGGCTCTTGGGGTTCTGTTCAGGCGAACTGGGCTTTCCTGTTTGCCCTCCTCATTGGATGGTACATTCTCATCCGAACATGGGAACGCAACGGCACCTTGGATCGATGGAACGCCACGCGAGCACTGGGCATCGTTCTGATGGTTCGCACCCAACGCGGGCAACGGTTGCTCGATTGGATGGCTCGCCCTCGGAAGTTTTGGAGAGCCTACGGTGAAGTCTCGCTGTGGGTTTGTTCGGTGGCCATGCTGATGGTTGCGCTGGTCGTCGTGTTGGCGTTCATCACCTCGCTGATCTCTCCTCCAACCGTCTCCGAGCCGCTGCCTGCCAGTCAACTCGTCGCCGTCCCCGGCATCAACCCGGTGATTCCACTGGGATGGGGTGTTCTTGCCTTCGTGGTGTCCCTTGTGATCCACGAGTTTGGCCACGGTTTGCTCGCTCGAGGCCACGGGATGCGAATCCGGTCCTTCGGGTTGCTTCAACTGGGCCCTCTCCCGTTGGGGGCGTTCGCAGAGCCGCAATCGGATGAGTTGATGCGAGCACCTCGTCGAGAACGGCTTCGAATGTTCGCCGCAGGACCAGCGACCAACCTCTTCACGGCCCTCGTCACGCTCATCCTGCTTGGTGGCCTTGCCACGCAGTTCGTGGCGGACGAGGAGTTCATCCACGTTCAGGGCATTGTGCTCGAGGGTGGCGCGGCAGAGGCGGGCATGCAGCCGTGGGACACGCTGGTTTCCATCGACGGGACGCCGGTCCACACGACCGATGATTTCAGGGACATCCTCGCCACCTATTCGGCCAACGACACCGTTGACATGGTGGTGATACACCAGGACGGGACTCGTGAAACGCTTCAGGCGACGTTTGGAGATAAGCACCAATACTACCTCGATTTGGGGTGGAGCGAAGAACTGCTTGCCAACCTTGAGGTGATGCCGGGCGATCCGTTCCTCGGCGTCGAGGGTCTTTCCGAGGGTACGTCGGGGATCGACCGTTTGGCGGGCCCGCTTTCACCCCGATTTGAAGCGTCGTGGGCCGAGCGAGCCCTCTCGCTTCCGTTCCACATCCTCACCGTTCTCATGATTCCCTTTGAGCTCGGCGGCGTCGCCATTCATCCCTTTGAAGAGTCGCTGCTCGTTGCCGGAGACGGTCTGCTCGGGTCCGTTTTGGGAACGGAAGTGCTGATGTTTTTCACGCACCTCTTCTTCTGGTTGATGTGGGTCAACATTCTCTTGGGGTTCACCAACCTCATCCCCATTGTTCCCTTTGACGGTGGACACATGCTTCGGGACATGCTGCACGCCTTCCTCAGCGGCGTCAAACGGGTGGGAAGGAAGATCAAACTCTGGGACCTTCATCCGATGTGGGTGGACCATTTTTCTGCGAGAGCGTCAAGCTATTCATCGCTGGTTCTGGTGATCATGCTCTCGTTCACAATCGTGATTCCTTACCTCTGAGACCAGGCTGGACCGCAGACCGACGCCGCTCAAGTTCAGCGAGAATGTCCTCGGCGGACTTGGAATCGTCCTCGGCCATCGTCGTGCCCTTCCCCGCACTGGCTCGCTTCTTCAGTTGTCGAAGCGAGGTGCGGTCGCCCCCTTCTGGCGAACACATCATGCCCAGAAATTGGTTCAGGGGCATGCCTTGTTCCCAATCGATGAACGGCGAACCGTTTCGATTCAACGGCAAGGCGGGGATCATTGAAACAAGTCGAGCCAGCGTGCCTTTGAGGCCCTCCGTTTTCACGCGAAAAATCCGCCATGAGTCGCCGCGAACACCTTTGCGACGGTGAGCGTAGAGCGGCATCAAACCGGAGCGCTCGCCTTCACGAATCATGGCGTTGAGCTGGTCCTTGGTTCGCCCCGAGAAGTAGAGCTTCTCGGCGCGGGTGGATTTTACTTCGATGGGGAAGCAGCAGTCGCCGCGAAGGGCCACCAAATCCCCGCTTCCCTCCATCCCCGAACCGGCCGCTCGCACGACCAAGAAGGGGCGTTCTCGCACCCGACTCATGCGTTCCTTTTCCTCAGGCGTGCAGCTTCTCGTGACGGCGTTCACGCCTTTTTCCGTGCCCGAGAGGACCTCTCGAAGTTCACGCTCGTAGGCGCCTGTCATGGTTGGACATCGTTGTCCATCGTTCTTGATAACTTCGGCCCCACAGCACCCACAGGAACGCTCTTTGAGAACCGTTGTTGAAGCCGACCGATAGGTTAGAACAGGACACGCGCGCACCGCACCATGTGAAGCGCCTGTACGTCCGTACCGACGATTTTCGCCTTGCGCACAGGTTGTTGAGAGAGCTTCAGGAGCGAAACCTTCCGGCCAAGCAAGTCTCACCGTCGGAAACGATTGAACCGGATGCGTATTGGTTTGGCACGCCCGAGGAGGTGGCAACCTTAGGGGGCCTTGGCGTGGCCGTTGACGCTGATGACGTGAGCGGAACGGTTTCGACGTGGTTGCTGGGTCGCCAACTCCGTTCACCCCCCGATGTGCTCGTGGTTGGTGTTGACCCTGGCCCCCGGCCCGGCTGCGCCTTTGTTTCCGAGGGCGTCCTCATGGGAAAACGAGAGATGGAATCGATCGCCCAGGCGCTTGATGAAATCGTAAAACTGGTCGACCATCTCTTGCCCGTGCAGGTGCTGGTTCGAATCGGTCACGGCTCGCCCGTCCACCGGGACCGTCTTCTGAATCAGGTGCTTTCCTTGGGCTTTCATGCTGAGATCGTCAACGAACATCGGACCAGCGCAGGACAACGACGCCACGCTCACGGAACGGCGGCCGTGAAAATAGCGATGATGTCTGGAAAACCCGTCCACGAGCAGCGTACGGTGAAGCCCACGACCGGAGAACTTCGAAACCTCCAACGAATCAGTCGTCAACGCTCCAAAGGGCGGTTGACCATTTCGCTTGAGACGGCACGAAGGGTCAGCCAGGGGTTGCTCACGATGGACGAGGCTCTCGCAGATTCGGGTTTCAAGGAACCTTGAGGGCTTCAACGGCAGGTCATTCCGATTCGAAATCCGTAACACTCTCTTGGGCCGGGTCTTCGACGTAATCCTTCATCTCCGGCGACCGATTCAGCCACCACCGAAACACGGATTCGGTGGCCAACGGGGCAGCGACCACGCCGCCAATGACGGCAGCGAGCGCCAAGAAGGAGATGAGAGGGACGTCTCGAGTCCCGTAGGAATTCGGACCGCCCACCATCAGTTTCACCGTGCCCAGCCAGGGGATTTCGCCGCCTGCCACGCCGATGACCCAGTCGTTTCGGATGGGTCCGACAACACCCGATGGGCTGTGCACCCCTGCCGACCCGTTGGTCACGCCAGCGCCTTGGTCAACCGAACATTTGTTGTTGTCGCCAAGCGTCAGCATCCCCTCGTGGCTTGGCGCCCACTGCCACACCACCAGGTACGGTTCAACCACGTAGTTGGCCCCGCTGTGCGCCGGGCGCTTGCAGTCGTAATAGGCGGCGTCGGTGCCGTCAAAATGAACGGTGACATTGACGACGTCCTTCACCGATGTTCCCGGCACCGACCAGGTCAGCACGCACGAACCGGGCATCCCGTCCTCCGCAATTCGAACCTCATCGTAGGTGGCCTCTTCGGGGCAGGGCGTGGTCGAGGCTCGGTCGGGTGCCACGGTTTGTTCGGCCACCACGCGCATGATGGCCCGATGGATGATGGGCGTACCGCCTTCTCCGTTCTTGGAATAGATGATGACGTCGCCTGCCATGCCGTGCTGCTCGTAACCGTGTGCGATGTTGCTGGGGTCGGTGGCTTCTGCGAAGGTGACGATGGTGTCGGCTGGTTGGTCGTGCACGAGGATCAAATCGCCTGCATCGATGCTACCGATTTCCCCCGTTTCGCTGTGGATCATCGATTTCGACTCCACCACGACCAGCGGCGGCATGGAACCCGTGTGGATGAACATTGCACCGACCAAACAAGCGATCATGCCCACGGCCAGCGCCAGTTCAAGCACCAGAGATCGCAGCGGGTTGTGGTCGGACATGAACGTCCCTCGGTCTCAGCGCTTCACACCTTTGCTGTCAAGGAATGCATTCCAATGCTCAAGGTGTCCTGCACCCAGAGCCTCAGCGGCTTCAGCACCCTCCGCTTTCCGACGACGAATTTCCGACGTGGACTGAATTTCTTTGATCTCCTCGAGGACGTTCACGTGCCCCCTGAATCGTAGGAATTCTGGGAAGGATACGAGGAACAGGATGAACGACAGGACCGCACCGATGATGGCGGCTCCGGTGAAATCGTTCCATTCGGCATGGTCTTGGAGGAACAACAGCTGGACCATGCACGCCACCAGGACAACGGCGCTTGAGCCTGCAGCAACAGCGCTGATTCCGAACTGATTTCCGTGTTGTTTTGCCCAAAGCCGGCCGAAAAAGGTCCCTTCTTCGCTCATGTCTTCACCGGTCACCACGAAGATGCTTGACACCTTCAACCCTCCCATTTTCCGCATCCAGTGGCGTCGAGGCTGTGTTGCCCCAGAGGGGCATCATTCAAATGCGATGCGAGGCCTAATCGGAGCACCCCGGGTGACCGCAATGCGCCGTGCAATATTCCTCACGCTCGTTTTTGTGCTCTCCGTGATGTCTCCACTGGCCGCAGCGGCCACCACAGAGACCCAGTTTAAGGACGGAACCACCGAATACGAGCACACGTTTTCTCAAAAGGGAACGGGTGCTGCAGGCGTCATCACGTTGCCCATCGGCGCCGCTGTCCAATCTGCATCGTTCGACCTGCTCGGTGAGGCCAGCACCACGACCTGGACGAACTTCACTTCCGACAGTGACTACGGCGGAGCCGGAGACACGGACTACACCAGCTCGACCACAACCCGTCCCTCCCCCTTCACTTACGCCAGAAGGGACAACCTCGAAGTTGACACTGAAACGGTGACCCTCAAAGGGAACCCGACCGAACTGACACCGCGCTTTTCGTCCAGTTCCTCGATCGCAACCCTCGGCAGCGCTCACCTCAACACGACCGGCGAATTCGTGGCGTTGAGCGACCAAGGCTACACGAGCCCGACCAAGCAATTCTCCGACATCCGTCCATCAAGCAGCACGCCATGGGGCTACACGGGGGTCGTGGTGCCCATCAACAGCTCCGAAATACACATCCTTCGATACTCCAGCCAATACATGACCAACAACCCAACGGCCATCATGCGGGTCAACCCTTCCACCGGTCAGTACCTTGGAACGGCTTCCTATCTCACCGGCTCGTGCGGAACCAACGCCATGTACGGCATCCACGACGCCGACGTGTACAACGGCGACGTCTACACCGCCCACTACACCTACTACAAGGTCAACAAGTGGAGCGTCGGTTGGAACACTCAGGGCACGCAGGTCCAATGGAGCTGCCAGACATCCTACACCTACAACTATCCAAATTACATCACGGGCGTTGATTTTGACGACAACACGGGCAAGATGTACATCGGCGTTTACGACGCGTCGTCTCGAAATCACTACCTCAAAGAGGTCAACCCTTCCTCGCCCACCGTCATCACGGGCACGTGGTTGATGACCTCCACCTCGTACTACTACGACCACGGGGCAGGGTTGTCCGTCAGCATGCCCAACGTCATGTACAACATTTACTACATGAACACGGATTACAAAAGCATCCACTACCACTACACCATGTCCAGCGGCCTTCTCATTTCTCAAGGCGAGCGCACCATGCCCGGCGGTGGCCACTACGGGATGACCGACACCGAGGAACACAAGGTGCTGTTTTCGTGTCACTGGTCCGGCACCAATTACTGCTCGCAGGGCATTCGCAAGGTTCACGTCTACGGCGATGGCGCTCACCACGACGTGCGTTCATCCAGCCTCACTTCGCAGACCGTCGTCGGCCAAACCACCTCGGTGTCCCGAGCCATCAACAGCATCAACGTGAACGGAATCTTTGGTTCAATTCCCACCGGGACGAGCATCAACGTTGATGTCTCAAACGACGGCGGGGTTACGTGGAAGTCCGGAATCGCCGGGCAAAAAGTCAACTTTGCGAACTCGGGGACTTCGGTCAAATGGCGTGCGACCCTCAACGGGACCGCCACGAAAACCCCCGTGCTCGGTGATGTGGTTCTGACCTACACCACGAACTATCAGACCAACGGGTACTACTACGCCTACCAGTACGTCGGCACGACCGCAAGCAACGTCATCGCAGCGACCGTTGACTGGAACGAAACCCGACCGAGCGGGACGTCGATCACCGTGAACGTGGGCTACAAAGCCAGCTCATCCACCTGCGGTACAGGCGGGTCGGGTGTCCAAAGTTTCACCTCGCCCAACACGACGAAATCCATGACGGCCACCTCGTCCTATTACTGCGTCCGAATCATGCTGACGACGTCCTCAACCGGCGCAACACCTTCGCTCACCGATCTCTCCATTGCGCTGCACTCCAACGCACCCAGCCAACCCGGCATCAACATCGACGGGGCGTCTGCGTGGAAGCGAGCTGCGGCGGACGGTGCGCTCATCGGTCCGATCACGATTTCCAGTGCACAAAGCGGCAACACCCTTGTCGACAAACTGAACGACGCCATTCCAAACACCGGTTCGGGTACGGTCGACATTCCAATCGACCTCACGTCGGAGTCGGCGGGTAAACTCTCCATCACCTCGTTTGAGGTCACCTACACGATGCAGACCGTGAACCTCGATTTGGCCATCCCAGAAGGAGAGATTCTTCACGAGCGAATCACACCGTACGAAGTCGTGTCCAGGCACGTCATCGGTGAAGCCGCCGGTTCAATGGTGAGCGCAGATCTCACACTCATGACCGCAGGAAGCGCCGCCAACTGGCCCATGATGTCGTGGCAGTACGGCGACGTCTTCCCCGATCCCAACGACCCTGCCCAATACATCGAGGTGGACCCAACCTCTTACTCGGTGGAGAGCAACGGCATCCTTGAAATCCACTGGAAGTTCTTTGTCACCAGCGAAATGCCCGACCAGGAAAACGTCCGGTTCCGAGTTGGTTGTCTTGACGACAGCGGCACCGCAGGGTTTGCACCTGAACCGCTTACCTCAGCCGAGGGTCTCCGGGCGAATCGGTCGTTTGGACTGGGCTGGATGAACGTTCGAGACAACGACGGTGAAATGACGTCCCACGATGTTGAAGACGGTGCGTGGGTCGCTGCAGGTGAGCAGATTTACTTCGTAGGCGCCATGTGGTTCCAAGACACGGATGACGCCCCCAAGGACAGCGCCTTTGACGTTCGCATCTCCCGAAACGGCTACGTCGAAAGCACCGCCCGAGACACCACCAACAACAACGGCTCGTTTTTCATTCCCATCGACCTTCCAAACATCGACGTTCCCGACGGTTTGACCTACGAGGTCCAAACCTACAACGAGCGTAACCCCGACCACGTGCAGCAACCGAATTCGGAATGGCGTCGAACCTACCTCGTTGACGCCACGCACCCTGAGCGCAAGGCGATCGCTCCGCTTGACGACGCTTACGAAGCAGCAACAAACGAACAGACGGTGCAAATTCTGGTCGACGACAAGGTCGGCCACCCGATGGAACTCGAGTTGAACTACTGGGTCGAGGCCGACCATGACGCCAATCGCAACGGCGAAGCCGACCCCGAAGAGTACGTTTCGAAAACGGTCACCAACACGACCGAGGCACGCTCAAAATGGTTCATCACGAACATCGACACGTCTCGAAACCCCAACATGGGCAGAGTGTCGTACTTCTGGGACGGAGGCGACCAAGCAGGGAACCCGTTGCATTTCACCGTCATGAACGACGACGACGAACTCCTCAAATTCGAGGCCTCTGAAGGGTTCCTGTACGACGACGCCACGTTCCGCACGCGCAAGGACTCGTCCGCCATCTTCACGGGCCTCGAATGGTTCGGACACGAAGACAACGAAGCGGTGTTTGCCGGTATGGAACAGACCATCTCGCTGGGCTTCATCGACGCCAACACCGCCATCGACTTTGAGTTCATTTCGTTGGTGTTTGACTTTGAGGGCCCAAACCCCGAACGAGACGCACAAGCCATCTCCTACTCGGGAACCAACAACACCTTCTGGTCCGATTCACCGTACATTCATCTCTCGCCCACCAGCACGATGACGCAAACCACCAACGAGTCCGGCCTCCCATGGATTTTGCTCGATTTCCACTTCACGTTCAGCTGGGATTGGCCCGATGAGGAGATGGGCGACGTGGCCTTGTTGTACAAGGAATTGGGCAGCCCTGACCCCAGCAGAATCCTTCTGCTCGAGCACACGTTCAGGGTTGAAAACGATTTGATGCTCTCTCCGACGGACTTCGAAGTCGAGGACATCAGTGAACCCCGCACGGGTCCTGTGGCCGATGGCAGCCGAGTTCGCAAAGACGACCGCTTGGCCTTCACGGGGCGCGTGGTCTACGAAGGCAGCCAAACCCCTGCACCACGGGACGTTGGTATCTTGGTGGAAGTCTTTGACGGGGAGAAACTCTGGTCCGACGGCTCCCTGACCAACGACGGCGGCTACGCCGTTGAGGTTCCGCTTTCCGCTGCGCTTACCTTGCAGTCTTCACCTTCGAGAACATGCCTCATCTCCATTACAAACATCCCCGGCCGAGGTGAAGACATGACGGGAACCTTGGTCTCCACCACGCTCCAAGTCGTGGTCGACGACGCAGCCCCCCGTGTGACCCGCAGAATTGCTCCCCTGAACGTGATCGACATATCAGCCAACAACGACCTGTCCCAAATCGAAGTGGAGTTCCAAGGGACCGAAGACGCTGATTTGACCGGCTCCAAGCAGGTCGTTCACTGGGTCATGCGCGACGCAACCCGTACGATGACCATCGGTGCCGGCTCCACCTTGCTCGGTATGCAGCAAGACGGTCAGAACGTGATGTGGACCGGTGTGGTCGACATCACGGCGCAAGGCACCGTGGTGCCGAAAGCCGGTGATTTCGTTGGCTTCTACGTAACGGGGTACGACGCAGCCGGAAACCAATTCCCTGTCGTGTCCAATTCCGAGGCGAGTCCGATTCCAGAGTTGGCTTCCGACGACACCGACTTTGAACGCCAGTGGGTCCGCCTCGGCGCCGTTGGGGCGGAGCTTCGCGTCAAGAACATCGACATGAGCGACGACCACATCGCACCGGGCGCATCCATTGACATCACGGCCACCGTGTACAACGCCGGTGGAAACACCAGCGCTCAATTCAAGGTGGCCTTCTTCGCAGGCTCGGACGAAGAACCGTTTGATGTCGTCCGCATCAACGGTCTCGACGGAGGCGAATACTACCCCGTGAGCGTCGTGTGGGAATCCAAGGACGTTGACCGCATTCGTGTCGTTGTGGATTACGAGGACGAGGTGCCTGAAGCCAACGACGACGACAATTCGGCAGAACACGCGGTCACCATCGCATACGGTCAGTACCTCGGATGGTTCGACTCCATACGAGAGCAACCGTTGGCGTGGATGTTTGCTGTGTTGAGCATCATGACGCTGGCCGTCGTCTTCACGGTAGCGACCCGCACGTCCATTGATTTCGGCGACGGCGCGTTTGACGAAGATGAAGCCGATTGGGAAAACGAAGAGGACGACGACGACGATTACGACGACGACCACGATTGACCGGTGACGGAATCACCGGTCACCAGCCAAATCCTCAAATGGAGTGGGCATGGGCCATCTCCACGAGGGTGGGGAGAGTATGTCGCGCGTCTTTTCCCGGCTTCACCCTTCTCTTTCCGAAGCGCTTGACGAGAAGGGATGGGAACCAACCCCCGTTCAAGAAAACGTCTTGCCCGAAGTGATGCTGGGTGACGACCGACTCATCATCGCCCCCACCGGCTCGGGGAAGACGATGGCCGGTATTCTTCCGTTGTTTCATCGTTGCCTTTCCGAAGGTTGGTCGTCGCTCTCCATTCTCTACATCACCCCGCTGAGAGCGCTCAATCGAGACGTTGATCGCCGACTCCAAGAGTTGGCCAGCGCCGTTGGTCTCCGCGTCGATGTCCGTCACGGCGACACAACCCAAGCGCAACGGGCCAAGCAAACGCGGAACCCGCCCAATCTCTTGGTGACCACGCCGGAAACGTTCCAGCTCATGTTCAGCGGTAAAAACCTCAGAGCGATGCTGTCCTCGGTCCAAGCCGTGGTTGTGGACGAGGTGCACGACCTCGCTGCCTCGGAACGAGGCTGGCAACTCGGCGTTGGCCTCGCTCGCCTCGAGGCTCTTGCTGGCCGCACGGTGCAGCGACTCGGCCT
>VMHT01154005.1_pt1 | contig 13833 bp, 6 predicted proteins | sample 4693611 | NCBI WGS metagenome assembly VMHT01 (sample SAMN12280063, study PRJNA550983) | marine metagenome | isolation source: seawater sampled from same location over 5 years 0.02-0.2 micron viral filtrate | place: USA: collected off the coast of southern California halfway between the port... ... | reverse complement strand
CAATGTCGTAGCGGCTGTGCTCAATCAGGAGTACCAGATAGACCTGATCGTCAACGCCAACAGCTACAACATCACGGCTAAAGATACATCAGGAGCTACAGTCACAGCCAACAGCAGTGACACCGGCAATGGCGGGGGATCGACGGTAGGTGCATATCAGATCAACACCGGCACCAACTTTTACGTTGACAGCACAGGCTGGGGCGTAGGGGGCTGGGGTATCTCTGCTTGGGGCGAGTCAGTAGCAATTACATCTTCCAACCAGCTACGCCTATACAGCCAAGACGCCTTTGGAGATGACCTGATCTTCAACCCAAGGGGAAGCTCCGTGTACTTTTGGGACGAAAGCAGTGGCACAGGCACAAGGGCCGTGGCGCTATCGTCCTTGGCTGGGGCTTCAAATACCCCAGTTGAAGCGTTGCAGGTCATGGTATCTGACATCGACAGGCACGTTATATGTTTTGGCTCTAACGCGATTGGTTCATCTACTTTAGACCCGTTGCTGGTCAGATGGTCAGATCAGGAGAATGCGGTAGATTGGACGCCAACAGCGATCAATAGTGCGGGGGGTCAGGTGATCTCCACAGGCACCACCATCGTCGGAGCGATCAAGACCCGTCAGGAAATACTGATATTTACAGATGTGGGCATACAGGCCATGAGGTTTGTAGGTGCGCCGTTCATCTATTCGTTTTCGCCCGTTGCAGAGAACGTCAGCATGATCTCACCCAAGGCGGGGATTGCGGCGGCAGATAGTGTTTTCTTTATGGACAGAGAGGGATTCTATGTCTATCGCGGTTCTGTACAGAGATTGCCTTGCACGGTTCTCGACCATGTGTTTTCCAATCTGCAATTTGAGCAGAGATTTAAGATATACGCTACGACAAATCCTGATGACTCAGAGGTAACGTGGTACTACCCAGTAGGCGAGGCTAGTGTAGATATAACCAACTACGTTACATATAACTACTTGGAAGATAACTGGGCAATTGGGACGCTGGATCGTAGCGCCTTTATACACGCGCCCACCAAAGAGTTTCCGATAGCCGCGTCGAACAGCCTGACCAGCGACAATTACCTGTATATCCATGAGTTCGGACACAGCGCAGACGGTGAGCCGTTGAATGCGTTTATTGCGTCTGGCGGCATAGGTTTGGGAGATGGAGAGCAGTTTGCCGCAGTACGCAGAGTAATCCCTGACTTTACGTTCAGAGGCACCACAGCGGCTGTTGACCTGTCTCTGGAGGTCAAAGGCAAGGACTTCCCGCTCGGCACAGAAGAGCTACTGGACACGGCAACCATAGCTAACAACACAGGCCAGTTTCATCTAAGAGCCAGAACACGCGAGATGATCATCAAGATATCGACCAATGGCTCAGACTATGGGTGGACGCTAGGTGATTTACGATTTGACGTTAGAACGGACGGACGCCGCTAATGCCCAAGTATACAACCCTGCCGGTAGCTGACAGCGAATACAATCAGCAGAACGAACAGGTTGCCCGTCGATCAATAGAGCAGTCGCTACAGGACATATCTACAACTGTAGAAGGCAATACAAACAAGACAAACAAGGATTCGTCACTGGCACTGCGCCGGTTCCAGTTTCTTCTGATGGGTGCGGGCAATGCCTGATGTCATCAAGGTTCTTGGTCAGTTGACGCCCAGCGCAACGACAACCACCACGCTGTACACGGTGCCTGACCTCAATCAGACAACTGTTAGCTCTATCAATGTATGCAACCGCACTTCTGGCGCACTGACATTTAGACTTAGCGTCCATGTTGAGGGTGCTGGAGCAGACAACAAACAGTTTATTTATTATGATAAGTCAGTCTCAGCAACGGACACATTTTCTGCTGTGTTAGGACTGACACTCAATCAAAGCGATGTGGTCAAGGTGTACGCAAGCGGCACTGGCCTTAGCTTTAACATGTTCGGTGTAGAGACAAGCTGATGAATAGATACCCAGCAAAACCAATGATGGACGAGATGGCGAAGTATGGTCGTTACGGCGACTCCATGCTTGTCCACATGCACCCCGCTGAAGTGGCAGGCATTGCCTCCTTGGTTCCCGGCGGATTGACCAGAAACCCAGTCACAGGACAGCCAGAAGCGTTTGCGTTTCTTGCCCCGATGTTGCTTGGTGCGGCAGGGGTCAGTCTTTCTCCCCTTGCGGCGGCGGCGGTGACGGGTGGTGTCAGCGCCATTCTCAATAAGGACTTGGGCAAAGGGGCGCTAGATGCCATTACAGGCTTTGCCTCTGGCGCTCTTGGAGAAGGTCTGGGTAAGTTGCTTGGCACCGCTGGCGATGCCGCAACGCAGACTGCGATAGATACGGGGTTTGATGCCGCAGAGGCCACCACTGAATTGGCTCAGGCTGTTTCTGGTGATCCTTTATCGTCTGTTGTTACAGCATCAAATCCGTTTCCAGATATGCCTGCTGTTTTGTCACCAAACATGTCTCCTGTTAACACAGACCTTTCCGCAATTGCACGCCAAGCCACACCCTCTGCGGCTGACATAACAAGAGCGGCACAACTTAATATGGCTCCCGGCCCTGTCTCTCCTGAGATGGCAAAAATGATAGGCACCCCGAATGACGCTGTTCGCGGGTCAATGTTTGATAGGCTGGACGCAGGCATCAGAAGTGTTGGTCCAATGGGCCAGCTTGGTATAGCTGGCGTTGCCCAAGGTGCTAAAGGCGATATGGAGATGCGTGAGGCGAATAGGGCGCAGGCAGAAGCTCTCCGCGCAGAAGGCGAGGCAAGCAGGGCAGAGTCCCGCGCAGACCTAAATAGAGCCTACGCAGTGGCGCGTCAAGACATCCCAGTGGGTATTGACTACGACACAAGAAGGTCGGAGATGAGTCGGCGAACAGCCGGTCTTCTTCCTATGGGGGCGGCTGGCGGTGGTCAGGTCCAAAAGATGGATGAAGGCGGTAAAACGTATCCCGGTGGTCAAACAGAAGACCCATACGCTTACAGAGGAGAGTTAGCTACCGCTAGAGATATTGCTCGTTTTATGGGTGGTCCTAGAGGCTACGGAGGCAGAGATGCAACCGCAATCCAAAAGGGTCTTAGGGGGCAGGACATTATTGCCCCGCCAAAAGACTACATGGTCGGCTTTGAGCCAGAACTCCAGTATTTCCAAAACCTAGCCCGTGACCCAGACGGCAACATAGTCGGCACCCCTGACGTTCCCGATAGGGGTTATAGGCCGATGAGACAAGGCGTCATATCTCGCGGTCAGTACTTTGACCCGATTTTACAAGCACCTCAGTCTAACGCTCAGATGAATGAGTTTCGTCGGACGTTAGAGAAGCTCGACCCCGGCCCCCTTGGAGAGGCGGCAGTGATGGGTCTGGCCTCTGAAGGGTCTGTGCTGTCTCCAATGCAACAGAATATGTTTGAGCAATACGCGCCTCTAGCGCCGTTTGACACCGCTCAAAGAGGCCGCATATCGGAGTTAATGGATCGCGGTATGTCTATGAGTCAGGCCATAGCCAATCAAGAGTTTGCCAGATCAAAAGGCAACGATTTAGATGGCGATGGCGTTGTAACAAATGAAGAGGCTAGGCAAGCCAAGGAAAAAGCAGAGGAGCAGGATGTTCCAGACTATGCGAAAAATATGTCTCCAGAACAGCAGGCCATGCTTGCAGAATATATGGAGCAATACGGTCCAGACACCGGCAGGTTTTTGACGAGCTTGTTGACGGGTGGTCTTGGCAGTATCGGTGCTTTTATGGCTGAAGGGGGGGAGACGGAGGCAAAGAAGATGCCAGAAGTTGGCCCTGCCCCAGAGCCACAGGTCGGGCCACCACCCACAGGCGGCGACATACCCATTCGCACCTCCATGATGGAGGGAACTGTCCCTGATGGCGGGATAGCCCGTGTTCCCACGGAGTTTACCCAGCAGGGTGACCCGATGAAAGCGGAGGTCAGCAGAGATATGGCCGCGCTCAAAGCGGTGGTTCGCGGCGATATAGACAATGAAGAAGTTAAGGATGAAATTATACAAGGCTTTATCGCTAAATATGGACAAGAAGCCTACGAGTTGGCGAGACAGACATTTTTAAGCGAGGTGCCTCAAGAAGGCATAGCAATGATGAGCATGGGGGGCATGGCTCCTCAGACAGAGGGCATGTTGCAAGGGCCGGGTAGCGGGATGGATGACATGATTCCCGGCATGATTGGCTCTTCACAGCCCGTTGCAGTGTCTCCCGGAGAATACATTGTCGCCGCTGATGTAGTGTCAGGCTTGGGCGAGGGTAGCTCTGAGGCTGGCGCAAATGAGCTAGATAAGATGATGGACAGAGTACGCATGGAACGAAACGGCACAACACAACAGGCTCCGAGAATTAATGAAAGGAAAGTGATGCCTGCATGAACATTAGTCTTGTTCCGTTGGAGCACGCTCACGTGGCTTGGAATGATGTACGTCATTACCTAGAACCCGCCGTCGAGAGGTGCAACGGACGCTGGACGATGGAGCATCTTTGCGCGGCTGTTGCTATGGGTAGCACACAGCTCTGGATAGCCTTTGATGATGAAAAGATATGGGGCTGTCTTACCACTGAAATAACGCAATATCCTGCCAAGCGAGTGCTGTCTATGCACTTCCTTGGCGGTGAAGATTTTGATTCTTGGTACAACCTACTGCTTGAACAAATCACCAGATACGGCCTAGATATGGGCTGTGACGGGATTGAGGGCGTGGCAAGGTTTGGTTTTTGGAAATATCTACAGGCTGACGGCTTTGAGAAGTCGGCGGCATTTTACGAGAAGGGCATGAAAAATGGGTAAAGGCGGCGGAAGTGCTGGGCCAACAGAGTCCAAGGTAGTACAGTCAAACCTGCCAGAATACGCAGAGCCATATTACAGAGACCTGCTGGCCCGTACTGGCGTCGAGTCTGCTCTGCCGTATACCCCTTATCCTGCACCACGCATGGCATATTTTGCTCCTGCCGAACAGGAGGCCATGTCACGGTTCACGGAGATGGGCGTTGCTGGCACACCCCCGGAACTTGATGTAGCAGGCAATATCGCTGGCACTGTTGGTATGGGTAGCCCTTATGCGGGCACGATGTTGGAGGTGACCCGTCGAGCGCAAGAGATGCCGTCGATGGCTGATCCTTACGCGATGGCGTCGTACATGAATCCTTACCAGCAACTTGTTTTAGATAACCAGATGCGGGAGGCTCGTCGTCAGTCTAACATCATGGGTCAAGAGATTGGCTTGCAAGCCGCCGGCCAAGGAAGTCTGGGTGGATACCGCGAAGGGATCATGCAGGCAGAGCGTGAGCGTAACTTAGAGCGCCAGCTTGGCGATATTTATGGCGCTGGCATGCAACAGGCATTTGGTCAGGCACAGCAGGCTCTTGGGCAGGACAGGGCATATGCTGATACAGCGGCTCGTTTGGGTCAGGCCGCTTACGGCAACTTGTTATCAGGAGACGCACAGCGGCTTCAGGCGGCAGGAATGCTGGGCGATTACGCGGATCAGCGCCAGAGAATGGAGATCGAAAGACTCCGTAACATGCAGGCCGCTGGAGAGGCAGAGCGCAGGCTCCGTCAAGCAGGCATGGACATTGGATATCAAGACTTCCTGCGCCAGAGAGCTTTCCCACAAGAGCAACTGGGCTTCTACAGCCAGATGCTACAGGGGACGCCCGTGACGCCGGGAACAACACAGACAGCATTTGGTATGCAACCATCCACCATGCAACAGTTATTGGGTGCAGGAATAGCGTCTGCTGGACTGTACAACGCATTTAGAGGGCCGCAGGGATGACAGCTATGAACCTTCTGGATTATGACAATGCTGTAAAGGGAATGAGTGACGCTCAACTTATAGAAATCGCTCAAGACCCGCAACCGGGTGGCGTCCCGCAGTTCTTGGCTATACAGCAACTGCAAGAGAACAAAGATAAAAGAGAAAGGTATGCGGCCCAGCTAAACAAGCCATCAGACATGACGGTAGCAGATCAGATTGTTGGTGAGGCTATGCAGGGCGGGATCATGGGCGCTATGCCGCCTCAGATGGCTATGGCCCCACAGATGGCCCAGAGAATGCCCAACATGCCACCACAGGGCATACAGCAGGCTATGTCACCTCAAATGATGTCTGGGGGTGGGATTGTAGGAATGACTAATGGTGGGTTTCTTGATGAGGTCGTTGTAAAAGCGCCAAATTTAAGCGAACAAAAGCTAGAAGAGCTAATTATAGATGGAGTACCAACTGTTGATCTAATACAGATGGGCTTTACAAGCGATGATATTTCCCGCGTTGGCTCGCAAATAGACCCTAGGATAATTAGAGAAGGGAAAAAGATGCTGGATGCCGCTCCAGACGCAATATACGACACACTTACGTTCGACGCAGATCGTGGCGAATCTATTGTGAGGAGGGGTCGAGAAGCGCAAGAGCAAGCAGTACGAGGCGCTCAACAATCATTCTTGGGAAGGACAGACATTCCCCGAGGAGAAGACCCAGCCAAGCCTTTTCGCACCAACGTCCAGCTACCTTTCGGACTTTCTTTGGAGGGAACAAAGTTTGAGCCGGTTGCTGATCTTATTGGCTCAGGTATAACGAGCCTTGGTAATGCATATGACAGATTTATGGAGCGACCAGATCTTCTTGCAGAAAAAAGAGAGGCGGGTAGCGACACGCCAAGAATGGACGCCCTTAGAAAAGGAAGCGGCTCTGGTGCGCCTATTGTAACTCAGTCAGGCACAGGCAGTGCTCCCGCAGTGCAATTAGACAACAGCAATGTCCTTACCGATGCTCAAGTTCAAGCGAACCTTGGGCTTGCAGACACCTCAGGTCTTGTGCCAAACACATCTGAGATCAGCAAGTATCTTAATCTTGGCCCAGATGGCGCAGTCAGGGCGGGAGGCGATGATGCAATGATCCCTAGCGGGCCAGAAAGAGCATCAGGTGCCTTGGATGAGCTAAAGGATTTGATCAATAAGCAGTCACAGTTCTCTTCAAGTACAAACAGAGGGGCCGCGCTGGTTGCGTTAGGTACTGGGATAATGGAAGGCAAGACCGGTGAGGGTGGCAGAGCGGCGGCAAAGATACTTTCAGATGATGCCAAGACGCAGGGAGCCTTGCAGATAGAAGGGGCCAAGATCGCGGCGGCTGACGAGCGAGAGCGAAACAGGCTTGCGGTCATGCGTGAGGACTTGCAAAACAAGTTAGGAATAAGCCAGAACGCAAGCAACAGAACTGCTTTGGCTGAAGTTAACAGGGCGCTGGCTGAGTATGACGGGTTCACAGTAAGAGGTATTGCAGACAAGATCGCAAAGGGAATGCCTTTAACTCCTGAGGAAAGTATGTATATGACCTTGCAAAAAGCACAGCAAATGCTGATTCCGATAGTTGCACCAGCAACGCAAGGCTTGTTTGCTGATCCCGATAAACAACAGCCGTCTCCTACAGGTGGCACAATGAAAATAGTCAACAAGACAGCGTAAAGATGCCCGTTGCCACTCTAAGCGCCCCAGACGGGCGGCTCATTGATGTCCAGTATGAAGAGGGAACAACTGACGAACAGATAATAGCTTTTGCACAACAACAATACGCTTTAGACCCCTCCATTGCTTATGACGAAGACGACTCGTCAGTCATAGAGAAACTGCAAGACTTAGAGACAGAAGACCTTATTGACGCCGCATCTGAGGCTGGCAAAAGATTTTACGGTGGCGTAAAGACAGGCGGCTACTCTACTGGTCTTGGTCTTCAAAGAATGCTCCCTGATTTCGCTCAAGAGGCGTTTGGCATTGACGAAGAAAGCCTAGCGCCTAAAGACCTTGCGTATCGTGAAGAGGTTGCCAGAGACCTTGGGTTTGATCCCAAGTATGATCAAACCTTCTTAGCCGATGTAGCTGGTGGTGCTGGCGAACTGCTACCTCTTGCTACTTCCGCGTTTCTTACAAGGGGGGCCAGCCTAAAGGCGGGTCTCTCTCCTACCTTGTCCAGAGTAGCTACTGGAGTCCCGATTCTTGGTCAAACATCCGCGATTACCGGAAGAGAAGCGTTTGATTACGAGCAAAGAACGGGCGAGAGGATATCAGACGAACAGGACTTGCTTTTAAAAGGGCGTGATGTTGGCTTGGCCTATCTTGAACAAAGGCTTGGCATACTTGACAACATATTTAAAGGTCTTCCCAAGGGGTGGTCAGACACTCTGGAGGGTAGCCAGTGGATGACCAGACTGAGGTCAGCGTTTGGTTCGTTCTTTTCGGAAGGCTCTCAAGAGGTAATAGAGGGGCTTATCAGGGATGTTACAGACAAAAACATATATGACCCAGACAGGGCAATCGGAGAAGGAATACAGGATGACTTCACCGTAGGCGGTACTATTGGTGCGTTGTATGACTTAGCCATCGGTTCGCTTAGACGCAAAAATCCGGCAAAACTAGTTGAGGCTCCAGAAGAAATAACAGAGCCAACTGATGAAGAGATAGAGATAGAGCGCGGCCTGCGAGAGGAGCAGAGAAACAAAGAAACAAAAAGAAGAAAGGCTATGGATCGTGCTCTGAGGAGAACGGCCACGCCGGTAGACATAGAAGATTCCAGCCTCATAGACCCCGATCTGACCGTACAGGAAATGGTGGGGGCTATAAATCAAAGCCCCCAGATATTGCCAACCGGCGTTAATTTTCAAGTTGAGCAAGACGGCAGTCAGTTCTTTGTCACGCAAGATGGCGTTCAGTTTGGCCCCCCGCTGAAAGATCCCATAAAGGCTGAAGAGCTAAAAGCCGCACTCAACGAGGAAAGTGACAACAAAAGGCTGGAGAAAATCCTTAATGATGCGGGAGAACGCGCATTAAATCAGGCGGTAGAAAGGGGTGACCTGTCTTCAGAGGCGGCAAATGCGCTGAAAAGAGGCGCGGAACTTGAAGCCGCCGCTAGAGCAAATCCAGATTACATACCGCCCGATGATCCAAGGCAGGACATCCTCAGACAGCATTCTGCCCAGACAAAAGCAAAAACAAAGCGCCTCTATCAGTATCTGAGACAGGCTGGCAGGGCGTTTACCCCAGAAGACCCAGCCGCCCCGCGCCTAGATAAAGGCCAAAAGGCGGCAACTCCCGTTCGGGAAATGCGCCGAATGGAAAAGCGAATGGATACGGCGCTCAATCGGCTTGGCATAAGAAACAAGCTGAACTCCGTTGAAGGCGCTGGAGTTATACAGACTATAGTCGGCGGGCCGGTCTCTGAAAAAGCCCCACTGCAAAACCTAACACGTTCAGAGCAAGAATATATCTTGCGAACCCTTGAGCAAGCCCCTCCCCTCGTAACGCCAAGAGGCGTTGGCGTCGATCGGGTTGACCCAGTAACAGGCGTCACCGTCCCCTCCCGCCCCCGAATGGAACAGACTGTTTCTATCCCTAACTTTGCGGCCAGAGCAGAGCCTGTACAGCCAGATGCGCCCTCAGAACCCATACCGACAGATAGACAGCTTGTTCCTTTTGAGTCAGAGGAGGCCAGAGAACAGGCGTTAGAGGAGGCCAAGGCGGCGCTAGAAGAAAGGGCTATAGAAGGCGCAGTTGGCAAACAGCTTAAAAAGATACTGGAGTCTGTCGGCCTCTCCGAGGAGTTTGCTGTCCGTGCTGTAAAAGAGGTGGGCACGGCAAGAAGGGACAGCGAAGGAAACGTCTACATCCGACCAAGGAAAAAAGATCCAGATGCTAACTATGTAACACTGGGATCAGCGCAGGTTTCCGCAAGGGTTATACAGGTATCAATAGACGGCATAAAGATGCGCGTCGATCAAGGCATGTCGTTTGAAGAGGCGACTGCCAGAGTGATGAACCATGAGATTCTGCACGCGCTCCGTGGCTTGGACTTGTTTACGGCAAAAGAGTTCAGCCTCTTGGAGCGTCTTTCAAGACAATACAGCAAGCCAAAAGAAGGCATGACGTATGCCCAGTGGGCTGTACAGACTTATCCCAAACTTGATGCCGTCTCACAGCAAGAAGAAGCAATCGCTGAGATGATATCGGACTCGCTCACTGATGGCGTTCTGATAGATGGTAACTTCCGTCAGCTTTCTGGCAAGCCAAGAAGCCTCATCCAGCGAATCGTTGAGTTCTTCAAGGGGCTTGTTGGGTTTGCACAAAACAACGACATCAACTCTTATCAGGAACTTGTTAATGCGATACAAACCGGGGAGGTCGGAAGACGAGACTCAACCGAAATTAGGACTCTTGTCGAAACAGAAAGAAAGCGTGAAGAAATAGAAGAGAGGTCCATAACAAAAGAAGAGTTACAGTTAAGAACTGGGACGAGGCCATCTGAGCAAGAGTTGCAACGCATAGCTCAAGGCATTGAAGATGATGTCCGCCAAGCAATAGGTGATGCGCCTGTTGTTGTTTCTGGCGCGGAGCTACAGCAGGACGATGCCCGTGAAGCAAGGGCAATGAAGTTCCCAAAGAAAGCCCAGACTACACCCAGACTTGCCAGAGCAATAGAGCAGGGCTTTGATGTAAACACCGTTTACTATCATGGCACAAGCGTGCCGGACATAAGGCGATTTGATGGCAATGTGGGGATGGGCGTTGTGGCGGGGCATTTCGCTTTTAAACCACGCTTTGCTAACAAGTTTGCGCCAACGCTAGTAATTCCAGAGATCGGACAATATCCCACTGTGTATCCAGTGTTTCTTAGGTCTGGGCGGGAGAATGAGGTTGGCGGGATTGCTGACATAAGGTCTCTTATACAGGATGGCGATAACCCTGTCAGGCGTGCTTTAAACACGCCCCTGAGCCGTCAGCCAAGGTTGAAAGCAGATTTAGAGATCTTTTTTGCCGCAGAGCTAGAAAAGGGCAGGCTTTATGGTCCCGACAAAACAAAGCTAAAGAGCTTTGAACAGCAGGATATTGCACGGTTTTATTACGATGGAACAAGACCTATTGAGTCGGTCGCAGAGAATTTAGCAGAAGACTTCCACAACGACGCGGCTCAATTTGCTTACAAACAAATCACAGAAGGCCCATATAACGTAGATTTTGGCGAGCTTGAAGTTATCGCTCCGTACATAAAGGAAGCTGGGTTTACGGGGTATTACGATATTGAGGAGGCAGGTAAGGCGTACAGCGGTGTAGCTATATTTAGTGGTGCTGATGTCAAGGGTGTGTTTGCTGATTTTGATCCTGATGCCGTGCCAGAGGGCCGCTACGAAGATGACATCATGTTTAGTCGCATGAAGGGTGCGCCCGACAGGGTGCAGACAAGTCTTCCGCTAAGAAAACCTAAAAACCAACCTGAGATAGTCACGTTCCTTGACCCCACAGACCCCCTAGCGGTGATCTCTACAGAAAAAATCCTTGCAGACGAAAAGCTAAAAGAAAAGATTGCATCGTCTATACGAGATTACAACTTTCTGCCTGACAGCGTAAAACAAGGGACAGATGAAGAGGTAATAGAAGCGTTAAAAGAACATGCCAAGTCAAACCTCATGTGGTTGCACGGCCAGATGAACCCAGAGGTCAGGGCGATTGCAAAAAAATGGTATGACGGCGCAAGAAAGCTAACGGAAAGGTGGGCAGAAAGGTATGGTATAGAACCAAGACAAGCCGCCGCCGTTATTGCTAACTTGTCACCGCAAAAAGACTGGTTTATGAACATGTCTCTTGCGGAGAGAATACTGGATATTCAAGCAGAGCAACAAAACTTCAAAGCCACATCAGATATGGATGAGGCTTTTGAGCGGACTGTCTTGGATGGTAAGAAAAGGCCACCCCAGACTCCAAAGACTGCACACATAAGGCTTGCCTTTAAGCTGTGGAATCAAACAAAAGATGCAACCCTTGCAGAGGTTCCTTTTAGAGTGAAGCCAGAAGAGGCTGTGCTTGCTGAGTCCATCTGGATAAGGATGTTTGATGAAGCACACAACCCCAGATCATATAGGGCAATGGCCCCCACTGGTCAAATTTTAGACTTTGTTAAGAAGAAGAACGGGGAAAACGCCAAGGTTGCGTGGGGTTCTTTCACAGAGATCGGTAAGGCTGTAGCGGCTACAAAGTCGGCAGACTTGGACGTTATCTCTAGGGGTCTTGGCGAAGCACACAAAGTCAGGAACTTCTACAACAACATCGTATCGCCAAACTCGCGGCTGGGCGAGGTAACCATTGATACACATGCTGTCGCGGCGGCGCTGTTCAAGCCTCTTTCTGGCAAGGGATTTGAGGTGTTCCATGCATTTGGTACTACACCATCAGTAGAGGTTCTTGGGATGCCCTCCGGTGTTGTGAGAAGGGGCGCTGGATCAAGTGGGGTTAACGGCTCGCAAGGGACATATGGCATATACGCAGATGCATACAGAGAGGCCGCAAAAGAGCTAGGCATACTACCAAGAGAGCTTCAGTCAATCACTTGGGAAGAGATCAGGGTTATTTACCCAGACACGTTCAAGGATGGCAAAAACAACCTGTCTAAAATAAACAACTTGTGGGATCAGTATGCAAGTGGTAAATTAAGCATTGATGAAGTGAGGGACGCCGCATATGAAATCGCTGACACAAAGGGAAACAAGCCTTCTTGGTTCGGGCGATCCCGTACTGGACGCCTTAGAAGCAAATCAGATACCACTTACGATAGAGGGATACCTCTCGCTGAACTATCCAGACAGGGACTTGAGGGAGTTGATGCAGGACGCGGAGATATTGGCGACACTACCCTCAGGTCTAAGAGAAAAATAGATCCCGCAAAAATAGAAAAAGCGGTACAGCAGAACCAACAAGAAGCAGAAAAAGGCGGGTTAAGCGTACCCCGCCACAGTGTCAAAGCCTCTCCAGAGGCCCAGTACATAGGCAGGAATCCAGACGCTGGCATTGAGCCAGAAACAATTCTTGAGTCACGGGCACCCAACTACAACAAGAAAACCCAATCCTTTATCAATAGACTGGTAGAGGGAACCCCAACTCGCGCTGACCCGATGACACAGTACATGGATGTCACTGGAGAGAACAGCACTCTTGAGTACAAGTTAACAGCGGCTAAACAGGCGGCTGTTAACCGTTACGCGAGACTTGAGAAGATCAACCAAAAATACTTCAAAGAGTACCTAGCTGACAGCAGTTCTATTGCCGCCGTCCTATTTGCTGACAGATCATCTGGAGTTATGGCAGAGGCAATAAAGACCGGAGTGCCCCAGTACAAGAACGGGCTGACAAAAGTCGTTGATTTCTTCCACAACGGAAAACAGTACCGTGGTCTTATAGACATCATGGATGTTCTCCGAACAAAGAAACATGGCGATCTTACGGAGTTTGCTCAAGCATATGCCATAGCCATGCGGGGTAAACGGCTGAATGAGGCAGGCAAGCCGACTCCGGTGTCGCAAAAGGACATAGATGAGGCAAAAGAAAACATCAGGCAGTTTACCGATGCCGATGGATACAACCCGATTGTAGAGTGGTACGGAGCGTGGCAGGCGTACAACAATAAGGTCATAACCTTCTTGGAAGACACGGGGGTTGTGGATCAAAAGGGCGCAGAGTCATGGAGACTTGCGTCCGACTACATACCCTTTTACAGGGCGCTTGACCCTGACTACAAGATGACCAATCCAGCAAAGCACCCATTCGGTGACCTTACCAAGTTGGGCGCTTTTAGACCGTATAAGGGCAAGACCGATAAAATTAACGTGCCCTTGGTGGAGTCTATTGTAAAAAATACCGCCGCCGCCATCGACTTGGGCATGAGAAATGTGGCTCAACAGCGCATTGCCAGAGACATGCAGAAGCTACAGCTTGCCAAGCAGGTGCCTGCCTCAAAGAAAGGCACTGCTGGTGTGGTGGGGTTCAAGGTGCGCGGAGAGCC
>VMHT01132454.1_pt1 | contig 13833 bp, 17 predicted proteins | sample 4693611 | NCBI WGS metagenome assembly VMHT01 (sample SAMN12280063, study PRJNA550983) | marine metagenome | isolation source: seawater sampled from same location over 5 years 0.02-0.2 micron viral filtrate | place: USA: collected off the coast of southern California halfway between the port... ... | reverse complement strand
TATCAAGTGGAACTTTTACAATTCAATTCCCAACAGCAGACGCATCAAACGCAATTCTTCGTATAGCATAAGGAGGCACTCCTTATGTCTAACACCTGGAACGAATCCGGAACCGTCTGGGGTCAAAATGAATGGGGTGATCAAGGTCCTATAGAAATAACTTTAAGTGGACAATCTGCAACTTCAAGTCTAGGAAGTGTCGTATCCACACCAAGTATGCCTGTTGAATTAACAGGACAGTCTAGTACATCTTCAGTTGGGTCTCTTAATCTTGATATAACTTCTGTTATATCTTTAACAGCTCCATCTGGATTAACAACTGCCGTTGGTTCTGTTGCAGCAGCTAACACAGAAGGTTGGGGTAGACAAGAATGGGGTAACTCTGGTTGGGGAGTTAATTATGCCGTAGAACTTTCAGGACAACAAGCAACTTCTAATGTTGGTGCTCTTGAAACTATTCAACTTATTCCAGTACCATTAACGGGTGTCAGTGCAACATCAAGTATTGGTTCTCCTACATTAGTTTTGGAATCAATTGTAACACCAACAGGTGTACAAGCTCAAACAGAACTTGGAGACTTTGATAACGCCGGTACTTTAGTTGGTTGGGGTAGAAATGGTTGGGGTGAAGAACCTTACGGAGATTCGTTTAATAAACTAGTTCAACTCGCAGGATTAAGTACAACATCAAGTGTTGGATCATTAACAGCTGCAATAGAAAATTTTGTTTTTCCAACAGGAGTAAGTGCAACATCGAGCGTAGGCAGCTTAGCACCTATTATAGATTGTGTGGTTGTACCAACAGGAGTATCCGCTACTTCTAATGTAGGAGACTTTGATACTACTCAAGAAACTGTTGGATTAACAGGTATTGGTATGACTTCTACAGTTGGAGGTATTGTTCTTGATGCTGTAGAAATTGGTTTAACAGGTGTATCGGCCACATCTTCGGTAGGATCTTTACAACAACAAATTTCTGAAATTTTAACTGGTCAACAAGCAACATCTTCTTTAGGTTCTCTAACACTTGAAATAGGAGTTTCATTAACAGGTGTTTCTAGCACCGCAGCTGTTGGTACAATATCTCCTACATCAATGACTGTAGGTTTAGACGGACAGGAGCTAATATCTAGTGTAGGAAATGTTGCTCCATTAGGGTATGGAGATGTTGATATTACTGGCAATACAAGTTATAATGCTGTCAATAAAACAAATAGCGCAAGTTATTCTGATGTTGACGTTGCAGGAAATACATCGTATACAGACGTAACACACGTGGCTTAGGAGAAAAAATTATGGCATCAACTTACACACCTTTAGGCGTTGAATTAATGGCAACCGGCGAAAATGCCGGTACATGGGGAACAAAAACAAACGCTAATTTAAATCTAGTATCACAACTAACAGGTGGTTTTGCACAAGTATCAATTGCAGGAGGAGCAGGTACTACTGCATTAGACGTTGATGATGGAGCATTAACTGGAACAGCTCAACAAAGAATGATTGAGTTTACAGGTTCAATTACAGGAAATAGAATTGTAACAATTCCAAATGATGTAGAAACTTTTTATATTTTAAAAAATGCAACATCCGGTGCTTACACAGTACAATTTAAATATGCAACAGGATCAGGTGGTACTTTTACTTTTGCTACAACAAACAAAGGCACTGCAATTGTTTTTGCAACTGCAAACGATGGAACTAATCCAGATATTGTAGAAGTTCAAACAGGTGGAGATGTCGTAGATGATACATCACCTCAACTAGGTGGTAACTTAGACACTAACGATTTTAATATTGCCTTTGATGATGCTCATGGAATCATTGATGAAAATGGTAATGAACAATTAATATTTCAAACAACAGGTTCAGCAGTTAATCAGCTTGATATAACAAACGCTGCAACTGGTAATCCACCTAAAATATCAGCAACAGGTGGTGACTCAAACATTGATTTAGATTTAGCAGCAAAAGGAACAGGTCATTTAACTGTTAGAGGTAATACTAATTCTGGTGCTATTCAATTTAATTGTGAATTAAACAGCCACGGCCAAATTGTAATAGCTCAACCTCATTCGGCTGGTGTTACAAATACTTTAACTTTACCAGCTGGCGCTAGTTCAACTTTAGTATCACTTGTATCAACAGATACACTTACAAACAAAACATTAACATCACCTAAAATAGGAACATCTATTTTAGATACAAATGGTAATGAATTATTTAAATTAACTGCAACAGGTTCAGCGGTTAATGAACTTACATACGCTAATGCAGCTACAGGAAACAAACCAGCATTCACTGCAACTGGTGGGGATACTAATATTGGTGTATCAATACAACCAAAAGGTTCTGGAACAGTTACTATCGATGCTTTAACTTTTCCTGCGGCAGACGGTTCTGCAGATCAAGTTTTAAAAACAGACGGATCAGGTACATTATCTTTTACAGATGTATCTGGTGGTACTTCATGGCAAGCAGTAAAAACTTCTGGTTTCACAGCAGTAGCTGGTGAAGGATATTTTATTAATACAACAGGTGGCACTATTACAATGACTCTTCCAAGCTCACCTTCAATTGGTGACGAAGTTTCTTTTGTAGATTATGCAGGAACATTTGATTCAAACACAATGACAGTTGGAAGAAATTCTCAAAAAATAAACGGTGCAACTGCTGATCTAACAGTGTCAGTAGAAAGGGCAGCCAATACTTTGGTCTATACAGATGGAACTCAAGGTTGGTTGTTAAAGAATAAATAATGGCTGAATATAGAGAAATAGAAGGTGTAGCAGTTGAAAATCAATCAGGTTCAACAGGTACGAAAGAAGGTCAAGTTTATTACGACACAAGCGCAAATGAATTTAAATTAATAGGTGCTGGTGGAGTAGAAACATTAGACACATAGGATAAAATTATGGCAAAAACATATCAATACTGTGTAGCAGAAAATTGGGGTAAAGGTTTTATCACAATCAATAATTCAATAAAAATGTCACCTAGAAATTTTCCTGGTAATGTATGGAGAATTGCAGCTAATAGTCAATATTCTAACAAATGGGTTACTGCAGTAAATGGAGTTCATAAAACTCTTGCTGAAGCACAAGCTATTGTTGATGCTGAAATTCAAGCAGCACAAGCTGAGTGGGATGCAATACCTGAAGATGATCTAAAAAAAACTGAGGGGTCTCTTGATTATCAACCTAGACCAATTAACATAACATTGGAAGAATGATAAATGGCAACTTATACAAATATACATGGACAGAAGATACAATATGTTTCATCTGACCCCGCTTTACCACAAACAGGTCAAGTTTGGTATAATTCAACTTCAAATACTTTAAAATACAGAGGAGTCTCAGCAACTGGCGCTTGGTCTACAGGTGGAGATTTAAATCAAAGTAGATATGGAATGTCATCTTCTGGAATAGTTACAGCTAGTATTGCTTTCGGAGGTAGAATATCTCCACCAAATGCATTCTCTGATTTAAATGAATCTTATAATGGTACTAGTTGGACTGAAGTTGCAAATTTAACTACTGCAAGAGGTTTTATGGGATCTACCACAGGACCATACACAGCGGTTTTAGCGTTTGGGGGCACATCTCCTACTACAAATAAAAATGAACAATGGAATGGTTCAGCTTGGACAGAAACTACAGATATGAATGGTTCTAAAACAAACGTAGCTGGTTGTGGAACAACAACTGCTGCACTTGCTACTGGAGGAAGTGCGAATGAAAATGAACTTTGGAATGGATCTGGTTGGACAGAAACAACAGATTTAAACACTGCAAGAAATGGAATAGGGCCTAACTCTTCAGGAATATCTACAGCTACTCTTGTTGCAGGTGGAGAACAAAATGGCCCACCTTATGCTATATATTCAAACTCAGAATCATGGAATGGATCTGCATGGACTGAAGTTGCAGATTTAAATACTGCTAGACATCAACTTGGTCATTCAGGTACATCAACAGATGCTTTAGCTTTTGGAGGATCACCTAATACAGTAGCGACAGAATTATATAATGGTACAAGTTGGGCTGAAGTAGGAGATTTAAATACAGCTAGAGGATATCCAGCGAGTTCAGGTACAGCTGCTGCAGCACTCGCTGTAGGTGGAACCCCACCTCCTGGAGCTAGTTCAACAGCTACAGAAGAATGGGCAGAAGCAGGTTCAGCTACAACAAATACGGTATCAACAAGTTAAAATATTATGGCTACATACAAAGAAATTATAGGAACAAATGTACAAGTATTATCAAGTGATCCAGAAAATCCTTTATTAGGACAAATTTGGTATAACTCTACAAGTAATAGTTTAAAAGGAAGAGGTACTATTGCATCAACAGCTTGGTCTTCAGGTGGAAATTTAAATACAGCTAGAAAATATCAAGCAGGTGCTGGTGATAGTAATTCTGCTTCTATAACATTTGGTAACTACCCAAGAGAAGCTATTACAGAATTATATAATGGAGCATCATGGACTGAAGTTGCAGATTTAAATGAAAATAAAGGTTTAATGAGTGGAACAGGAACATCTACATCTGCTATAACTGCAGGAGGAAATGCTGATCCTGGTAAATCACAAAACACAGAACTATGGAATGGAAGTAGTTGGACTGAAGTGGCTAATTTACCAGCTGTAATATCAAGAAATGTTTTAGGAGGAACACAAACTTCGGCTGTATCATCAGGTGGAGAGGCTAATGGTGGAGAAACTGCTGATGCAAACAGTTGGAATGGAAGTAGTTGGACTGAAATATCAGATATGAATCAAGCACACCAATTAAATTCTGGTTGCGGTGCTTCTAGTACAAACGCAATATCTGTTGGTGACTTTAAATTTAATCCACAATCTCCTCCAGCTGCAGCTGTTGTAGAGTCTTGGAATGGAAGCTCTTGGACTGAAGTTTCAGATTTGAATACTGGAAGAAGTTATACAACATCGTCAGGATTTAGTAACACAGATGTTACAACATCTGGTGGCGCCGCAGGAGATAATCCTGGAGCAGCATATGCTCTTACAGAAATATGGAATGGTTCAAGTTGGACAGAATCAGCAGATTTGTCAACTGCTAGAGGACTATCTGGTTCAATAGGAGGCGCTTCTAATTCTGCACTTCAAACGGGAGGAACTCCTTCTAAGTCAACAGCTACAGAAGAATGGTTAAAAGCAGGAGTTGCTACTTTAACTTTTGTTGATTCTTAATACTTTACAAATTAGCCAAATCTTATATATATCTTTAGAATATAAAGGATAAAGCTATGACAGAAAAAAAAGACGTAAAAGAAGTAATTCAACAAGAAGAAACTCATTTAAATAATTTATTAGAACCACAAGACCTTACCGATTTTAAAGGTATGGTTGATGAACTTAGAGACACTTGGACTAAGAAACAGATGTTTCGAACAGAAACAGAAGCTAGATTTTCTGTATTACAAGATAATAGGTACCCAACTAAAGGTGCTAAATATTGGCAGTGTGTTAGAGAACAGTCTAGCTATTTAGATAATTTAATGCATCTATCTTTTGATTATAGAAGAAACGAAGCAAAGATTAAATGGTTAGAAAAAAAAATAGATAAAGAAGAAGATGAATATAAAAGAACTAAATATCAAATAGACTTAGATGAAGCTATATTTGCAAAAGCTTCTATGGAAAAAGTTGCAAGACATAGAATGAGAGAAATCAAAATGTGGTCTAAATTAAAAGGTGAATTTAATGATGGATCATTTAACGATAAAGATGTTAACCAACATCAATTAGAATCTTATGGATTACAATATCACGAGAAAGCAAAAACTTTAAATTCTAATTCATCAGAGGCTGAGATATTTAATGTAATGGGACAATTACAATCTCTACAAAGAATTAAAAAATCTGGTGAATTAGAAAGCAGTTACAAAGAGAAAGAGCAAATTGGACAACATGGAAAACCAAAATCTTAAATTTGATTTTGTATTTTTAGGTCAATCTATTTTAAAGTATCAGGTACCACTTGATATATTTCATTCGATTAATCATATTTACGAAAGTAATTTTCATAATCTACATCCTGCAAATGGTCAGTTAGTAGGTAAGATTGAGAATGAACATTCATTGTTTTATCACGGGGCTGATCAAACTAAGATGAAAAACCATAATATGTTGCCTCGAAATGTTACAGATTACTTTATAACTGTGTTTAAACACTATCTAGCTTTTAATAAAATCAGAGATTATGATACACACTTAAATTCTGTTTGGGTGAATGAAATGAAAGAACACGAATATAATCCAGCACATATTCATAGAGGTATGTTGTTTACTGGACTATCAAGTGTCATGATTTTAAAACTACCCTCAACATATGGTAAAGAATACTCAGCAGGACACATACAACAAAACGGAAGACTGCAAATATTAGGTGCAGCCAATGGTCAGTTTGCAAAAATTGATTATCAACCACCGATGGATCTTAGAGATTTTTATGTATTTCCATATGACATGAGACATTGTGTATATCCATTCAATGGAACAACAGAGACTAGAAGAACATTAGCTGCAAATTGTGATGTGCAGTTTGATCCAATTAAAAACAGAGGAGCAGCATGATAACAGAGCCACGATGGAGATCATTTATAGTTGAAACTACACAACCAATTTTTACACCTAAACAATGCCAAATGATTATTCAAGCTGGTCGTTCAGAACCTAAACAAGATGCTTATGTTGGTAGCAAAGAAGGTATTAAAGGAGGAGTAATAGATACTAAAACTAGAACTTCACATATTAGTTGGATACCATTTAAAAAAATGGCTGACATGTACAAAGATGTAGAAAAGATTATGAAAACAACTAACGGAAATCATTTTGGTTTTGATGGAATGACAATAACTGAGATGGCACAATACACAGAATATCCTGAAGGAGGATTCTATGATTGGCATGTAGATAATGATGTGAACATGCAACACGAACCACCTGTTAGAAAAATATCTATGACTTGTCTACTTTCTCCTGAATCAGATTTTGAAGGTGGAGATTTAGAATTAATGGCTGAAGGTAAAGTTGCAAAAATAAAACAAGGTCAAGCCATATTTTTTGCATCATTTATAAGACATAGAGTTGCACCAGTAACAAAAGGAAATAGAAAATCATTAGTTATGTGGTTTGGAGGCACACCATTTAAATGATGATTAAAGCTGCATACTTTCCAACTATTATATATGCTAAAGATGTTAACTTGGACAATAGACTTTTTGAAAAAGCTGTAGTTGATTGGTCAAATCAAGATAAAGGTATACAAAGAACTAATATGAAGGGCTGGCATAGTACAACTAACATGCATAAAATACCTGTGTTTAAACCATTAGTATATGAATTATTAAAAATGCAAAATGAAATATTTCAAGAAGAGTGGTTAGATAGTGAGCCTATCATTGGAAATATGTGGGCTAACATAAATCCTCCAGGAGGATATAACAGACCACACTTACACCCTAACAGTCATTTTAGTGGAGTGTACTATATTAAAACACCAAAAAACTCTGGACAGATAGTATTTAATGAACCAAGAGCAACAGCTCAGATGGTTATGCCAAGAAGAAAAGAAGGAAAACCGCCCTCACATCTATGGAGAGAAGTTCGTGTAGATCCGTTGGAGGGTAGAATAATTATATTTCCTGCATGGCTTTGGCACGGTGTTGAACCAAATGAAAGTAATGATATAAGAATATCTGTATCGTTTAATTTTATACAGAAAGGGTTTGATGTTTAAATATCAAGTTATAAAAAACGCAGTATCTTTTGAATTAGCTAATTTTATATTTAATTATTTTTTACTTAAAAGAGATGCAGTAGATTTTATGTATCAAAATAACATTATACATGACAATGGTATGTTTGGTACGTGGTCTGATTCACAAGTTCCTAATACTTATTCTCATTACGCAGATATGGTTATGGAAACGTTAATGATGAAAGTATTACCTAAAATGCAACAAGAAACAGGATTACAATTAATACCTACTTATTCTTATGCAAGGCTATATAAAAAAGGAGATATATTAAAACGTCATAAAGATAGACCCTCTTGTGAGATATCTACTACAATAAACCTTGGTGGAGATCCTTGGCCTATATTTATAGATGGTACAGGTGCTGATAATGTTGTTCATGAAAAACAAAATATTATAAAACCAAACGCTCCAGAAGGGACTAAAGTCTTGCTTGAAGTAGGGGATATGTTAGTATATAGTGGCTGTGAACTTGAACATTGGCGAGAGCCTTTTGACGGGAACATATGCGGTCAAGTATTTCTACATTATAATCATGTAAATGGCCCATTTGCTGATAAAAATAGATTTGATGGACGTCCCATGTTGGGTCTACCATCATTTGGAAAATAGTATTATAATGAGGTTATATGTTACAAAAATTAGGTTTTGCACCAGGGTTCAACAAACAAGTCACAGAAACCGGGGCTGAGGGACAATGGTTTGATGGTGATAATGTTCGTTTCAGATATGGTTCTCCAGAAAAAATAGGTGGTTGGCAACAGTTAGGACAAGATAAACTAACAGGTGCAGCTCGAGCTATTCATCATTGGGACGACAATGCTGGTATTAAATATGCAGCTTTAGGAACTAATAGAATTTTATATGTATATTCGGGTGGAACTTATTATGATATACATCCAATTAGAGCTACTCTAACAGGAGCTAATTTTACAAGCACATCATCATCTACAACTGTAACAGTTACATGTAGCGGGCTACATGGACTAGCAGATAACGATATTGTTTTATTTGATTCTGTTAGTGGTGTGACCTCAGTAGGTTCTACTTTTACAGATGCAACATTTGAAGATGTTAAATTTATGGTAACATCCGTTCCAACATCTACAACATTTACTATTACAATGGACAGTGCAGAATCAGGAACACCTTTAAGTACATCAGGATCGGCTTCAGTTTTATGTTATTATACAGTTGGACCTTCTCAACAACTAGGTGGTTTTGGATGGGGAGCAGGTATTTATGGCGGTACAGCGTTAGGTGCTGCTACTACAACTTTAGCCACAGCTATAACAGATTTAATAACAACCGATATTGTCTTAACAAACTCTGCAGCTTTTCCATCTACTGGAGAAGTAAGAATTGGTACAGAAGATATTAGTTATACATCAAATAATACTACGACTAATACATTAAGTGGTGGTGCTCGAGGTGTAAACGGAAGTACAAAAGCTACTCACAGTAGTGGTGCTACAGTTCAAAATATTTCTAATTTCTCAGGTTGGGGTGATCCGGCATCTTCTGACTTTACTATTGATCCAGGATTATGGGTTTTAGATAACTTTGGGACAAAACTAATTGCACTTATTTATAATGGAAGTTGTTTTGAATGGGATGCTTCAGCAGTAGGCGCTGTTAATACACGTGCAACTATTTTAGCAAACGCACCAACAGCTTCTCGTCATGTATTAGTATCTACACCCGATAGACACTTGGTATTTTTTGGAACAGAAACAACTGTAGGCACAACATCAACTCAAGATGATATGTTTATTAGATTCTCAGACCAAGAAAATATTGATGGCACAGATGCATACACAGTTAAAGCTGAAAATACTTCTGGTACGCAAAGACTAGCAGACGGTTCTAAAATTATGGGAGCTATTAAAGGTAGGGATGCAATCTATGTTTGGACAGATACAGCATTGTTTTTAATGAAGTTTGTAGGCCAACCATTTACTTTCTCATTTGAACAAGTGGGTACTAACTGCGGATTGTTTGGTAAGAATGCTTGTATTGAAGTTGACGGATCTGCTTATTGGATGTCAGAGAATGGCTTCTTTACATACGATGGTCAACTAAAATCATTACCTTGTCTTGTTGAGGACCATGTTTATGATGATATAAATGCTACATCTAGAGACCTTATTAATGCAGGATTAAATAACTTGTTTGGTGAAGTAAATTGGTTTTATTGTACGGCAGCATCTGATCAAATTAATAGAGTAGTTACTTACAATTATTTAGACTCATCACCTAAACGTCCTATATGGACAACAGGAACTTTACCTAGAGCAGCGTGGCAGGATTCAGCTGTATTTGATAGGCCCCATGCAACTTTTTATAACCCATCTGATAATTCATCTACTGATTGCACTGGAAACACTGATGGAAGTACGATATACTATAATCAGGAAACAGGGACTGATCAAATAAATGCTGGAGGAGATATAACTGCCATAATTGGTACAATTACTTCTGGTGATTTTGACATAACACAACGTAGAAGTAACACAGGACAAACTGTAGGAATGCCTGATATTAGAGGAGACGGTGAATTTATTATGAGAATTAGTAGATTTATACCAGACTTTATTTCACAGACAGGAAACACTGCAGTTAAATTTAAAACAAGATTATATCCAAACAGTAGTGAGACTACTACAAGTTTTACATGTGACTCTACTACAACTAAAAAAGATGTAAGAGTAAGAGCTAGACAGATTGCATTAGAAGTTGCTAACACAACTACTAATGAAGATTGGAAACTAGGGACATTCAGATTAGACGTACATCCAGGAGGAAGAAGATAATGGCTACTGACCAAGAGATAAGAGAAGCAGGTTTTAAATATATTCCACAACAAAAATATTTACAAAATCCTTTTGAGTTACCTACTACACCCGATGCACCAATAGTTAATCAAGGTATTGTAAATACAAATGCTTTTACAAATATGCGTGAAAATAATCCCTACAATCAAAATGGTAATGCTTTTGGTTATGGTTCACAAATACAACCGGGAGGTTCTTATGGTGGTTATAACTCAATAAATTACACTGGAGGATTAGATGGGGATGTTCAACAATATGGTATAGGTAGACAATTTGAAGACCCTTCAGCAAGTCCAACTGGAGAAACATATAGTTATAAAAAAGAAGTACCAGGATTATTAAGATTAGGTGCAGCGTTTGTTCCGGGTGGAAATTTTTTATTAAATCTAGCAGAAAAAAAAATGAATGATAATAGGGATCAGTCATCAGGAAACTATAGAATAGGTGGTTTAGATCAAAGTATGAAAGGCTATTACGATAACTTAGCTGGTTCAGGAATGTTATTTGACGGACCCGGTGGTGTAAAAACTTTAACAGGTAAAAATTTTACAGGTAAAGGCTATGTTGAAGGACAAATGGAATTAGCTAAAGAATTTGGTTTTGATACAATGACCGATCAAGAAATTGAAGATGCGATAGCTGCAGAAGCAGCAAGACACGGGAAAAAACATGGAGGCAATAAAGGTTTTAAATATAAACAAATGTTAGAAGCATCACAGATGTATAAAACAAATAAGGTACAAGAAGAAAATAAGAAAAGAATGGCTAATTTAGCAGCAGCTGAATCTAGGAGAGAATCAGCAAGACAATACGATCCCGCTGTGCACGGAGCAACTAACTATGGACTAGGTTCTGATGGCCAACAGTCTTATAGTGGTGATGCTGTAGGGGCACCAGGTTTAGGATTTGGTGTTGCAGCAGGTGGATACGGTGGTCCAGTAAGTAATAGAACTGGTAAAGGAAGAACTGGTTATTTTTATGGAGGACTAGCAAGTATTTTATAATGGCAAAAATTGTACAATCATTAACTAGAGCTGAACCAGATTATAACCAAGCTAACTTGCAGTCATTGGTAAGAGATTTAGATGCAGTAATTACAAAATTAAATTCTTCTTTTCAAGAAGAAGTAAAACAGGAGATAGAAGCTAAAAGTTTCTTTTTAGAATAATGGCAGTAGTAAACCAATATAAATTTGTAGGTAAAGATAATGATACTACAGGAAATGCATTAACTGTTTTTGCAACAAACAAACCAGGTGTTAATGAGACTATAATTATTAAGTCTATATTAGTTACATCTGCTGGTACACCAAGTGTAACTGTAACAAACAATAGCATTACAGCTATTAAATCAGTACCATTGACAGCCAATCAAACAAAAGAGTTATTAACCCAACCGTTAATCGTAGAAGGCGGATCTGCTTTTACTATACAATCAAGCACCGCTGATTCATTTGATTTTGCAGTCAGTTTTTTAAACATTAAAAAGGAGAAAATAGACTAATGAAAGTATATAACGCTAAAGTAGAAGAAACATATAGACACAAGGAAACAGGTGAGGTTTTTAAGGAAAGAAAAGACTGGGAAGCAAAGGGTTATAAGCCAGAAGAGATGGCACAGGACGTAAAAGTTATCATGCCGCCTCTTGATTTGTTTAGTAAAACAAAGTAAAACGAATAGACTAAGGATAAATTTATGGCAATTTCAAGAATGCAACAACCCCAACAAATACAATCAGGAATAGGTTCCTTACAGGACCCTAGACAAGGTTATTTTCTAGGTAAACTTGTAAAGAAAGCTGGTCGTGCTGTAAAGAAAATTACTAAGAGTCCTTTAGGTAAGATAGCTTTATTAGCTGGTGGGGCATATGGTTTAGGTGCTTTAGGTGGAGCCGCTAAAGGTGGTGGTTTTTTAAACATGCTTAAAACCGGAGGCCTGAAAAATTTTGGTTTAAGTAACATAGGTGGTGGCTTAAGTAGATTAGCGTTTGGTCTTAAAGGTGGCACAGGTTTAGCTGGTCAAGGTCTTTTGGGAACTGGTGGTGCTTTTTCTGGTAAAAGAGCATTTCTTACTGGTGGTGCACTAGCAGCAGCTTTACCATTTATGATGGGTGGTGGCGATGATGAGGAAGAAGAAGTAACAGAAGTTATGGATCCAAGATATCAAGTTCAAAGAGCGAAAAATTTTTATAGCGGTGCAGGTAATGCAGGCGCTGGTTTAGATTTTATGCCACAGAAAAAATATGTAATGCAAAATTTTTATGCAGCTGATGGAGGTCGTGCAGGTTATGCTGATGGCATGTTAGTAGAAGACGAAGAAGAAGAATTTATTAGATCAGGTGCTGGTCAAAGAAAAAGAATGCCTCAAACATTTTTAAACATGGGTGGCGGTGCAGGAGAAGCACAAGCTGAACAAATGTTAATGATGGAATATGTTAAATACAAAAACAAAGGTGGTGACTTATCTTTTGAACAATTTGTAAAAGCAGTAATGCAGTCACAACAACCAGAAGGCGCAGGCATGGAACAACCACAACCGGTTATGATGGCGGCAGATGGTGGACCAGTGCCAGATTCTACAGTTTCAGGGTATACAACACCAGCAGGTTATAACAAATTTGATTATAGATCAGGTGGAGTACCGGTAAGAGTAGGAGCACAAGAAGGTGGAATCATGGAAGCCGAAGCATCAGAAATGATTGACATGGGTGGCATGGAAAAAGATTTTAGAAACGAAGGTGGTTTTGTAGCAATGGGCGGCAAAGAAAGAGCTGATGATGTACCTGCTAGACTATCTAAAAATGAGTTTGTATTTACAGCAGATGCTGTTAGAAATGCAGGAGGCGGCGATATAGACAAAGGCGCTGAAGTTATGGAAAATTTAATGAATAACTTAGAACAAGGCGGTGAGGTTTCTGAGGATTCACAAGGATTAGAAGGTGCGCAAGCAATGTATGATCAACAACAAATGTTACAGTCGAGGGTAGTATAATGGCAATAGCAGATTTTTTAGAACCAGCAGTAAAAGATTACGCAGAACAGGCGAAAGCCACATATTCTGCACCAATAGATACAAGCACATTTACTGGTCGTCAGTTTGTAGCAAGTGAAGATCCTTTACAAACACAAGCAATCAACCTTGCACAACAAGGTGTAGGTTCTTATTCACCGTATTTACAAGCAGCACAAACTGCACAGACAGCAGGAGCCGGGGCT
>VMHT01179836.1_pt1 | contig 13834 bp, 16 predicted proteins | sample 4693611 | NCBI WGS metagenome assembly VMHT01 (sample SAMN12280063, study PRJNA550983) | marine metagenome | isolation source: seawater sampled from same location over 5 years 0.02-0.2 micron viral filtrate | place: USA: collected off the coast of southern California halfway between the port... ... | reverse complement strand
TCATCACGTTGGCCGAGTCGCAGAGCCAAGCGCTCCCAATCACGTAGGCCGCGGTTTTGCACGTTTCGCGCCGCTGCCCTTTGACGGCAAAGTGCATCGGCGGGTCGAAGATGTAGTAAGCCAGCGCAACCTCGTACGGCAAGTCGCGCATGACGTTTAGCAGCCACTGCCGAAACCCGCTGTCGGTAAACGGGGACTTGGATTGGTCCCGCGGAAACAGCTCTGCAACGGTAAACCCCGTCCCCCGTTGGGCGCCCCTCACCGGGCTTGCAGTCCCGATGGCGGCCTGCAGCTCCGCATCCTCGCTGCCGCCCTTCTTTGGGGCCCATGGCTCGTTGTCCTTGGCCCGGGCCACATTAAGCTTGGCGACAAACCCTTTGGTGAATATGGTTTCGAGCAGCTTATCCGGCAGCCCGCGGGAAACGTCCCACAGCCGCCAGTTGAAGCCCTCCGCGGCCAGCTTGTCAAGGATGTGCTGGTGCTTCCCTGCCCCCCACACCCAGGCCATAAACCCCAGTGCGGTGGTGTTGACCCCAACTTCCAGCCCCTTCCGCCAGTAGAAGCTCAGCGCAAAATCGCCGCACGAAGCTCTGGACACCTTTCCGCCGTCAATGTCCAGCAGTGGGTTGATCACTTCTGCCGGCCGTACCATCGGCGCCGTTGGCTTGTCGTAGCTTAGTTTTCGCCACACCGATGATGGGCGAAATGTTTTAGTACCCGCGCCCGCGCCCCCCGTACTGGCCAGACGCCCCCCGTGAGGGGTGTACCGCATTCTTAACGGTGCGTTACGCCGCAACAACCGCAACCAAAAAAAGAGCAACAAAGCAGCCCATCAGAACAAGCGGAACATGCGGTAAAAATGTTTCGAGGTGGTAGTACCTGGGTCTGCACAGCCCTGGCCCCAAGTGCACCGGCGGTGCGTCGCAAATGGCATAACTGCAGTCTGCAGACACGTAGCACCCCTCGTGTGTTGGCGACATGGCGTTGAGCGTGTACAGGGCGAGGTGCGGGGTCGGTTGCAGAGTCGCGGTCATCAATTCGCCGGCGTCGACGCTTTCGGGGGCCCAGTGGTTGCTGCCATCTACAACCGAGCCGATTCCCGATGCCGCGCCGTACGGCAGCCCGATGCCGTGCCCAAACTCGTGCAGGATGACGTTGAAGGGCGCTGAGTACGACGGGTCTATCTGCACGCTGCACGAGGCGTTGCAGGGCACCCAAATGCGGCCAACGACGTCGCCCGGAAGATTCACAAACTGGAGGTTGTACGTCTTCTGCGGCAGCCCGGGGAGGTACGCGTTCCACACAGCGGCGGCGGCGTGGGCGTGGGTGCCAAGGCCGCCTGGGGCGCTACCGACCACAACGGGCCCTACGGGTTTGTGCAATGGCACCGCCGACAGCACAGAGGCTGCTAGCGAGGCGTTCGCGGCGTGGATGGCATGCCACCCCATTTTACGTGGCCGGGCAAAACCGTATATACACTCAATACAGATTAAACTGTGGCTCTCGCGGGAGAAACAGCCCCGGTGGCAGCGCGGCCAAAATGGCATCCACGACGGCGGCCGTCGGCACCGTGCCGTCAATGTCCGTAACTTTGTCAATCTCCTCCATGGACCACACTTGATCGATGATGGCTTCGTGCGCCGCAAATGCTTCGGGGTGTGACCACTTGCTGTCCCCCGGCTGCCCCCGCTCCACGACCCGGCTCGCCAGCACTTCGTACGGCACCTTCAGGTCAAAGTAGCCGTCAATGTACAGCGCGGCCATCTGCTTGTGAAACATGTCCATGGTGGCCGAGAACCCGGGGTACGTGCCCTCGAGCGCCTGGGCAAACGCGAGGCTGCACGTGGGGCTGCGCTCCACAAACGCGAAGCGGGGCAGCCGCCCGGCGGCCTGCATCCTCGCGAGCGACTGGTACCACGAGGCGACTTCAAACTGCAGCCATATTTGAGCGTACGGCACGTTGTTGTCGATGGCGCGCAGCGCCGCCGCCCACTTTTCGATTGGCTCCGTCAGAACCGGCACCCCCCGGCTTTTGAGCTCCTCGAGGGCCGACGTCTTCCCCGCGCCCGGGTGCCCCGTGATGCACCAAAGCGACGCGGCCATGGCCGTGGTCGACCCGCGGATCGACGCCCTGATTACCGACCTGCGGTCCTGGCACAACGGAAACATTCAGACGGCGACGGCCAGCGGGGGGCGGGTGATTGCCTTCCCCAGCGGGCGGCGGACGCATTTCAGTGCGCGCGTGGCGATGGCGGTGGCGGACCGGCACGGCAAGTGCGCCTCCTTCACCATCACCGCAGCCGGCCCGCAGGCTATTTTCTACGACGATGTCAACGACGAAGTGGGCGACCCCAAACCTTTTGCCAGCGACCCGGTCGGTGGAATTGCCGGCAGCCTCGTGCCGGCGCCCATTTTGACCAAAGAGTTTAACGCCAAGGTGGCCGGCAGCACCGCCGTGTACTCGATTCAACTCAACACCTCCACCGACACGCGGATTGGGCCGGGGGCCGTGGCGGCCGCCCTAAAGTCCCCGGGGGTGCTGGACGTGCACGTCTACGCCACCGAGGTGCTGGTGCTGGTGGCCCGCTCTTCAAAGCTGACCCACTCGATCGCGCAGCTGCTGCGAAGCAGCCGGATCGCGACGCGCAAGTCGCCGGTTCGCACAAAGCGGGCGGGCAAGGCTCGCGTGCGGCGCCGCGCGCGGGTGGTGCAGGTCCGATAGCCTCTTTACAACACAAACGGGCTCATGGCGTCGCAAAGCTGGGGCAGCAGCCCGCACTCGTGAGCGTAGGCTCGCAGCTTGGCCCGCAGCTTGTTGAAGGCGGTTTCTTTGTACCTGTCGCCAATGTCCCTTTGCTCGAGGTTTAGTACGTGACACGCCATGATGACCTTTGCCCGCTGCATGGCTTCGTAGTTGGACATGTAACGCCCGCCCTTTCGTATGTCGTGCCTCTCGTACGACGTAACCCGGCCTTTCTTGGTCTCGTCCCCAAACAGAAACCCGCCAATGTCGATGGTCCAAAACGTGACGCCGTCGAAGCACACGTTTTCAGGCTTGGGGTCTGTGTCCACAACCCCATTGGCCTTCATCTTGCGGCTGTACCGAATTAAGTATTTCAGGAACTGAACCCGGTGCTCGTCGCTGAGAGCCACGCCGTGGCAGTCCCTGCCGACGTAAGGCATGTGCACCAGATCGCCTTTTTGTAGCGGTTCGGGCGCCGATGCTGTTACGGCGTCCTTCAGATCATCCGGCACAAGTTCGGGGATGACCAGGCACTGCTCCTTCGCAAATGCCATCCATTCCGCAGACTCTCGAAACTTCCGAATGGCTGCTTGTTCGGGGTCGTGCTGCACAAGCTTGAAGACTCTTCCCGCAACCTTCCAGGCCGTTTGGCCCCCTTCGAGCTTGGTCACGGCGGTTGTGCGACGCATGGGTTGGATTGGTGTACCGTGGCCACTGTAAACAAGTTGTTCAACATATAATTCCACGTGAAAGCAGCATGGGCCCAATTGAGTTTGCCGCAAAGCACGTTGGGCTTTCTGCTGCGCAGTTTAACCGAGAGCTCAAGGACCTAAAGTTTTCCAACTCATCGGAGAAAAGCAGCTTCGAGGGGGAAGCCAAATTGGCTCGACGCAAATGCAAGAACCGCGGGTACGCCGCAAACTTGCGCGCGCGTCAAAAGACCCATGCCGCCGGAAAGGCCGAGAAACCGGAGGCGGTGAGGGTGAAGGACCTGGAAGCTCGGCTGCGTGAGATGGCAGCCCGGCTGGAAGACTCAAAGGCGCGCGAGGAGCAGCTGCGCGCTAGTAAAGCGCGGTTGCACGCGGAACTTGAGCGCTCCCGTCTTCTCATCCGCGACCAGGCGCACGTAATAATGCACGCTGCTCTCCTTGGTTTGTCGTGCACTTAAACAAGCCAATGGCGCTCTACTTCTTCTCAACGGGTGGCGCCTTCATACCCTCCAGCGCCTCGCGCATCTCATCGGTGCTGTTTGCGATGAGTACCTTGCGCGCGTGCTCGTAAATCCTGTTGTCGGTGACAAACTGGAGCCGTTGCTGCCACATGTCGACGTCGTCGGAGTCCAGGTTTGTTTTCTCAACCCAATCCTCCGCTTTGCCAAGGCTGCGCTGCAAGGCGGCAATTAGGCCGTCTTCCGGCAGCGCGCGGAACGTCCACGCGTGGGCCTTGACGCGAAACCAGCATGGCATGTCGTTCCAGACGCGCTTGTAGTGGGTGACGTTGCGCTTTACGTTGCAGACAGCGGCAAGCTCGACGCACTTGGTTTGGTCGAGCGTCGCAGCGCCGGCTGGGTTGGCGGCCATCACAGATGCCAAGGCGAGGCCATCGACCCTTTCCATTGTTTTGATGTCAGGCGGGTCACGCGGCCCCTTTTCGTTCAGCATGCCCTTGATTGCGTTCGAGAAAGTCGCGAAAGGGCTCTGCTTCTTGAAGATTGCTCCCCGAGCCCAGCTGACCTTCGCCTTCGTGTGCACGATGGGGTTTGTTTTTCCCGTGGTCGATTTCCCCATGGTCGAACTTGGGAGCGAAATTACTAAATTTAATTGTATGTAAATATTTTATCAGTGTATCCCACGTGCGATCACAGCTATGCCTCGGCCAACAAAAAAACCCAAGCTGGGCAGCGGCACGGATGATGAGCGATCCTGCCCACCAACCCCAGTGCAGACGCCGGTTCCGGAACGGAAGAAGTTCCTCCCGGGGCTCTCCCAGGACGACGAGTACGATGTGTACACCGCCCTCCGTGACTTCTCGGCGGCCAAGTCCCACTCCGACGCCAACTTGGAGATCCTCAACTTCAAGCCAACCGAGGGCGTGTGCGGCGTGCACGCTTGCGTGAAGATGATGCTGTCGTACTGGGTTGACGAAGACGAAGGCCCCGATCACCCGAGCCGGGGGCCCGCCCTTGAGGACGTGCACGCCATGATCGTCGAAGTGGCTAGGCGCCTCAAGGTGCACGAAGCGGCCGCTGCCCCGCCGTTTTCGCTGCCAGACCCAGGGCACTTGGTTGTGATTTTGACCGACGGCGCGTTCTGGACCGTGAAGATAAGTTCCAACTGGTTGGATCAACTGCAAGGCCTCGTCCGATGCGACCAAGATCAAGGGTTGTTTACGTATCTAAACTACCGCGTTGGGGACAAGTTTCAAGTCATCGTCAACGAAGCGGCGGCCAACCCGGATCGTCGCAGCATCTGCAAGAATCAAGCCGCAATGAAGCTCATCCCCGAGCTACTGGGCCGCTCTGCCCCGTTTGGGACTGTGGTGGTGCGCCGTGCAGCCGACGACTAGCGCACATGCCAACCACGCTGCTTGCGTGTGCACACATTTTGTCACCATGGAATTGCACATGGCAGCTGCGGTTTGGCACCAAGGACAGTGGCAGGCTGCCGCGCGGTTGGACTTGCGCAACACCTCCGGGTGGATGAAGCTGCTCTATGCCCCCCTGGCGGCCGCCCACCTTTTCGGTGCACGCCCCCATACGTACGCCGACTATGCCGCTGCCAACCCCAAGGCGGTCTTCACTGTAAAGAATCCAATAGTGGTCGCAGACTCGGGCGTAGTGGCCGCGCAGTACGCGGGCAAGCGCCTCCGGTTGGTCCGGCCGCAGATCATCAAGCTGCCGCCGCCGCACCACCCCATCGCCCTTACAACCGTCCCGCACCACATGCGGCAGTACGTGGGCCCGCTGACGATGTGCAACCTCCGCTTTACTCAATTGTGCATGATGCCGGGGTGCAATGCACCGTCGCAGATGGGGATGCTGTGTTTCGCGCACGGGATGACCGATCCGGTTTAGAAGTTGGGTCTGCGGCATGACCAAGGGCCTTGCCGATGCAAATCAATACGTTGGCTTTGAGCTTGTCTGCAACATAAATGGCCATCATCGTTGCGGTGGCGACATCGGGAGTCACCCGGGCCCAGTGCGTCTCCTTCACCACGATGAGCCCTCGCACTGCTTTTAAGAGCACGCTGATCTTGCACGGGGGGTTGGAGGCGTTGGCAAACCTGTCAAACGCCGGGGTAATGTATGGGTCTGCAAACACGGCGCATTGGTGGCAAGAGTTGCGGACATCGTCTTTGTGCTGCAAAGTGAAACTCGGAACGACACGGCCTGCCTCCAAGTCGGAGCTGTGCAGCTCCAGCTCAGCCTCTCGCTCGTTTTGCGACGGGATCAGGCGGTCGCAACTCCGGCACTGATCGTACATGTCGCACACGCCGCCGAGACGAATTGGCACGGGGCTGCGCAGTTTGGCTTGGTTGGGCGCGGCCGGCGCCACGTGGATCGGCATAAACATGTTTAAATGTGCCAACTTAAAGAACCAGACACGAATCCCGATGCCCCTACGAGGGTGATCAGCAGCTTCTCCAGTGGGCTTCCGGCAGCAGCGACTGCCGCCGCCTCGATGCCGGCCCCGATGAGCGCGACCGTCGCCCACAGCGCGACGCACGCAAGGGCAAAGATTTGCGCGGCACGCGGCGGGGTGTTGGGGCTTCGGCGGCCCAGCAGGCGGTTGCTCGACGTGTCAGCTCCAGGATAGCTGTACAGTGCATTCATGTGATAGATGCCCACCTTATCGTAGACCCGCGACGGTGCCATCGAGATGGCTCGTTGCGTCTGAAACCCGCAGTCCACCACAATGCCCAGCCCCAGCAGAAACCGCGAGATGAGGATGGGTGCAAGCCCAATGGCCGACGGCAGGCTTAACGCCACCACCGCGTGAGCCACGATAACGCTGACGTCGCGGTGGGACAGCCGGCGAACGACGCGGAGCGGGCCCAGCAAGGGCGTGGGCCGCCCCAGCACCGCCCCGCCCCTTGTGAAGTTGCACGTCGCTCCCACCGCGTCCATGAGGTCGCCGGCCGTGGCGGCGTACGGTAGCTGAAACGTCTTTGGCCCCACCGTCACCTTCAGCTCCTCGGCGCTGCTTTGCATAGCCCACTTGTCAACGGCGGGGTCCTCCGTTTGCAGGGACACCCCTTCTTTTGGCACCACAAGCTCGCCCGGGTGCAGTTGGACCCCCCCGCGGTACAAAACCGCCGACGCGGGCACGTCAAACTGGCGGAGCAGCTCTTGCGCGGTCATGGACAAGTCTAGGTGCGCGACGGCCTGCTGCCGCGGCGTCAGCAGCACGTAGCAGTTTGGCGGCCGCGGGGTCGGCTGGGCGTCGCCCTTTTCTTCGGTGGCCGACGCCAGCGCCGCGCCCGCCGCCGCAGCGGCGCCCACGACCAGCACCAAGTGCACCCACATTGGTGCCGCGCTCACCGGGGCGGCCACAACCGTGGCAGATATCAGCGCCACCGCCCAGTTCTTGGCATACTGCTCGTGCGGGCGGTAGGTGCCCGAGAAGGCTCGCAGCGACGCGATGATGGCGAGGAGCGCCACGCAGAACGCCATCTGCCGCCTCTCTTCAAAGGAGTCTGGGTGGTCGCGCACCACGGCGGTTGTTCCGTGCCAGGCCACCGAGTGGCTGGTTTTCCACGGCAGGAGCTGCCCGGGCGCATCGTGCGAGAAGCAAAGGCTCGAGTTGACGGGGCTGGGGCAGTGCCACAGCGACGTGACCGGCCCGGCGGTGCACAGCCGCGGCGCTGGGGTGCTGGCGTACAGCTTTCCGAGGCACACCACCGCCGGCGACGCCACTGCGGAGAACACAATGGGGTCGTACTGGTACCACCCGCCGACGGTCGCGTTGGTCACCTCGACGGCGGCCCCGATGGTCCCCACCACGGTGGTTGGGGTGGGGGCCACCACGCCGTATCCGGGCCCCGCCGGCTGACTGTCCATTAGGATTCTGGCCAGGTCGTCTTGCCCGACGACGGACGCTGCCAACACTGCAAGCATGGCGCCGACGGGGGGGGGGCGTGGGGTCTTATATAGTATTGCAACCAAGGGGCGTTGTACGGCGGCCTATCGCAAAAGCGACTCTCCTATTATCACACGTGGATGAGCCCCGCCGCCCCACACCCACAGTGCCCCGATACAAACGGTCAACAGCGTCAAACCCGCCGTGATTCCCGCGAGTACCCGGTAGGCGGTTGCGCCGTTGTAGTTTGAGATCGGGCCCGCGCCAGCGATTGCAACGTGGGCAATCATGACTGTGAGAACCAGCATTAGTAAGAAGCCAGATGCCCTGTGCATCTGTTTTTCTATAGCGTGCGGGGGCTTCTTGTTCTTTGTTGACGGGTCCTTTTCGACTTCGGCTTCCCACGCTTTGTTTTTTACTTTCACCCAGCTGCCCGCCACACTCTGCAGCGCCATCCACACAATGAGCGCTATCCCCAAGCCCTTGTGGTAAGCAAAGTCTCCGTAAAGAACCGACGGGCGGCCCCTCTTGATGGTTAAAACCCCGGTCACAATGATGACAATCCCCAGTGGCATAAGCCAGTAGTGTTGCTTTTTCCAGCGTTTGGACTCCGCGTCGTCCTTGATCAACCCCCCTTTCCAGTGGCAGACGATTCCAGCGACGAGTAAGATGGTACCCACGCTGAAAAAGACCATAAACCACCCACGATCCCGCCCCCCCTCCAATTCGGTCGGCGTAGCCTCCTGAGCCTCGAGCGTCCCGAGTGCCGACTGCACCGCCATGACCCCGGCGGCGGCGGCCGGCATACTGGTGTGGCAGTTGAATGGTTTCAGAATAGCCGAAGCATCGCCCACAAAAACCCGAGAAAGCCCCGGGGCGCTAAAGAGCGTATGATCAATGGTTCCCATGTAGTGCCACGCCTGGGTGCCTTGGGCGCCGGCGGGCGTCGTGTAGTTTTTGCCCACGTTGTGGCACTCGCGAATGTCGGTCGTGTCCATCTGGAGGCTTATGTTGAGGTGCACAACCATCAGTGGCGGCCCGACATACATGCGGGCAATGTTGTGCTCCCACCCTTCGGTAAAATACTGAAAGTGCTGCGTTGGTACGGAATCCAAAAAGTTCCAAACCGTGCCCGGCGCCGTGTAGTAGTGGTTGTGCCCGCAGATGTTGCGTCGTTGGCCCAGCAATTGTGGAGATGTGAGTGCCCCAGCTGCGAGAATGACAATGTCGCCGTCGCCTACCTCCTCGGGTTGCCGGTCTCGGAATGTGATCGCCGTGTCGTTGACCGACGTGGCGGTCGCGTTTACAACGACGTCGATGCCATGAGGAAGTTGGTACCCAATGGATCGTCTTTGCACGGTGGTCCCAGTAGCTGTGATGTGCGAGTGGTCGCAAGCAGTCTCGTTGATGCATTTCTGCATTTGCCCCACCGGCCGGGCGGCAGCGCCCTCGGTTGTCGCGTTGACGTGGTGCACGTAGGTTGCAACCTCGGCTTGTGCGCCCGCGGCCGCGGCCACCGAGACCCCGACGCTATCCGCCAAGTCTTGTGGCGTGCCCGGAGCGTAGATGGCCCCGTTGACCGCCTGGTTCCCGCCCACCATCTTTACTAGATTAATGTCGGTGTCCTCGCCCAAGGGCTTGTAGAACATTGCTGGATGTGATAGTTTGAGCGCGTGGTAATCCGTCTGGTTGATCGGCCCCTCGTAGAACCACTCTGGGGCTTGGTCGCCTCGCTCGTACACGGTGACGTTAAACCCCAGCGCGAGAGCGTACCGCGCGGCGGAAAGCCCCCCCGGCCCGGCCCCAACCACCAGCACGCGCCGGACCTGCGGCCTGGCCAAGACGGGGCCCGCGATGTTGTACACGTGCTGGCCGTTCCCGGTCTTCCCAGAAACCACAATGGCCCAGACCATTGTCGGCCCGCGCGCCAGGAACGTGACGCTGCTCTTCGTCGCCTTGCCCGCGTGCGTGAGGCACGAACCGGAAAAGGTCTGCCTGGCGGTGCCGTCAGCGGGATCAAGCGGTGCGGTGGCGGATGAAACGACAAAGCCCCTAAAGGCCCTGTTGGCCGAAAGCGTACAATTGAGGTGGCTGCATGCCAACGTGACGTTGAGCGTGCCGTCAAACTGCCCGGGAAGGTGTGGCGGCTGGGTGGGCCCGGTGGTGTTGCAGAACTGGCCGTACCCGTTTGGGTACGCCACCGCCGCCGCCGCCAGCAGCGCCGTCACCATTTGACCTTGTTGGCCCAGTAGGCGGCCGACAGCTTGTTGTGGATGTTGGCTGCGTGCCGGGCCTTGAATGCGCTTCGCCGCTTCTTTCCCGCGGCAGTGTGAGGGTGCTTACCCTCTCCACGGACCCCTTGCTGGCCGAATCGGATGGTCTTGACGGTGCTGCCCACCTTGGCCACAACCACGTGGCTTTTGGTCTTGTGCCCCGGGGTCTTGTGCGGCTTGTTGTAACCGCTGCAGTTTGTTTTTGTAAGGCGAGAATCCCGGTGCTTGGCCATTTATTCGCTGCCGCCCGTCCGGAAATATGCCCTTTGTCGCAATTTCGTTCCCCGCGGGCTCGGCCGAAGGCGTCCCGGTCGTGGTGGAGGACGACGACAAGCGATATGGGATGGGCCCGGGGGGTGGCAAGCTCGAGCTGGTGGTGCGATCGCAGGAGCGGTGCAGCAATGCCGAAGCCACGCGGCACCTGCTTTTGGTGTATCTGGCCAAGGCCAACCACCTTGAGCGCAACACCCTGGGCGGCCGGCTCGGTGTCAAGACGTCGCCATTCCGCGGCCCCGTGATGCTGGTGGCTTTGACCGAGTGCCTGCGGACGGGGGCCGAGACCTACGTGCACGTGAAAAGCGCTGACATCGCGAAAGCAGCTGCTATTTTAAGAACCGACAACCAATAAACCATGAGCACCGTCGACTACGCGCTGCTCGGCGCCGTGTGCATGGCCATGGACAAGGCGGGACCGCACGTGTTTGCGTTGGCGGTCGTGCAGGTGGCCAAGGCGGCCACCGTGGGCGTTGCGGCGGCGGCCATTTGGGTGGCGTGCGTCGGCTGCCCGGGCGCCGCCGTGGTTGGGCTCGCGGCCGCCGCGTGGTGGTTGGCCCGCTAGCGTGGCCGCTAGCTGCCAAGGCTCTTTGACTGGGATGCAGGTGTGAATTCGGTTGACTTGCACGCAATTGCCATAAAGAACACGCCGGCCACCACCCCCGATCCGCCGCTAAAGTACGCAATGTCCTCGTCGCAGTGGCCGTCTCTGCACTGGTAGCAGGTCGCCACGTAGAGCATGGCCCCAAAGGCGCTGCAGAGGCTCAGCGCCACCCCCACCAAGCAGCAGGTAAACTCCCGCACCCCCATGCGCGCGAGCATGACCAATAAGACCGCCACCGCCCACCACATGAAGAGCATGATGCTGGGGTTGGGCATCAACAGCACCACGACCGAAACGGTAGTCAGCGCTAGCGCGCTCCCGAAGAGGAAGAGGTCCATGACTTGGCGCGCTTGCCGGCGGCTTTGCGGCGGTAGTTGGACGCTCGAAACGCCTTGGAGCCCCGCGACGGGGTGGCGGCCGACACGCGCTTGGTGGGGCGGCAGTACTCGGTGCGGTCGGTCTCGTTGCCGCAGGGGCGGCCCGTCTTGGTGTTGACCCACTTCTCCTTGGCCCACCGCTTCAAGGACGCGCCGGCCTTGGTCTTGCGAACGTTGCCGTGCGACTTGCGGCACTTGGCCACCGCCTGCGCCGCGCGGGCCGACCACTTGCCGCCGTACTGGGCGAGAACCTTGGTGTAGCAGCGGTCGTGCACCATTGTTGGTGGGGGTGGGGGGGTGGGCTTATATAGGGTGGATGGCGTCACCGGGAGCCAAGTAGGAGTCTGGCATCTGGTTGATTGCGTCTTTCAGTGACTGAGTTTCGTTGAAAGCACTTGGCAATCTTGTTCGGATGCTTAACCGCCACCAAAACGGTCACGGCAATCAGCGTGAAACTACCAATCACCACTGCAATAATTACCACGATACTTGTCCCCCCACCCGACCCACCATCACCCCCAAGATCCGGCGTTAAAACATCACAGCTGTGGTTGGCGTCCACCTGCCCGGAGCAGTTATGCACCGAAGCGTCGCTGCCAACGGGCAGAAACCGAATGAGGTTCATGAGGTTGTTGGTGTTGGGTTGGTTCCTTGTGCGCAGGTCGCAGTAGGCCTGCTGGGCCGCCGTCTCCGACGTCCAGCACGCGCCCTCTAGCATGCCATCGACGGTTGCGTTGGGGTGGATGTTCCACCGCCCAATGTTGGTGCTTATGTTGGTGTTTTTGAACGTGCGGTTGAAGTTGGTGCCCGCCGACACGTCCCACCCCGACAGGTCGCCAATGAAATCGGATCCCTGGAACGCCCCTTCGAAGGTTTGAATGTGCGACACGTCCCAGGTCTCAATAGGCAAGTGAACCCTAGCCGAGTTGCGGGCAAAGTCCTTGAGGCTGGTGGCGGCCCCTATGGTGGCGTTCAGGAAGACGCCTGGTGGCTCAGTGTCTGAAGCACCGGTGTGTTGCACATCTCGAAACATGCCCTCCAAGCCCGTCGCATTTAAAGGGTCGATGTAGTGGTTCTCGTCTACGTCCCCGTATCCAAACTCGGTCTCGTTGCAGGCTGCCAGCCGATCTTTGTAGTACGCAAACCAGCAGTCGTTGTCTCCTTTGTACCCCTTGTAGTTCACCAAATTGCTCCCTTTGCATTTTACGGTTTTGGGCACGGGGGGGGTTATGGTGTCAAGCCCCGCAAACGTCAAGCACCCAGCGGGCGAGGTTGTGGTTGTTGTGGGTATGGTGGGGCCGTTGTACGAACTTGTAGCAGCGGAGGTCGTTGTGGGGGTCGTTAATGAATTTGTCAACCCCAAAAAGTTTGGTTCATATCTGCCCATGGGGGTGCACCCCCCGTCCATATCAATGGGAGTGTAGTTGTAGTACAGCTTTACCGTCGAGATCATGAGCGGGTAGAGGGTAGTGTTGATGGGTTTCACGTGAACTGGCGGCCACAATAGATAGCAGCCCTCGCTGTGGTACATAAACCCAACTACGCGAGCAAAGTCAGTGCTTTTGTATGTGGTAGGCATTGCGCGTTCGTTGGCCATCTCTTGCTCGCAGCCTTCCATGTTGGGGACATCTCTAAATTGGATCCCGGGCCCCCCGTTGTACTGGGTGCACGCGTGCGATACAGTTAACGTTGTTGCATTGGCAGGGGTTGTATTTGTTGGTGCGGGCACCAAACAGCCATACTCTTTGTCTTCAAACATCATGTACACGGCGTCGTCTCGATACGAGGCCATCACCTGTGTGCTGAGCTGAATGTTGTCCTTTGAAACGTTTGTCCACGCACTGCACATTTTGTTGCGGTACGAGAGCAGGTCGCAGGTGCCAACCGGGCACAAGTCGCAGCATTCATCGATGGAATTCTTGTAAACGGGCTCGTTAATTTGTTGACCGGGGATCTCGTTTAGCCGGGCCCAGTAACACTTTGACGTAAACCTGTTGCACGTGTTGTTTGATCCCGCCGCCGCCGCCGTTGGGGCCGCGGTTGGGGGGGTCGGCGCCGCCGTCGGGGGTGTGGTATGGTCGTAGCACTCGTTGCCGCAGTTCAAGAAGAGTACATCGTTGGAGGCGCAGCTGTGATTGGTGGTATAGGAGCAATCGTGCAATGTGGCGGCGCCATATCCATATTCACAGTTTAAGTTGTCCACGGCAAAGAAGCTGGCATTTACTGGGCCCCCCGCAAGGGTGTTAGAGCTGTGGGTAATAATGCTACAATCAACACCATTGTAATCAAAATTACCATAATAATTTAAGGGGGGTTCGCACACGTACCCAAGATCGGCGCATAGGGTGCGTATATCATAATTTGATATGCTGTTGTCGTAATAATTTGATTCTCCCTTACAAACATACCCCCACGTGCCATTGGGATCCATGTATTGGATGGCTCCGGCGTATTCCCCCTCGGGATCCACCCGGACGGCCTTGTAG
>VMHT01105300.1_pt1 | contig 13834 bp, 9 predicted proteins | sample 4693611 | NCBI WGS metagenome assembly VMHT01 (sample SAMN12280063, study PRJNA550983) | marine metagenome | isolation source: seawater sampled from same location over 5 years 0.02-0.2 micron viral filtrate | place: USA: collected off the coast of southern California halfway between the port... ... | reverse complement strand
TTTTTTGTGTTCGCCCCGGTTCTCGGCTGGGTGGCGTACAACATTCTCGGCCCGGGTCTTCGTCAGTTCGAAGACATGCAAAAGGCTGCCGCGAAGAAGAAGTAGACATTTCGCAAGAGCTGCGTCAAGTCTCCGATTCACGAACTCGACAACAAACACATAGTATTTAGTCCTCCGAGAACGTTGCGCTCTCGACAGAGCATCGCTCGAAAATGCAAGCTTGTAACACATAACCTGTGAGCTTATCAATCTAAAATCATGTTACACGCGAACGGAAGCTAGTTTTGCGGAAAGAGATCGGCGAAAGGATCCTTTACGGACGTTCCCTTCGCGGTGCCTCCGCTCAAGGAAACCTGACCGCCCGTCTTCGGCGGCGTTGCCTTCGGAGGCGTCAAGGACATCAAATCTACCTGTGCAAGTAGATCAACGGATGTTGACGCTTGAGCTGCGCTCGTCGTGGGCACGACGAGTTCCGATAAGAGATCCACAGCCGGTGGCGACGCTTGAGCGGATTTCATCGTCGCAGCGCCTCTCGGTGGGGGCGCAAATGGCGTGATTGCTTCTTTCGCGCGCGTGGGGGCAGGCGCATCGCCGAACAATGCGTCTGCGAGTTTCATCTTCGTATCATCCGCCGTGTGTTCTGGTGGCCGAACGGACGGTTGAGCGGGCACGTTCTCAAACCCGCCGAGGAACGACTCCAAGTCATTCTTTCGCGCCGCCGCCGCCGCGGGTCGAATTGGTGGCGGCAGTCCTTCTGGGACGATATCCGACGAGTGCGTCGTTTGATGATGCTCAAACACTAAAGGACCCGTCCCACGCGATGCATTCGTAGTGTCTTTCATTCGAGACTCGATGGCACGCACGCGTGCCTCGGCGTCCGCCGCCGCCGCAGCGTCTCGTTGCGCCTTTTCCTGGTACGGCTTTGCACCGTTTGCGAGCGCATTTGAGACGTATTGATTCAGCATACTCAGCGATGCATCCACGTTGACATCTACTGCGGAAGGTGCGATGACACCCGAAAGTATCTGCGTCTCCTCGCCCACGAGCACATCGACTTCGAGCGCACGTTGCTGCTTCTCTACGAATTTGCTCTTCGCGTTTTGCTCGACGAATGCGCGCGCGTTTGGGCTCAACCCACCACTGGCGCGACGTGCTATCTTCGCTATGGCGCTCAAAACTAAAGTCTCAACTGCGGGGCCATGAATTTGCTTCTCCGTGACTTCAACAAGCATGTCCATCAGCGTCTCGGCGTTCCGACCGCTCAGTTCCCCGAGCTCGCCGAGGACCCAAACCATCGTCTTCAACAAGACGAGAGGAAGTTTTGGCTTGTGAAGCAAATTCACGTACGCATTAACGGCAGATTTGCGCGAAAGATCATCGATAGCATCATCTCCCGTGCCTTCAGCTAATAGACGCATTAAACCCTGACCGATGGATGGCTTTACCACGTCGCCCGCCGTCTCAAAGAGTTCCGTCATGACTTCCACGTACCACTTTGCGTCGGGGGCATATCTCTCCGCGAGTTCTGCGACACGTGAAGCCGTCTCCTCTCGCACGTACTGATCGCTATATTTGTCGCCGTCCCGTTTCAAAAAGGCCAACATACGCTCGACGATCACCTCCACGTTGTTTGGTTTTGTCATCTTGTAGAGCAAGTCGAGCGTCTTTTTGCGCAACGTCTCGTCGGAGTCTTCCAAGCAGTCCACGACCGCCATCTGATGCTCTGCCGCGTACTGCGGATTGACGTTTACTATACATGCCAGTGTATTCAAGCCAGCATATTTCAAATTGTTGTTTGAGCTCTTGATGAACCGAGATATCACCATCGCGCACTGCGCCAACAATTGCGGGTTTGGATAGATGCTTGTGATTGTCCTCACCGATTCGTACACCAGAGCGTTACCTATTTGGTTCTTAGAGTCTGTCGCCCGCGCGAGCGTGTCTTCCAAAACATTATACATCTCGCTGCTCGTGGTCTTGTCATGAGCGCCTAAGATTGCTAATATCTTCAATAACTTGATTTGCACAAACGGAGCCGGCGTCCTGTGGTATTCGTACGACTTTGGTAATCTTCGATCGATGACTTGCTTGAGCACGCTCACGAAGCTCGACGACAAATTCTTGTGTGGTTCGGGATCGTGCGCCACCAGTTCGTGTAAAGCACACACAGCCGCGGACATGACGCTTGGATCCTTATCGCAAATCATCTCTCGAAACTTGCCGTGTAAATGACTCACACTCTGCGGACTCTTTTGATAAAATCGCATGAGTGCCATCACCGCCTTCTTCCGCACGTGGGCCACGGGATGCATGAGCAATGATGTAACTTGCGGCAACACCGCCGGCACCGTATCCTCGTTCACCAACCGCATGATGGCCGTCAACGCCGCGCACACGACCAAATAATCATCGCTCTTTAAATCTTGCTGCACCGTGTTCACGATTAAAATGATCAAATCGTGATCTTCGTTTAAAAACGACGTCGTCGCCAGGTACCCCGCTCGTTTTATCGCGATGTCGCTCTCCACGCACGCTTTCACCGCGTGTATGTGTCCGAACGACGCGTCGTGACCGAGCATTTCCAGATACATCAACCGCAGCATGACTTCCTTGATCTTCATTTTATCAATCTTGGGCTGCTGTAGCAGCGCTCGAAGGTACATCGACTCGCGCTGCATGATGACGTCTTCATCTGTCTTGCTCTTACACTCCCCTGTTTGGATATTTCGCGCGCGCGCGCGCGTCAGTCGTCGATGCATTGTCGCGGGACAATCGCACGCAGCGGGACAATCTCACTCGCTTTCGCGACATCTCCGTCGCGTTCTCTCACCTATACGTCGAACCAAATCGTAAAATTCCTTGGATTTGTTCTTCTGCACCGCCGGAGGGGGCGCTGACGACATCGTCGCGCGCGGGCGCGTCACGAAGCGCGCGGTGAAGTGAGGCGGTTGGCCGGCGTCAAGCCGAGACGAAGACGGCGCGTTCTGAATACTAGGCGAAACCATTTCAAATTCTAAGCGATGTGCGAACGGCTAGTCCACCGAGTTCTCTTGCGAGTTGTCGGTTTTTTTCAAGAACATTTCGTTGACGTTCCCTTCCATCAAAGCGACGGCGGTGTCGGCGCCTCGAGGCAACGCGTTGGCGCCGTACGGCCAACGCACGTGACGTTTGTAAATGGTAAAGCTCAGGGTCGAATTCCCCCAGTGCGTTTTGATCTCTCGCGTTTCTAATGGTTCGAAGCAGCAGCACAGCTTTAGGTTGGTGCGACACGCCGGTCGACACAGGTACGGCTCGTTGATTATCAAGTGCGTGAGGAGCGGGAGCTCGGCGGCGACGCGCAATATGTAATTCGTCGTCTCGTAGTCGAAATTCTGCGTCGTCGCCAGGACCACTTTGGCGCTGCGACACGTGTGCAACACATTCTCTGCTTGATCGTGAATGAAATCGACGTCGCGAAATCTCAAGCGCGATTGATTAATCAACTCGTCTTGGCACTCGATGCCGCACACGTTGATACCCGGGAACGCGCGCGCTAGACCGGCCGCTAGAGATCCGCATCCCGAGCCCACGTCCACGAACGAGCCCATGTTCGCCTTTTTCCCATAAAACACTTTGTGATCGTTCAAAAGCGCCGCGATGCCGTGATCGTCGGTTCGTCCCGGATGCAACGCTCGTCGACTCCGCTCCACCACCTCCGCCTTGTCTGTCTCCTTACTCACGCTCGAAGGATCGTTTAAGTCCTCCTTGAGCGCGTTCGCATCGGAGAGAAGCTCCTTCGGCACGCTTTGCTTCCCTCGCGTCTCCTTCACCAGCGCTGGATGCTTCAACAGCGTCCCGTTTGGCACCGTCAGCTTTAGCCTCACCGGCGGCGTCGCTCGCACGTCCAACGACCACCCTCCGTCTTCCTGCCCGTGTAAAACCCCATCGTCCAGCTTCAAATTCCCCCACTGCAACAGCGACATCGCGTCCGTCGCGCCCGGTGGCAACTGCACGCACGCCTCCACGAGCGCTCGTCCCGTGACGCTCTCGCTCACCTCGATCGCGACGTCCGCGCACTGCGGCGTCTCCGCGAACAACTCATTCGAGCGTCCCCGCGTGCGCGACAGCCACTCGACCGTGAGATATATCGTTCCCGTCTCGCTGGCTCTCGAGTCGTCGTCGTTCGCGCTCTTATCGCCGTCGTCGCGCGCGCGCTTGCGCGACTTGGCTTTCGATTGCCAAGCCGGAATCGCGTCGTCGTTTTGACGCGCGCGCGCGCGCGCGCTCAGCGCGGCGAACATCGAGCCGCGCGAGGGCGACGGTTTCGCCGCTCGCGCCGCGGGCGCTCGCGATCGCGCGACGCTCGCCGCGCGCGGGTGTGCGACTTCCAGAGGGCTGATTACTACAATCTTCGGGACGCGCGGAGAGATTGGGAAAGCGAATATCTATGTATGTGACGACGCGCCGTCGATTCGATCGAACGCCAACGCGCTCGGTGATGCTCGCGCGTCGCGATGACGCGCGCACCGAGCGAACGCGCGCGATGGAACCGACGACGCGACGGGGCGCGCTCGAGACTCGTTCGGGCGGCGCTTACAGCCCGGAACGACCCCAGACGACCAAGGCGAGGGAGAAGGAAAACGTCGCCATGATGGCGGCCCACGCCACTTGCACGATGAACGGTTCACCCTCAGCCACTTGGCCGACCGCCTCGACGACGGCGGCGGACGCCGGCGCCGCGGACACGATTTGCGCGGCGACGCTCGCCGCGGCGGCGCTCAGCGCAACCTACGCATTCAAACGCGACGTCGCGCTCTCGTCAGTCTCTCGCGCACACCGCGCGCGCCACGGCGCATCCCACGCCCCGTTCCCATCGATCCCAAACCTCGGCGCGACCGCGATCGAGGCCCCTCGCCTCGCGTCGCGCCGCCGCGCCGTTCCTTATCCACCGCCGCGCCGCGTCCCCCCCCGCCCGCGCCCGACGCCCGCGCGCCCGACGCCGCGCGCCGCCGAATCCAACGCGCGCGCGTTTCCTCCACCCATCGATCGCGCGCGGTCGTCCTCGTCGCCCTCGCGCGCGTCCCCCCGTCGACGCCTCGTCCCGCGCGCGCCGATCGCGACCCGATCGAGGGCTCGCGTCGCGCCTTCATCGCCCCCCCCGATCGCGTCCGTCCCGCGCCCGCCCTCTCGAGCGCCCGCGTCCGCGCGATCAAAATCCTCCCCATCGCGCGCGCGCGCTTCGAGCCCTCCATCGACGTCGCGCGCGCCTCCGCGCGTCCGCGCGCGCGCCGCCCCCCGATCGCGTCGTCGCGTCGCGGTCGCGCGCGTCGTCCTCGTCGCGGTCGCACCTTTTGTTCCGTCTCGACGCGCTTCGCGCTCGGCGCGGCCGCGCACCGAACGGTGCGTCGGTTCTTCGTCGCGCGCGCGCTCGAGGCGCGCGCGGTGACGGTCGGGCGTGCGGTCGCGGCGTGCATCGGGGCGTCGTGTGCGGCGCAAAGCGCGTCGATCGGATCGGGCGCCGATGCGCGCGCGCGCGCCATCTTTTTATGCGACATTCTTCCCGCCTTTTATTCAATTTAAGGAGATGTGGCGCCACCCCGGATCGGACGACGCGTGACGCGTTCGAAGATCTAGGGCTTTTTGTACGTACAGTACGATATACATAGTCGTACTCGCGCCCTTGAATTCGGGATCGATCGCGCGAGGGGAACGAACGGCGATTCGCGCGCCGACGCGCGAGACCGCGACGCGCGACGGCGGCGACGACGGCGCGCGCGACCGAGGCGTCGCGTCGCGACGGGATTCGCGCGCGATCGCGTCGATTCGTCGCGACGGGATCGGCGCGACGCGCGCGATGGCGCGCGAGGACGGCGCGTTGACGCCGCGGGATACGAATCGCATCGCGCGCGACGGCGACGTCGAGTTCGCGTGGGAGCACGCGAAGGAGAACGTGCAGCCGGCGCGACGGGGACGGGATGGGTGCGCGCTGCGGGACGCGCTGCGGGCGACGACGCGAGGCGGGGATCGAGAGGCGGAGGCGCGGGAGGCGACGAGGGCGAAGATGTGGGCGGCGGCGACGAGGGCGCGGGGCGCGGACGACGACGCGTTGGGGGCGTGGTGCGGGTTGATCAAGTGGACGGAGCAGACGTACGCGACGGGAAACGGACGGGAGAGAGAGCTTTTGCCGGTGCTGGAGCGATGCACGCGAGAGCTGCAGGAGGTGGAGGCGTATAAGGAGGACGCGCGGTATTTGCGAGTGTGGATCAAGTACGCGGATTGTTGCGCCGAGCCGGGGGATATTTTCAAGTTTTTGAAGGCGAACGCGATCGGGCAGCGACAGGCGCTGTATTACGAGGCGTATGGGGCGTTTTTAGAGGTTCGTCAAGCGTACGGGGCGGCGAATGAGCAGTACGAGCGCGGGATTGAGATGCGCGCAGAGCCGCTCGAGCGCCTGCGCGCGTCGTACGCCGCGTTTCAGCATCGAATGGTTCGTCGAACGCAGAAGCGCATCGAGAGCGGCGAGATCGACGAGAACGAAGGAGAAGAGATCGTTCGTAACTTTGGAGACACGCTCAAGGCGCGATCACGAAGCGGAGGGGGAGTGAGCTCTCGTAGAGGCGAGTCGACGACGGGCGCGCGCCAGGCGCGCGGCGGCTTATCAGGACCGACGCGCGGCGCGACTCAATCTACACCACAAGCTCAGACTTCGAACGCGCAAGGAAACGTTGGCGGTTTAGACGTTTACGATGACGCCGAAAACGGTGCGCCCACTCCCGGAGAGGCGACGACGACGGGGCGATGGAAAAACTTGGGCGGGTACAAGGATGTGCGCAAGGAAAACACCGCGCAGGCGACGACGTGGGCCGGTCAACGAGCGACGCAAAGCAAACGAAAAGTGACGGTGCCCAGCGATGAGATTGCGGTTTTTGAAGACACTGAGTGCTTGAAGGCGAGCGACGTGAAGGCAGCCACGGCAGCAACGGAGCGCGACGTTGGTTCGTTGCGACAGCGCGTTGACGGTGAGGTCGATTTGAGTCGAAATCCGATGCTGTACCACTCTGGTGGCCAGCCTCCGCTAGCGCCTGGCGAGCGACCGAAGAGCAAGTATCGTGGATTCAAACCTGCGCACCTACGATCGGAGGATGGCGAGGAGTTGTGCTACGAGGAAATTCGAGCAGCAGCGTGGGTGCGCGCCAACGGTCCGACGCGCAAGCCACGTACGACCTCCGAGGCGCTCGTCGAACTAGAACCAACGATGGAGATGGATATGGACGTCGATATGGATGGAAACGTCACTGAAATAAGTGGTGATCTTCCACAGCTCGCCACGCAGGCGACGCGAGATCACGCGACATCACTCGTGAAGCCCGCGAAGGCGGCAAAGGACGATGAAATCGTCTCCAAGCGAACGTACGTGGCTCCACCGCCACCCGTTGGATCTCGCACTGGGTCGTGCGCGAGTGAGCCATCAGAAGCTGGATCGGTGATTTCTCGCGAAAAGTCGCCGCAGGCAAAGAGGCCGGCGTTGGTGAACAAGGTACGCGCTGGCGCCCGATGGACGGCGGACGAGGAGGGCACGCGTGCGGCGAACCACGATCCAACGATGACGATTTGTACCAAGGAAGCGTGGGGTGATATTATGAGCATGTTTTCAGACTCTGTAGCCGTAGGCGAAGGTGGGTATGATGCCGACTTGAGCGGCGCCGAAGGTTTAGCTGCGGCGAACGCCAAGCAAGCCACGCAACAGCCAAAGCCGGCGGAGGAAGACGACTGCGGACTATGCATTCGCGAAGATACGTGCGTGCTTTCCAAGGAAATGCTCGCCGCACGTCTCGCTGAGTCTCGCAAACCGATGGCGCTCGATCACTCCGAAGATGGAGGGTTATTCATTCGCGAAGATACGGTGGCTATTCCGAGCAACCTCGGAGAGCTGAGCATCCGCGAGGATACCGAGTGTCTACCGAAACTAGCTTCGATGACGGTGACGCCCGCGTCGAACGCCTCTCGACCCGCACGACGTCCTCTTGGTTTGCGATCGACGCCGAACACTGAGTTCCGAGAATCTACACCAAGGATTTCGAGCATGAAGAAGCGTCCGGCGCTCGCGCAGTTGCAGCTCATCAATCCCTTCAATGCCGAAGCCCTGGACGAGCATCTCAACTCGCTTGAATTATGCGTCGAGAACGATGTGTACATCGACTTGAAGTCTTCGAGAGTAGAAACTCTATCGGCTGCCGCTAAATGCGTGAGCAAAAGTGGCAAACGAGCCGCGGCGGGGGTCTCAGTTACGCTCGGTGACGTTTCCTTCGTTTTCAAGGGACGCGTCGGCGAAGGTGCGCACGCAGAAGTTTACGAAGCTGAATTGGAAAGCAAGGCGCGCGTGTCTAGCGAAGAAGATGTTGGTGCGTATGCGTTGAAGGTTCAAGAAGCTCGGTACGCGAAATGGGAGTTTGTCGTCGCTCGAAGATTGCTCGAACGTCTTCCCGCCGAAGCTTCGGCCGCCGTGAACTGGGCGCAACCGACGGCGCTGCACCTACTCGGCGGACGCGAACACGACGGCAATGATGCTACTATGGGTGTACTTGTCATGCCGTTTGGCGAGCATGGTACTCTGCAAGACGTTTTGAATTCGTATTTGCGCGAAGGCAAACAAATGCACGAAACGCTCGTGATGTATTACGCCGTGGAGATGCTTCGTTTGGTCGAATGGATCCACGGAGCTGGCATCGTTCACGCCGATTTGAAGCCGGACAATCTGTTATTGCGCAACGGTGGTGATGATTGGTGTGACTGGGCGCCTCATCGCCCGGGATCATGGACTGAAAAAGGTCTCGCACTCATCGATTTCGGTCGCGCCATCGATTTGTTAATGTACCCCGAGGAGGCCGCTTTCGTCGGCGACGCCGGCGCCGAAGCTTTCCGATGCATCGAAATGATGCAAGGTAAACCTTGGACGTACCAAGCCGACTGTTACGCGATCGCTTCCACCATTCACTGCTTGCTTTACGGCTCATACATGGAAGTCGAGCTCGCGCCCGGGACAACGAACGCGTACAGACAACGCCAGCCGCTTCGGCGTTACTGGAAGACGGAACTCTGGGAAGTTGTCTTCGATCGCTTGTTGAACCAGCCCACGGAATCCACGCCTCCGCCTCTGGGCTCGCTTCGTTCGCTCTTAGAAGAACACATGCGAGACGAAGGGCAAAACATTCGCAAACTGCTCATGCACCAAACCATCGACATGTACCAGCAAATTCGCGACGGTAAAGTCAAGTGAGCGCGCGACGCCGCCGTCGAAGAAACTCGCTCGTCTCTCGCGGCTCACATGTAACATAAATTCAACGCGCCGTAGCCGCGCAGAACGATTCAATCCCGAAAAAGCGAACTTTACGTACATCTGACGCGGCGAACCGAAACGGCGACGCGGCGCGCGGAAACGGTCGTTACATCGCGGCGCGCGGCGCGATCGCGGCGAATCGCGAGGCGAGGGATCAATCGTCGGCGTTGACGCGCGGCGCGGCGTCGCGAAGGCTGTCGCGCATGACGCGCGCTAAGATTTCGTACTCGTCGGCGCGCGGGTCGGGCGCGTAGAGGGTCCAGTCGAAACCGTGTCGACGGCGCAGATGCTCGTACAGATCCGCGACGACGCGGTCTGGATCGCCGTGAGGAAGACTGACGCAAATGGGGCACACGTCGGGCGAGTGGGCGTCCGGTTCGTCGTGATCGGCGAGGACGTGATCGGCGAACGCCGTCATGGAGTCGAGATAGCACGCGTCCGGGAGATCGTCGGCGAGTCGCGCCCGCTCGATGGCTTCGCGCATCGACGTTCCGTTGTGAGCCTCGCTCTGCGCGTCGTCGTCCAGGTCACCCGATTCTCGTAGAAACGCCGCGGCGCAGAGCGTGCAGAGAAACCCGGAATACATCTCATCGACGTCCGTCTCGTCGGCTTCGATCTCGTCGGCGTCGATCTCGACGTCGGCGTCGGACGACGCCGCCCCATCGTTCCCTCGCCCTCCGTCCCGCGCGACGCGTCGTCTCGACGTCGACGGCGTTCGCGCCCCACTCCTCGGCGCCGTCATCGCTCGCGTGATCTCGCACGTCTCGTAATGCCTCGACGCTTCGGACAGAACCACCGACGCGCCGCAGTCGCACGCCGCGCGCGTCTCTCGCAGCGCCGCCTCCAGCGCGTCGTCCCGCTCCACGCTCCGCCCGCTCCCGCGCGCCGTGCACCGGCACATCGGACACGGCACGTCCGCTCTCGCCACGCCGCGCGCGCCGCTCGAATCGAACCACGTCTCCGCGCACGCCAGACAAAACGCGTGCGCGTTCCCGCACGGAAACCGCGTCGGCCCGGTGAACACGAATCGACAGCACGGGCACAGGAATCGCTCGTCCACGCGCTCGACGAAGGATCGCCGCGCGTCGGGCGAGAACATTTTTTCTCCCTCCGTCGTCGCGCGCTCGACGATGGACGCGCGTCGCGCGCGCGTCGGCGTCGGATTATGTCGCGACCGCGAACGTCGTCGCGAGGCCGAGGATTCGATATCGAATCGTCACACGCCGCCCGCGCGCGCGCCGACGCGAATCGAGCGCCGCGGAGGCGCGATGCGACGCGACGCGAAAAGTGCCGGGGCGACGTCGACGTCCGCGCACGACGCCGCGCGCGCGAACGACGCGCGAGCGCTCGCGATTGCGCTCGCGAACGATCCGACGCTGCTCGATCGCGTCGACGCGCTGCGACGAACGCCGCTGCACCTCGCCGCGCACGTCGACGGCGTGGAGGCGATCGAGCTTCTGTGCGATCGCGGCGCGCGCGTGAGCGCGGAGGCGATGGACGGATTCACGGCGTTTCACTTCGCGTGCGCGAGGGGGAACGTCGCGGCGGCCAAGGCGCTGGCGAGGCGAGGCGCGAACGCGCGCGCCATGACGTATAAGAGCGAAAACGCGCTGCATTTGGCGCTGAGCGCGAACGCGGGGGTGGATTTGATCAAGTTTTTGGTGAAGAAGCGAGTGAACGCGCTGGGGGTGAGCAAAAAGGGGAAGAGCGTTTTGGAGTGTTGTCGAGCGGATTGCGCGGCGGAGACGCGAGACGTCGTGGAGCGAGCGGCGGCGGAGGCGAAGGCGAAGGACGGAGATGGGGACGTGGAGGGCGCGAGCGAAGGGGGTGACGGGGGTGCGGACGTCGGACCGTCGATAGGGCCGTCGATAGGGCCGTCGATAGGACCGTCGATAGGGCCGTCGATGGGGCCGTCGATGGGGCCGTCGATGGGGCCGTCGGCGCGGCCGACGAGCGGAAAGGTGAATCGCGACGCGATCGCGGTCGTGGACGACGAGGGCGAGGAGAAGGATCAAGGCGCGTCCAAGAACAAGAAACAAAAGACGAAAATCGGAGCGATGTCTTTCGGAGAGGATGACGAATGAGCGCGCCGTTTCGATTTCGAGGTAATAATATGTACAGAATGAATCTCTTTCGTGTCGCGCTAGAAACGCCTCGGCGGACCTTTCGCGCCGTTGAGCTTGCTTTGCTTGGTGACGCGCGCCCGACCGCCACCGCCGCCGTAATCCTTCTTCCCGAGAATGTTTAGCATTTTGTCGGCGTCGTCGTCGTCCTTGAAGCCGCGCTTGGCGCCCTTGCCCTTGCGCTCGTCCTGGTCGCGCATCTGTTGAATCGCGATTCGCTGCGCCTCGTTGACGCGATCGTATAAAAGCATAACCGCCTCCTCTTCGAGCGGATACTTGTCCAACTTCTTGTTGATCAATCGCTCGATCTTTTGATACAGTTCGACGTCGTATTGCGTCACCATGGTCACTGCCAATCCCGAGCGACCGGCGCGCGCCGTGCGACCGACTCTGTGCACGTAATCCTTGCTATTTTGTGGCACGTCATAGTTGATGACGACATCTACGGAGGGAATGTCCAAACCGCGCGACGCGACGTCGGTGGCGATGAGAATATTCCGCTCGCCGCTCTTAAACTTTTGCAAAGCCGCGATGCGCTTGGGCTGCGACATTTGCCCGTGAATCGGCACGGCGCCGAACCCCAAATTCCTCGCGATGAGCGCCAATTTCCGCGTCGCGTCGCACGTCCGCGCGAACACGATCAGCGTCGACGCGCTGAGTTCGTTGAACAGATACGTCGCGTAACAATCCTTGTGCTTCGCCGGAATGAAGAGATAGTGCTGCTTCAGCGACTCCACCGTGGAGTACTTCGCGCTCACCTCCACCTTGACCGGATCTCGCAGGCACGCTCGCTGTAACTTCGCCACCTTATTCGTCATCGTCGCGCTGAACAACTGCGTGCGACGATCGCTCGGAATCACGCGCAATATCTTATCAATCTCCTCCTCGAAATCCAAATTCAACAACCTATCCGCCTCGTCCAGCACCAGCACCTTGAGCGCGCGTAAACTGAACCCTTTCGTGTTCTCCAAGTGATCCACCACTCGCCCCGGCGTCCCGACGATGACGTGCGGTCTTTTTCCCAGCTTTATCGCCTGCGTCGTCATGTCCACGCCTCCCACCAGCGTCGCCGTCCTCGCGCCGACGCCCGCGCCCAGCGTCTCGATTTGCTCTGCGATTTGCATCGCGAGCTCCCGCGTCGGGCTCAGTATCAACGAGTGGAATCCCTGCGGCGCGTCCAGCAGGCTTTGCAGTATCGGTAACGCGAACGCGCCCGTCTTTCCCGACCCCGTCTGCGCGAGTCCGATGACGTCGCGCTCGCGCAGCGCCTCGGGGACGGCGGCGCACTGGATGGGCGTCGGCGCGCGCCAACCCATGATTTTCGCGCACGCGTCGGCGAGCTCGGCGCACACGCCGAGATCTTCGAACGTCTGAGGCTTCGCTTTCGCATCGCGCGCGGGCTCGGCGTCGTCGGAGGGCATGGCGAGCGACGAGAGGCGCGCGATGGCGCGTAAAGTGGCGGCTGCGGGACGCCGAGCGGGACGAGCGCGCGCTACGCTAATGATGCTACGATACAACGCGCGCTAGACGTCTCCGCGCGGAAACGAACACTCAGTGGTGAGTAAAAAGACTTTAGCGAACAACTGCGCGTTCTTCATCGGCTCGAACGACGGAGGATCGTCGACGCGCGGCGGGTAAAACGCGCGAAGCGACGCCGAGCGGTCGCACGGCTTGATGGATTTGAGAGCGCGCACGCGCGCGGGAAGCGCCCGCTGAATGACGTGCGGCTCGAATTCAATCACGGCGACCATGTCCACGCGCGGGAACTCGAGCTGGAGCTCATCCACGGCGTCCGCGACGACCGAGAGGTCGTCCATCAGCAACGCGCGCGGATTTCCCTCCAGCACCCGTTCGGCGTTCACTCTCGGAAACGCCCGCTTCAGCGCGATCAATCGCCGCGCGACCTCGCTCAGCGGTAGCTGCAGCACCTCCGGGCAGTGCCACAGCATCTTCGCCACGTCCGTGCCTCGCGGAAACATCGCCTCGAGTCGTCTCGTCGCGTGTCCCAGCGCGTCCGCGTCCCCGTACAGCTCTCGCTCCGCCACCCCGCTCGCGAGCTCTCGGCCCATCGCCACCAACCGCGCGCGCTGGCGCTCGTCGCGCGCGCCCTTGGCGAGCCAAAACGCGTCCAGCGCCTCGCGCTCGTCGTCTCGCTCGGGCTGCGGGAACAACCACTCGTTCCGTCGAATCAATCGCTCGAAATTCGCCCCTCCCGACGCGTCGCGCGCGCTTCGAGCGCGCCACCGCGCGCGCCGTCGCGCGCGTCGACGCCCGCGATCGCGCGTCGACGCGAAGACGGCTCGCGACGCCGCGCGTCGCGCGAAATCGTTCATCGCATTCCTCGCCGCGCCGAAAACGCGACGGAATGACGCCGTCGCGCGTCCGAGCGCGCGCG
>VMHT01094407.1_pt1 | contig 13835 bp, 15 predicted proteins | sample 4693611 | NCBI WGS metagenome assembly VMHT01 (sample SAMN12280063, study PRJNA550983) | marine metagenome | isolation source: seawater sampled from same location over 5 years 0.02-0.2 micron viral filtrate | place: USA: collected off the coast of southern California halfway between the port... ... | reverse complement strand
ATTCTACCCAATAAAACTAGCAACGACCCAAGAGAAAAACTGGCTAATAGGTTGAAGAAGTTTATCTCAAGGCAAACTAAGATTCCAATAGACGAAATCGAACGAAGGTCAGAACGAAAGCAAAAAGCACTGAAATATGCAGCAAATTGGCTATGTTTAGCATTAATCGCTCGAGAACAGGGACTTGAGATGGAACAAATAGTTTCTTCACTTTCAAGCTAAGTTGTCAAGTTGGGGCTCAAATTCCTTTTCCACAACTTCCTCTTCCTTACTCCTTGCTGACAATTCCATTAACACCGGTAGCAAGACTAAGGACAATAACAGTGAGAATATTACTGTAATGGCAGTTATTAGGCCAAAATCTTGGATGATTGGCATTGGTGAGAAGAGCAAGACCATGAAACCCATGGAGGTTGTTAAAGCACTCATCAACAAAGCGACACCAGTGGTTGATAATGATGCCCTAAGCGCATCCCAATGATTGTTTCTTCTGCTAAGTTCTACCTCAAAACGCCTCCACATGTGGATTGAATAATCGATTCCGATACCTAATGTCAATGCTGTAACCATCACTGTCAAAACATTCCACTTTAAGCCAATTGCAGCCATCGAACCGACTACCCACAAAGTAGCAATACCGACTGGGAATAGAATCACAATAGCTGGCATTATTCTCCTTGTTAAGGCAAACAGAACTAAGAATGAAACTGCCAATGAAATTAGAGTTGATTCAACTTGAGAAGTAGACAATCCATCAAGCACGGTCTGCAACATTGCTAAGTCTCCTGTCACATACAAATTAGCATTGCCTGCCAGGTTATACCTTAGTGTGCCAGATTTATCTACATCACCAAGCATATTTTCGAATTCAGTCACTACTTGTTCTGACTCCGCAGAAGTTGCCGCTTCAACACGTATTTCGTTTCTTAAGTTAACCACATTACCATTCTTTAGGTAAACACTGTGCTTGATTCGTTCTGACCACGTTTCCCCTGTTAGTGCATCAGCGACTGTGTTATTTGTCGACAGCGACAAAAACGCAGCAGAAAGATTGCACGGCAAGTCATAATCCTTAACGTAAACACCACCGTCTTGGAAAACCTCCAAATTATGGGTAACGCCGAAATTATCGTCCCTCAAAATTGCGTCTCTGAGTATTACATAGGGGCCTTCGTAAGATGGTGATGGAAAGGTTTCATCGGTACCAACTACATCATGATTTGATTCTAAATCCCCATGTAGACCCCTTAACTCTGTCAGTAAATCTTCGTCTGCAATGATATGGTCTTGACCATCGCTAGGTTCGAACAAGACGTAAATTAATTTCCAGCCCGCACTGTCATAATTGTCAACAAGGTCTTGCCTAACATCCATTATCTCCATTTCGTCATCGACAAAGTCTGCCAAATCAAAGTTCGTCTCAAGAGATGCTGCACCAAATATTGACGCACCTGAGAGAAATACTACCACAAGGAAAATTCCAACTTGTTGCTTTTGTTGGACTTTTACTAGATTGTTAGTGAGATTAGACAAAGTAAAAGGCTTGGGCTTCTTCATGTCGTTCTTAGTGTGGATTAAGACATGTAATGCTCCGACTACTAACGTTGAAGTGATGAATGCACATATCACGCCTATTGCTAAGGCAAAACCAAACGTCTTCAATGGAGGCAGGGGGGAAATCATGTTGGCTAGGAAAGCGGAGACTGTTGTTATCACTGCCAATGTCAAAGGTACTGAGAGTTTTGCGCATGCCCTCAACCATGATTCGGCGGGATCAGGGTATTGCTCCCTGAGAGTGCTATTTGCCCGTTGTAGGTGAATCGCATAATCGATACCTAAGCCGAGGACTAGAGGAGCTACAGCGACCTCCAAAGCCGAAAACTCAACACCAAGCAAATTCAATAGACCATAGGTCCAAATTAAAGCACTTGTTAATCCAATCAGCGGGAATGTCACATCTCTGAATGACCTGAATGTGAAAACCAGTAAAACAATGACTACAAGAAGTGCTAAAACTACCAACAAGGCCACATTGTCCAAAGTTCGGTCATCGATGTCATTTGACAAAAGGTCAAGTGAAACAACACCATATTCAAGGGAAGATTCTTCAGAAAAGTCTCCTAACAAATCCCTAAATTCATTCTGAACTGATTTTCTATCTTCTTCTGACAATTCAGGATCTATCTCAAGAACCCAAAGTGTTGACGAGGCTGTGGGAGTGCTGTCACCTATTCCAGTAGAGAGATAATCACATGTCGGGCTTATATCTAAGTCCTTATTGAGGAGAGCTGAAGAAGCATAGGTCGCTGCTGATAAAAATTGGTCATCACTTGTCAACCTACACTCAATGTCATCATCAATAATTAAATCGACTAACTCATTCCAACTTTGAATAGTTGATAGTTGAGTTTGGTTCGCCTCTTCGTCTAGAGCAGTCTGTAGTATACTTGGAGTTGTGGTCCAAACCACTACAGAGTCACCGTTATTGGATGAAAGGTTAAGCAGTGATTGATAATGCTGGAGCATTAATTTGATATTCTCAATTGTCAGGACATTGTCTCCGTCATCAGACTCAACGTTAACGAACAGGGGCCGAGATTCGTTAGGGAAATTTTGATGGATACGGTCGTGAGCCTTACTTGCCTCTGAATCTGGGGTAAATGCATCAAGGTCTGTATTGAATGTTGGCGGATTGTAAACTAAATTAACCAGTAGAGCGCCAGTAATCAGCATTGTCACTGTAACAATAGCAAGTGAAAACTTACGAAATGTTTTCGAAAATCCCGCCATGGACTCCTCTAGATTCGTAGTGTCCATATGCCTTCCACATAGATTAGGTAAAAAAGCAAGGCGGTTATAAGATAATCAAATCTTTGAAATCACACAGATTTTTTTGACACAAGGTTCAAAACGATTTGGTATTTCGGAGGTCTGTTCGTCATGCCAGTAAAAGTGTTAATCAAGGAAAAAAATGAACTACGATTGAGAATTATTGGAGAAAGTCATACAAGCCTGCAAATGCTACGTGAACGCTTAAACAATAGCGCTGACATCGAATATGCAAACTATTTCCCGGGACATCCAGAACTTGATGACCCTGAGTTTTACATTAGAACAGCCGGAAAGAAATCTGCCGACAAGATTCTAAATGACTTAGTCGGATCAATTTCCAAAGAATTCTCAGATATCAGTCTTTGAAGGCGATTCAAATGACTAATTCAGACCCTGTGGCTAAAGCCATAGGACTCGAAGGTTATGCAACCGATTCAACAGGAGTTGGAGGAGTTTTAAAGGCGCGAGTTACTGATTTTCGGGTCGATGAGATTTCAACCAACGTAAGTCTCGATTCGCGTGGTAGATTTACGGTTGCGAGGATTACTCTTACCAATTGGGAGACGAACAAGTTTTGTAATAACCTGGCCAAGCGCTTAGGCATTTCTAGAAATAGAATATTCTTCGCAGGAACTAAAGATAAGCGGGCTGTGACTCAACAAATTTTCATTATCGATGCAACACAACACAAAGTAGCAGAGCTAGAAATTCCTGACGTTGAGATTGAAGTTCTCGGCCGAACACATCAAAAAATTGGTTTTGGAAACCATCGCGGTAATAGATTTACCATTATCGTAAGGGGATGTTGCCATCAAGATGGCAGTCCAATGAGTGAAGAAGAGGCACTGAATGAAGCTGAAAGCATCAAGGAAAAATTACAACAATCGCTTGGTGAAGGAATATTTCCTAACTGGATTGGCCCCCAAAGATTTGGGTCAGGTAGGCCTGTTACCGCAGAGGTTGGCAGGCATGTATTGTCGGGAGATTTCCAACAAGCAGTAATGACCTATCTCTCAATGGAGGGTTATGAAGAAAACGTGGATGTTGCTGCTTTTAGAAAACATATCAGAGACAATGGCCCGACAAGTCAAGCACTAGAATTAGCACCTAAATGGTTAGGTTTTGAATCTAGAATGTTAGAACATTTGATCGATAATCCAGATGATTATTTAGGCGCGTTTAAGAAATTACCAAACAATCTACAATTAATGACAATACATGCTGCTCAATCAATTATTTTCAATAAATCACTAAATCAAAGAATCTCTGCTGGACTGCCAATTTCAAGGCCTGTTGAGGGTGATTTAGTTGGAAGAATTGACGAAAAGGGACAACTAAAAGTGGATAGTTGCGTTAGTGTAGAAAAGAGAACATTGCCTAGGATCTCTAGAAATTGTGAACTTGGGCGACTTGTTACCACCGGGCCTTTACCCGGAAGTGAGATATTCGTTGCTGATGGCGAAGCGAGAAAAATAGAACTATCGGCTATCGAAGATGCAGGCTTAAACAAGGTTAACTGGTTAGTTGATGAAATACCGAGATTGTCAACCAAAGGAACTAGGAGAGCACTAGTCACAACCTTCAATGATTTATTCATCGATGTCGTTCCGATTGCTATGGACGAATCCTTGGGAGAGAAATGGAACAGAGGTCCGTCTGTAAACAGTAGATGGCACCCCGAGGGAGCATGCTTGAGATTTAGATTTTCATTATCCTCAGGGAGTTATGCCACGACACTCCTACGGGAGTTCATGCAGTGTCCGCTTAATCAACTTTGATTAAAGCAATCCCATTGAAAGTACTTCGATTTCTCCAACGCCTTCCTTAGCTGACATTAAAGATTCAAATTCATCTGTTAACCCAGGTCCGTCGTTCATGACTACATGAACTTGGACGAACTTAAGACCAAAGGCCAGTGGCTTGATCTCTACAGATTGTACATCATAAACATCATTTGCCAATCCTCTAACATATTCTGCAATTGCATCTGTGTTTATTTCTTCAACATCTGCATCAGGATTTAATTTGTAAGTCATTGCTACCATACCCATAATATCACCTCAGGGACCTTGATAGCCACATTCTGCGCAGTTGTAAATTACTCCTTGATTTCTACATCTAGGACTTCTACCAATGGATGCTGTGTCACACCCTGGACATGGGAATGATGTTGATCCTTCCTCGACTAGGGGAACACCGGATGCTGTACAATTTGTTGCTCTTTCACTCATAATTAGGCCTCAGGAACAAACTGCCCACGACCTTCCCTTCTTTATGGTTGCGTGAGATTACACACTGAGTATTTATATCTAAATCAAACACTATCTATCGATTATCCGCAATTTTCCATTTACTCCTGTACTTACAATCAATTCTCCATCCCGCATTTGGCACCAACCGGATTCAAATCGTACGACATCTCCGATTCTAATGTTGTCAATTTGCTCATTCCAAAGAACTATTCCCACTAGGCCACTCTCATCCCTGCCACATGCGGCTGCGACTGGACCCGAATATGTCTCAGAGTAAATTAATCTCCTAGGATATATTCTAAGTATGATTAAGTCTAATTGCCTTATTGGTCGATTGGGTCTTAAGTCCTTAACCAGCACTCTTTTTCTATTGCTTGCCTTGCTATTCTTATTCGATTTATTAGTGGTTACCATAGTCGAATGAAACAACATTAATGTTGATAAAAGTACACTATTTTTTCTTCCTTACCCGAAATGATGTGAAAACTTTCTCTTCAACAGAGTCCTCCTTAGGGTTGAGTTTTTTGTCTAATAGTAATTCATATGTTTCACGAATTGAAACTTCCCTTTTGACCCAAGGCATATGGTTTCGACAAACGAGATAAACTTCCGAAGATGAATTGCGTGAAGCCATTGGAGAGAATCGTTTTACTTCTGAAAAATAAGGCTTTACTGCTTCAATCAACTCTTCAATTCCAACTCCTTGGAAAATCTTCGTTGTGAAAGAGCCTCCTTTGCACAACAAATCTAGTGAGAAATCTAAAACGTCAGCAACTAAAGTCATCGCCACTGCTTGGTCAATGTCCCAATTGCCGGTTATATCTGGAGAGATATCAGAAACAATTGTGTTGATAATTCGATTATCTAATTCGCCAAGAATCCGATCTTGTGTAGATGATTCAGTTATGTCTCCAACTAATAGGAGCGCTCCCTCGACAGGCTGGCATGGCTCTAAATCAACACCAATTACAACTCCTTTTTCACCAACTAATTCAACAGCTACTTGAGACCAGCCTCCGGGATGGCAACCAACATCCAATACTACATCGCCTTCTCTAACCAATTTGAATTTGTCTTGTATTTGTAATAATTTGAAGGCTGAACGAGCTCTATAACCACTTGATTTGGCTTGCCGACGCCATGAATCTCGTTTATGATTCTCAATCCAATGGTCAGCCATTGTACGCCCCTCAACCGATGGTCACGCATCACACAAATGAAGTTAGCCTAACTGGGATAACATATAATGAAAGAGGTGGAGGTATTCGGAATAATCATGGCGAATAAATTTCATCGTTCGAGGATGAGACAACCTTTCGCTATTATGATTGTGATTTGCTTCCTAATACAATTAGGAGCAGGCATTAGTCAGGCTGAAGTCAAGAACTTTGATGAGGAATGGAACGAAGAAATTGCTGTAGCGGGTGGCAGAACTGTTTTAGTCGAGGAACTAAGTGCAACTTGGTGTGTTAGTTGTGCTGAGATTGACCCCTATCTCCAACAGGTTGCTGATGCTCATGGTTCTAGGATATCCATTGTAACCTACCACCCAAGTGATGGTGAGGATGCATTTCAACCAGCAGCAGCAAAACACCGCATTGAACGAATGAAATTAGTTAATCCTCAAATAGGGGCAACACCAAGTTTCGTTGTTGAAAGTGGACTATTGAGAATCGGTCCAGATTCATGGCCTGATGTGCAAAAAGACATCCTGAAGGCAGAAACTAATCGACAGGAGGTAAGTAAATTAGCGTTTACAATTGCCAAGGATGGAAATAATTATTCAGCAAGTATATCAAATATTGAGTTAATGGAGGTAAGTTATGAAACCCAGATTACGTTCTTATTGATGAATCATGGAGTTGAGATGCCAGATGGTTTTTTCAACCCTGGTGAGAGCCACAGAGATCGAGTTGTTATTGCCACTTCATCTTGTAATATTGGCACAAATGTTACACAAAATATTGGATTCTCAGATTCTACAGCGACAGACTGCCTTAGCGATTTTACAGTAAATTTTACCAACGATGGAAAGTTTAGTGTTATCCTGATTCATGAAGCAACCAATGAAGTTTTGCTGTCCAGTCCAAACCTTGCTAATTCACTTGGAGTTGTTGAATTTGCTTATCGAGACATAGAAATTCAAAGTGAAACTAATATCATGCCAATTGTGTTCTTGTCCATAATATCAATAGGGTGTATATGGGCATTAATCGATAAGAAAAGTAACTGAATATTCCTATTTAAGAGAATAAAGTGCTGCAATCCGGTACTAGTTGCGAACATATAGGCAAATAGTTGATAACCTATCACGACAATATAGTATCATGGAGGAATCTTGGGACGACGTAACTTGGGAAAAAGATGTGGAGTTGAAAGAATGGTATGTGGAGTATATTGCTATAGTTAATGATCAAAAAAATCACCACATGTCCATACTATACGGAGAGGACATGCAAGACGTTCAAAGAAGTCTACTTCATGAAGTTAGACGCATGTACAGTTCAACTGACAGAATAGACATCACGGTGGTGAAGATGAAAGAAACAGAAACACATACTGATGCTGCTCTGTTTGAAGGAATCTATGTCCCTTAGGACCTAGCCTGGAAAATTATCGCAATCTCTTTGCCATCAACTAACAGGTAATCATCAAACTCATAATTTGTGACTCCATCAACGGTCATAATCAACTCGTGAGTATTGCTGACTCGATAGTCAAAAATTCCTGTCTCATTAAAGTGAACGCCCCAAATGTCGAAGAATACCCCGAGTGGCATGTCGACGTTTGCTTCCGTCTCGATATGTAATTTTCCTGTAGCATCGTGAGTGTGAACTGTATGCATATTACCGCCCTGCTCATTGCACACGTCCGTATTAATCCCCATGTTTTCTGGAATTTGCCTCTCATTACCATTAGTGAAAATCGATAACACTGAGTGGTCATGACGGCCAAGATTCATTTCGTGAGTAACGCACTCCCCTGACAGTGGGTCTGGGTCATCAGCCGTACTACTGAGCACTATCCCATCATCAGTGTTAGATGGGTCAGAATCAAACAATCCACCATATTCTTGGCCCAACAAAACTAGCAATGCGGACAATGCTACTACTGTAATAGCACCCCATATCTTAGTTTCATTGTCCAATCTTTCACCTCATTTGGTCAATTTCGCGTCTATTGCAAAACTTTGCTTCCAAGCAGATTTGTCATCATACAACTTTCCTAATCTAATGAAACCGAATAAGGCAGCAATGTTTGCAATGTGAGCAGTAGTACAGTATAGACATATTTTGCTCTCTTGAATCTCATAAGATACTAGGAGAAGAACAACAAATATACCTAATCCTGTGATAACTGTTCCAAATTTGATGAATCTCTCTGTATACTCGCCATTTGGCTCATTTTTGATTACAATAACCATGAACAATAAAAATGCATTGACCATCATTCCAATCATGCCCCAAGACAGACCGAATACAGGATCTACGTTGAGATCATTATTTCCAATCAAGTCATCACAGTTGAATACAGTGGACGATGCGCAAAAATTTCCACCTTCACTAATCTTTGATGAAATCCAAAATGTCTGTGCTGAAACTGCAAAACCAAAGAAGGTAATAAGCTGCAAACCAGCGGTAATTCTCCCTCTTTCAGTGCCCATAATGTCAAAACGGCTGGAGAGATTGTCACCAATTGATTTCCCCAACGGGGCAACTAAAATCAATCCAAATAATGTTGGAATAAGATAGGCTGCAACCAGTAGATTGTCTATCACTTCAGGCACCTTCCCTTGGAGTTATTCTCTGGATTGCTTGAGACAAGTCCTCATTAGCATCATCTGAAACCCAAGCGATTATTCCATCAGGCTGAATCAAGAAGTAGTTTGGTGTACCTGGTATCCCCCATTCCTTAATATTGTCTTGGTCAATGTCATCAACATATGGGAAATTGTGCCCGTATTGTGCTCTAAAATCCTGTATTTCCGCCCTGCTGGAATCGTGGCCTTGAATATTCAATTCGGTTGCACTAGCAATAAAATTCACATGTGGACCGTTCCATGCTTGGTTATTGTTACTGTAAGTATCCGACCATTCTTTTTGATTGCTAGCGGATTGTTGACAATATGGACAATCTGTATCCATGAATATCAAAGCCACCCATTGACCTGAAACATTCCCTTGTTCCCATGAGCTATCAAAGTAACCTTCGAAATCAAACTCAGACCAAGTACTGCCATTATACGCTTTTCCCTCAATCTCGGGCGCTCGCTCTCCAACATCTGTACCAATTGCGATTGGATTTGCGGTAAATGCAATAATCATAATCGCAATAAAGAATAGAGATGCAACAGACAATGCCGCGCTTCCAACTGTTCCTGCATTATCATCTTCTATTAGTTCCCCTCTCATTTTCTCACATTCCTATTTCTTCAATTAGACAACGGGCAGTGTGTCTGACCGCCGTCTCGCTATTGTAGTTGACATCATATCCTGTTGAAAGCATTTTGTCAATGCTGAGCATCGCCTTAGGGATATCTCCAGCCCAGCCTCTGTCTCCACCAGTGTATTCAATTGATGCACCATTATAGCCAGTTTCTTCAACAACAATTTCTGCTATTCGTCTTACTGAGCACGTATCATGGCTGCCAAGGTTAAACAAGTTGATTGGTTCGTTCTTAGTATGGTAAATGTGCATCATAGCTTTGACGCAATCCTTTACATCCATGTATGACTTTTCTTGCAGTCCATTACCCAGAACCTCCAATTTAGCATTATCTTTCTTCAACTTGTGAATGAAATCAAAGATTACCCCATGAGTCCCCCTTTCACCAATAATATTGGCAAATCGAAAAATCCATGCTTGAAAATTAAACGTTCCAACCCAACTTGTGATAAGCCCTTCAGACCCAAGTTTACTTGCTCCGTAGAGGGAAATTGGCAAACAAGGACCATGATTTTCTGGGGTGGGCATCGGCGCATTTTCGCCATACACAACAGAGGATGAAGCAAATATAATCTTCTTAATTCCTTTAATTCTCATTGATTCTAATAAATTATATGTCGCAATAGTGCCTTGTTTAAGATCTGTATCCGTAATTTTTGTACCAAGTCTAATATCTGGATTTGCTGCCATGTGAAAAACACAATCGATTCCTTCGGTTGCCCTATTGACATCTTCTATAGATGTTAGATCACCTTCGATAAATTCGACTTTTTCATTGTCAAGTTGGTGTTTAATTAAGCTTAAACTTCCACTCGACAAATTATCAAATATTCTCACTTCGTAACCAGCATCGATTAATTCATCAACTAAATGGGAACCTATGAAACCAGCACCACCTGTAACCAAGGCTCGCATAAATAGACCAAACGCTGCGTCCGTATAATACAAATGGTTTCACTATCGCTCTTTAGTTTCAAGTACATAGACGAAAATGGTATATCTTACTGCAGTAGCAGTGATGTGGTAAAATGGCAAAAAATAGCAAACCTGAAAATGAAATGAATGAGAATGAACCAAAGAGTAACCTGGTAGGTTATGTTAGAAGAAGTAATGCTGGAGGTGCGATTAAGGTATCGATTAACAGTGATGCTTTCTCTGACTGTGAGACATATGTCACGAGTGATGGACAAGAGTATGTTCCTCTGGTGATTTCTCTTAACGCACTAAACAAAGTGCTTAACGGGGAGAGAGTTGTAACAACTATAAGTCAAATTCAAGATTAAATTAGATAGACTTTAATCCTCAGCACGATTCAGTTGATCCTGGATCATAAACTCCAGCACTAATGCTTAATGTCGGTAATAATTTTCGGATTAGACTCGATAAATTATAAATCTCGTATAAATTATCAATACTCATAAATAGTCACAGTAAACCCGAAATTTGTGAAAGATGGGAATTCACAGCGTGGCGGCAAGCCAATTGTCATTGCTGGTATGCCAATGTATAACGAGGAAGAGACTATTGGAACAGTAGTCACGATGACTCTAAAGCATGTGGATGCAGTAATATGTGTTGACGATGGTTCATCTGACTCAAGCGCTCGAATCGCAGAGGCATGTGGTGCTGTTGTTGTCCGACATAGAATCAACCGAGGTTATGGTGGAGCTTTGAAATCATTATTCATCAAAGCAAGAGAAATGGGCGCCGATGCACTAGTAGTGCTTGACAGTGATGGACAACATGAGGCTGCTGACATACCTAAATTACTCGAACCAATAATTAATGGAGACGATGACTTCGTTATTGGTTCAAGATTTATTGAAGGCGGTGGTGGAACAGATATGCCCGCTTACAGAAGATTAGGAATCAAAGTAATCACTGCTGCCAGTAATCTTTCAAGAGATATTTCAATTAAAGACACACAATCAGGATTTAGAGCATTCTCAAAACGTGCTTTAGATGTCTTAAGGTTTGATAGTGAGGGAATGGAATTATCTCTAGAGATGCTTGAAGACGCTCATGAAAAGCAACTGAGTATTACAGAAGTTCCAACAATGGTTAGATATGATGTTCCAAAAGGCTCCAATTTTACTGCTGTTTCTCACGGCTTCACTGTCTTATCTTGGGCTTTAATCTCACTTTCACACAAAAAGCCGATTCTAGTACTTGGAATTCCCGGTTTAGGATTGTTTGCAGCAGGTGCTGCAATGGGTTTGAATTTGGCTCAAAATGTCACAGGGCAGTTGGACAATTACATTGGCCCTGGGCTATCCGCAGTGTGGATCGGAGTCCTAGGACTGTCACTGATGGCAACTGGCTTGGTATTACAATCCGCACGAGGATTCCTCAGACACCTTATCATTAGAGAATTCGGCTTAGATTGATAGCGATTAAAGACAACTAAGTTTAATCCTGTAACAGCATTATTCAAATCCCTAGCACAGATGCACACACCATGACCGAAGGGCCCACCAACAATCATGGGCCGCTTATGGTGGTAAAAGAAAAATATCGCAAAGCAAAGGTTGCTGCATCAGAAAAAACCATGCAATCATTAGACAACATGTATAGCAACGTTCTAAGTTCCCCTGCTAGTGTTGTTGTTTTACTAATCATTATTTCTGCATTCTTCGCCCAACAAGGCATGGATTTCCAATCACAAATTGATGATGATGTGGAAATATTCTTGCCAGATGGGGCTCCTTCTACAGATTTACTGCTAGAAGTTAGAGAAGAATGGTCTACCGACATAACTGTAATTTACATTCGCACCGAGAATGCATTTGATTTGTCTAGTGATGCAAACATAACTGATAAGGAAATTCTTGATGTAATTAGTTGGGTGGAGGGAGATGATAATAATAATGAAGATGGCAATTCAATTAGTAGAGGCATTGATTATGATAAAAACGATAACGGTAGAAATGATGGAGTTCTATGGATTATATCACCTGCACAAGTAATAAAAGAAATCAACTCTGCAGATGGAAGATTCAATGAATCTTTTTGCGACAATGTTGTTGATAGAAGAGACCCAGCAGGTCTAATCGGATTTAGCCTGCCATGCGAAGACCTACCACCTGGTGGGCGATATGCAATACCAGAACAAGAAAGAATCGATACTATTATTGAACAATCGAATGGTAGTTTTGACACCTTGATAAAAGACACAAATGATGATGGTGTTTGGGATACAACAGCGATAATTGTTGGTATGAACCAAAACTTTGATGAAATTGATGATTTCAATAATTTTGAAGAATTACTCGCTCACTTTGAGAGAGTAGTTGAAAACCGGCCAAATTCAGAAATAAGTGTGATGACAGTAACCGGTTTAACCAAAGTACTCGAAGATATTTCAGCAGCAATTTACGAAGATTTGTTGATGATTTTACCATGGTCAATATTATTCACTGTGCTGATAATTACGGCCTTACATAGGTCGCTAAAGGTGGTAGCAATTACTGGAACTCCGATTGTTATGGCATTAGCATTCACCTTTGGTTCATCTGTATTACTTGACATAACTCTGACACCGATGATTGTTGCTACTTTCCCGATATTAATTGGTCTTGGAGTAGATTACGCACTGCATATGGTGAATCGTATTGAAGAAGTCAGAAGAAAAGAATTACAAAAAATGCAGGATGATAATTTACGCCGGAAAAAACGTGGGGAAAAAGAGATTAAGGTCCCGGATTTATGGGATTTTGATTTTTATAAAAAATGTGTATTAGAGATGGCAAGTTCAACCGGTGTTGCAGTTTTCCTTTCTGCAATCACAACTGTCGTTGGATTTTCGGTACTTATTGCTCCGCAAATTGTTACCGTATCGCCGATTAGGTCGGTAGGTGTAACATTGGTTCTAGGCATAGCATCTACATTGGTACTGAGTATTATTTTAGTTCCAACAATTGCGTGGATGTTACGCTATAATAAAAGGACAAATCCAATGATGTGGAAAAACATCGGAAAAATCCCTGTAAAGGCATTCTTACCAATTGTCATAATTTTTGGTTCGGTTACATTTTATGGTATCATAAATCTTGATTCAATGAATGAACCAATTACTGGTTCATCCGAAGCACCGGACGGAATAGATTCATTAAATTCCTTAGCTGAATACTCTGAATACTTCAGTGGCGGACAAACATCGCTGTTCATATTTAGCGCTGAAGAAAGAGGTGATAGGAACGAAACTGATGCAATAAGAGATTTGCCTGTTCTAGATGTTATTCACGATCTTGAGCAACGAATCGGTGATGTTGAGAGAACAAATACGACTAGCATAGTTACTTTCTT
>VMHT01013219.1_pt1 | contig 13835 bp, 9 predicted proteins | sample 4693611 | NCBI WGS metagenome assembly VMHT01 (sample SAMN12280063, study PRJNA550983) | marine metagenome | isolation source: seawater sampled from same location over 5 years 0.02-0.2 micron viral filtrate | place: USA: collected off the coast of southern California halfway between the port... ... | reverse complement strand
TGATGAATATTTAATCGGACTGTTCTTCTTTTCATAGGTAATGATTTTATCTATTAGCAGCATTGCTTTCTTTGCATTTCCTTTTGAACAATCACCTTGATAAGTGACAATCATTTGACCTGACTTAGCAACCGGATGAAGACCTTTTTCATGATCAAGATGACCCATAGAGAAAGAAAAAGAAGAAAGTAAAAGTGTCATAACAAGTATTAAATTTTTTAGCATTTTTTCTCCAGTTAGTATTTTGTTATAAGGTAAATCTTACTAAATAAGTATAATTTGTTTGAAACTTTTTTCGTTTATTTTCTTACCATCTTGTGAAACCAGGTAACTGCTTTTCTTGTTTCTAAAGACTACTGATTTAAAAAATTTTTCATCCCTTATATGAAGAGCTGCACCTCCGTCTACTGCGAAAACATCCTTTGTTTTACTACTTAGTAATAGTTTTTTTACAGCTGGCCTACGTTCTGGTTCTTCGTCATAATGTGGACAGCAAGTCCCCTTTATAAAATTTAAACAGGGCATTATTTTTAGGCTCGAAGCCCAAGAGTCTGTTATTCCATTTTGAAACCAGCAGATTGCACCTGCACTAACTCCGCTCATTACAACCCCGTCTTTATAGGCTTTTTTTAGGATTTTATCCAATCCCCATTCCTTCCAAACAGCCAGCATGCTTTTGGTATTTCCTCCACCAACAAAGATTGCATCTTGATTAAGAATTAAATCATTTAAGTCCGGAGTTCTTTTAAAAAAGTCTAGATGAGAAGGGCGGCAATCTAATTTTGTGAAGGTAGAATAATAATTTACTTTGTAAGCCTCGTTATCTCCTGTTGCTGTCGGAATAAAGCAAATCTTGGGGTTCTTTTTTTTGGTTTGCCTTAAAATGTACTCTTCAATAATTCCTTGTCCAGGATTTGCCCCAAAACCACCCCCGCCAATAGCAATTACATTTCTTGATTTAGCCATCTGCACCTCTTAGAACATCTTTTGGAGTCTTAGAAGAAAGGTAGAATGTAAATAGGGCAGCGATTATTCCAATCACTAAAATTGAACTAAAAGCTCCAATAAATATTACTTCCCAGTATATTTGGGAATTTATTTCAAAAACTATTTCTTCAATAAAAAATGTTGTTATCACAGCAAGCATACTACCTAACAAACCAGAAAATAATCCAATTGATAGGTATTCCATAAAAGTATTCTTTTGCATTACTATTCTGTTTAGACCTAAAGTTTTAAGAATTGCATTTTGCTTTTCCCGTTGCTTAAAACTTTCTTGAATAGTTGCTAGCATTAAAAATATCCCTGCAATCAGAGTTAAACCCAAGATTAATTTTAAAGCCTGAGATACTTTTGAGATGATAGATTGAACTTCTAAAATTATGGCGTCAAATGAGATGTACGATATCGTTGGAAAGGCTCTCATTATTTCTGATGATAAAGGTTTCTTGTCCTCAGGAATATGAAAGGATGTTATGTATGTTGAAGAAATTTCCTTAAAGTCGTCTGGAAAGCCAATGGCAAAAAAATTTGGGCTAAAACTTTCCCAATTAACTTCTCTAATGCTTTGAATGTAGCTTTTGATCCTTTTACCTGCAATGTCAATAACAATCTGATCGTCAACCAGTAGCTCATATCTTTCTGATATTTCTGATGAAATTGAAATACCATTATTTTTATTTTTAAACCATTTCCCAGCAATTACTTCATTGCCCTCAGGTAATTCATTCATCCATGTGAAATTGAAAGTTCGATCAATTTCTTTTTTTGAATTCAGTCTTTGAAACCTTGCACTAGTTACTGGAAATAAAGGCTCAACTTCTATTTCATTTAACTTTAAAAAATCAATGAGACTTTCTTTTTCTCCATCGTATATATTGAATAAAAGATTGTTAGGAGCATCATCTGGAAGAGAACTTTGCCATGATCCAACTAAATTAGTTGAGGCAGAGTAGGCTACCAGGCTCAAAGCAACGGCAACTGTTATTGCTACAATTTGCATGGAATTAAAAAGCTTTCTTCTGCTGAGCTCAAAAGCAAGCATTTTCATTGGCTTTAGAGGATTAAGTCCCATAGGCTTTATGAAATGAAAGACGCCATATATCAAGGCAAAAATAATTACACTAAAGATTAGAATTGAAAAGAATATGATATTCGTCAAATAAAAATCCCTAATAAAAAATACCAAAAGCACGTAAAAGGCTGATAAACCTCCGACAATATAAATCGAAGAATCAAAAGTATTTAAATTTTTTTCAGATTTTCTCAAAATGACATTAGGCGATAGGTTAAAGAGATTTCTTAATATTGGGTAAGCAAAACCTATCAAGCATAATAATGCCGTTGTTAATGAGATGAGATAGGGCTCAAGCCCAGGCAAAGGTAAATTTGAAGGGAAATAGTCTTGCAAAAGGTTCATAAAAGATATCTGTACCATCCAGCCTAAAAAAATACCTGTAAAAAAGGAAAATAAGCCAATCAAACTAAGGATAAGTAAGTAGGCATTCCTTATTTCAAGAGGAGTTAATCCTAAAGCCTTAAAGATTGCTACATAGTCAACGTGTCTTCGAGTGAACTGCAGAGAGCATATGGCAATTGCTAATGAGGATAAAATTATTGCTAATAAAGCACCTAACAGAAAAAAATTTGAGGCTCTTTTGATCGCTCTGCCTAAAGGACTTGATTCATTACCTGGGGTAGTAATTTCATCTCCTGGTTTTTTTATTGACTGAAAGAAATTTTCTAATAATTTGATAGCCTCTTGTGATCCTACAAAGACATATGAATATCTTACCCTTGAGCCTGGTTGAATTACGTTTGCTTCATCAAGATCGAATGAATTCATAATGGCTTTTGGAGCAAAGGCAAAAGATCCAGCACCTCTGTCCGATTCAGCAAGAATGATTCCGCTTATGGAAAATTCTTTTTCACCAATATTAATTGTGTCATTAATCGTCACTTCCAAGAGATTAGCCAAACGAGTATCTAGCCAAACTTTTCCTAGTTTTGGAGGATTGGTTTCCAAGACTTGTTCGTCATATTCTTTTAGAATTTCAAATTCGCCAATCAAAGGATAAGGCGGGGAGACCGATTTTACGGAAGCAAGTTGAAATTTTTTGGATGAGCCCAGCACTGAGCCAAATTCGTAAATACTAGCATAAGAGTAATTTCCATTTGGGAATGAAGATTCATCCAAAGGTGTATCAGATTCATATTTTAAATCGCCTCCTAAAAATTGCTTTGATTCCATCATCAAGGAGCCATCTAGACGATCAGTAAAGAAGGAAATAGATGCGACAATGCCTACCGCTAAAGATAAAGAACAGAACATTAGGAGAAGTTGTCCTGATCTAAATTCTCTAAAGAAAATCTTTGTTGCTAGTGAAAAAATTGTCATAAGACTTTACCGTCAACTAACTCTATTTTTTGATCGCATCTATTTGCTAAGGAAATGTCATGAGTAACAATAACCAATGCACTTGAGGATTCCATAAAAGCATCAAAGATAAGATTAGCGATCAGCTCGCTGTTACTGGAATCTAAATTTCCAGTTGGTTCATCGCAGAATAATACATCGGCTTCACAGGCAAAAGCTCGAGCTATAGCTACCCTTTGTTGTTCTCCTCCAGAAAGTTGTTGAGGATAGTGCGATAAGCGGTTTATCATGCCTACTTTTTCAAGGTATGTTTCGGCAATGTCTCTTGCATTTTTCTTACCTTTTAGCTCTATAGGAAGCATCACATTTTCCAGAGCATTGAGGCCTGCTAAAAGTTCAAAGTTCTGAAAAACAAATGCTACGGAGTCTTTTCTAATTTTTGCTCGAGCATCTTCAGATAAACTGTGAAGAGGTTTTTGATTGATGAATATTTCCCCAGAACTTGGAGAATCAAGGCCAGCTAAAATACCTAAAAGAGTAGATTTTCCTGAGCCAGAGGGCCCTATTACTGCTAAAGAAGAAGAAGCACTTACTTTGAGATTGATATCGTCTAAAATTACTAATTCCTGATCATTGAAAATAACCTTTTTTGACAAATTTCTTGCTTCTATAATCATCGAATGAATTTTTTAGAAAAATACGGATTAAAAATAATTTTAATTTTATTTTTAACTTTTCCTTATTCTATCATTGCAGAAACAAAGAAGCTTTTGATTTTAGGAGATAGTATTTCAGCCGGCTATGGAATTAAAGAATCTGAAAATTGGGTAAGATTATTGGAGACTTCTTTAAAAAGAGATAGCTTTGATATAGAGATCGTAAATTCAAGTGTTTCTGGAGATACTACTATAGGAGGATTATCGAGAATTAAAAATGATTTAGATCAATATAGTCCAGATCTCGTCTTGATCGAACTTGGGGGTAACGATGCCTTAAGGGGATATCCAATAAAACAAATTAAATCCAATTTAATCAAAATAATAGATGAATGCATAAAAGCAGGGTCTACTCCAATCATTATGCAAATTAGAATTCCACCAAATTATGGAAAAAATTATGTACAAGCTTTTGAGAGTATTTATCCTGAAATAGCAGAAGAAAATAACCTGAAGCTGCTCTCTTTTTTGCTCCAAGAAGTTGCTTTGAGAAAAGATTTAATGCAGCTCGATGGAATCCATCCAAACACTAATGCACAACCCATAATTGCAAATCAAGTAAGACAAGAATTACTTGACGTTTTGAAATAAAAAAAAGCCTCTGTAAACAGAGGCTTTTTTTCACAAAATGTTTTTTTTATTGCATTCTGTATGTGAAGCCAGCTTTAATGAACCTTCCTAATGGGCTATGAGTATTAGGGTCATAGATCATTTCCCAAACAGTGAAAGGAGGCATTTCATCTGTTAAGTTGTAAACTGAAAAAGACACATCAAATTGATCATCCCAACTATAGGTGTAAGTAGCATCAACAGTTGTATGGGGTGCAATTTCAGTACAAACACCACCTGCATCTAAGACTTTGCCACAACCCGCGTTGGTTTTTCTTCTGTCTTGGTAAGAAGAAACATGGTTTATGGCACCATAGAAGTTGTGAGCATCAGTTTTATAGTTAAGGAAAGCTTTTGCTTTTAGGTCAGGCATCGATCTGCATGTATTTTCGATATTGAAGTATCCTGCACATTCATAAGCATCAGCAATCATAACTGCACCTTTCATGTATTTGTCGACTGAATAATCAATGACGTAGTTGGCTTCAACTCCAACACTAATAACTCCATCGGCATAATCAGACTCGTATTTCACAAACACGTCTACACCGTCTGTTTCGGTTTTAGGACCGTTTATGAAATTAGCCTGAATTCTTCCAATCTCAGCTGCAGAAAACGAACCGTTGTTAACGTTTCCTGGACCAAAAATTTGACTTTGCACAGCAGCTTTGGATCCAGTGCCGGCTGTATCCTCATATGCATTTGCCAATTGTTGATGATTTTCAAAGATGATTGGGTTATCAAATTCAAACGAGTAATAGTCAACAGTTGCTGTCCAATTATCTGTTCCAAAGTCGGTTACCGCACCAATGTTGAAGGTTGTAGCTTCTTCTGGGTCAAGGTTAGCATTTCCAGCAATATCAACCGCTTTAAAGGCACCGGTTTGACTTGTAAAGGAAAGTTGAGTGTATCTTACATTCGAAACTTCATCTGGGTGAGGAGCTCTAAATGTAGTCTGACCTGTAAATCTAAAAGTAAGATCATCGGTTGGACTCCAACGCATGACAACCTTAGGATCTACTGAATCTACAGTTCCATAATCTTCGTATCTTAAACCCAACTGCATGTCAAAATTATCAGTTATTGGCAATGCAAATTCAGCAAATAAAGAATCCACTTCTTGACTATCGTCTCTTGCGAATACTGGCGCTAAAAACATGAACAATCCAACTGGATTAGAAGCACAAGAATCTCTTCCAGCTTTGGTTGCATTCAACGATGGATTTGAACAAGGATATAGATTTCCATCAAAAATGTTGGTTTTAGCGTTAGTAGCCGTAGCACCTGGATTAGCCGGAAGGCTTTGATCCATTTTGTATTCTCTTCTTTCATAACCGAAAGCCCAAGCAGCGTCACCACCAGCTAAGGATCCCATCAAACCTTGCATGGTAAAGTCAGCAGTCAATAATGAAGATTGGGTTTCAACTTGACCCCTGTCTAGGAGATATCTAATCAAAGCTGGGTCATTCTTTTGAGCCTCAAGATATAAAGGGTTTTCACCAACTCTTTCTCCTACAATAGTACCAACTTGATCATCGGCATTGAAAGGATTGTTGTTTCCGTAATAATTTTGATTAGCGTGCTCAATGGCATTTGAAAACGGATTCAACCAAAGACATCCAGCAGGTCTAGCTACATCGGTTAAACTTGCAACTAAGGTAGCTCCTGTATCTAGATTTTTTAGAGTAGGTGCTAATGCAGCCAAACCAGCTGCGCTGTTTCCAAACTCTTGTACTTCAAAGTTACAGTTCGGACCACCATAACCAAATAACGCAGCATAATACTTACCTCTTTGGGTATCTGAGAAAGTTGATGTACCTTCTGAGCGTGAGTAGTTAAGCCCAGCAGAATAATCAATTCCATCTGCTAATTCACCTTCAAAATTGAAAGCAAATCTGTACGTGTCGTATTCTCTTTTTTCGATTTCCGCACCAGTAGAGTTTCCATATGGGTTACCAATTGCACCGATAGCTCTAGTTCTAAGAACATGCGCAGCGGCTTGATCAGAACCTGATCCATAATAGTTAGTATGTTTTAGAGCATTAGCAAAATCTGGGTGTTGCGTGTAAAGAGCTTGCAAAGCAGGGTGGATGTTTGGTACCGCACTTGAATTAGGATCGTTTGGCGGATAGGCAGGAGAAGTTGCGTAGTGCGGAACATTTGTATTTCCGTAAGCAAATTCAACATGAAAATCATTATTGTTTATTTCCCCATTAAATTCCATCCACAATTGAGAATTCTCTTGCTCTTCTTGAACGTTATCAAAGTAGGTGTATTGATATCTACAGATTCCTCCAAACTCTTTGTGAGCTTCAACACTAGTGCCAAGAGGGGCTGATAAAAGTTGTTGATAACCACCCGCTCTGTTACAACCAGGGTCGGACATAAATGCTGCTCCACCAAGACCGGCAGCAACATTAGCTGGCGCTCCGTTTTTGTATATGAAAGTAGCAGGGTTACCTATTGAAGACCAACCACCAACATCATTATTAGCGAATGTTTGTGTAGCGTAATCAGTGTTTTGTGCTCTTAATTCTGGTTTTCCTTGAAAACCTGCAGAAAGAAGAAAGTTTGTCCCATCGTTAAGTTGCGTTCCATAGGTAATGGAAAATTCTCTACCTAAATTATCTTCTGCATTTGCGATTCCTTTTCCAGCTAAATTAATTTTTAGACCTTCAAAATTTGAATCAGTTATGAAGTTTACAACTCCAGCAATTGCATCTGATCCATAAGTAGCCGCTGCACCTTCTTTTAGAATTTCAATTCTGCTTAGGGCAGCCATAGGAAGATCATGAAGGTTCACAGACCTATTTGCACCTGATCTTGTAGGTACTGTAACTTGACGTTTTCCATTAATAAGAACCAGAGTTCTTTGCGTACCAAGACCTCTCATATTAATGTTTGAAACACCTTCAGCACCATTGGAACCAAACTGGTTAGCCTCTCCGTCCACTCCAGAACTACCAGGAACCATTTTGATCAATTCCACGATATTCAAGTTACCTTGAGCTGTAATTTCATCAGCACTGAATGTTGAAATCGGTGAACCAGTGTCAATTGGCGTACCTTTAATTAAGGAACCAATGACGGTTACTTCTTCGTCTTGAGCAAAGCTAAGACTTGCAAAAAGAGATAGGAATATCCCTTTAACAAATAATTTTTTAAACATTTTATCCCCCCTGGATAAGAATTAATTTATTGACGCAATGATACCTTTATTTTCCTTACAAAGTCGAGTGATAAGCTAAAAAAAATAGATAGAAAATAAATTAAAATACTTGTTATTTTAATGAGAACGATTATCATCAAAATTCTTAAAAATTATATTTCTCTATGTTGTGAAATCTATATGTTCAGTGAAAATTCTAGTTTTATTTATTTTTAATTTTTTGTTTTCGAGCTTTCTATTCCTTGATGAGGAAGTAAATGTATATACATCTAGACATTATGATTCTGACACCAAACTTTACGAAGATTTTACTGAGGAAACTGGAATTAAAGTAAATATAATTTCAGCCAAAGGGAAAGCTTTGATAGAGAGACTTAAATCAGAGGGAGAAAGCTCTCCTGCAGATGTATTTATAACTGTAGATGCTGGAAATCTCTGGAAAGTACAAGATTTTGGGTTATTTACTTCTATTAAATCAAAAAAAATAGAAAATATTGTTCCGAAAATATACAGAGGTAAAAATAACGAATGGATAGGCTTGGCAAAAAGAGCAAGAGTCATCTTTTATAACAAAAAAAAGTATTCATACGAAGATCTTAAAAATCTAAATTACGAAGATTTAAGCTCTGAGACATGGAGAGAAAAATTAGCAATCAGAAGTTCAAACAATCTATACAACCAATCATTGGTTGCATCATTAATTTCTAGATACGGAGAAGAATACACTGAAAATTGGGCTAAAGGGCTGGTTAAAAACTTTTCAAGAAAACCACAAGGGAACGACAGGGCTCAAATTATTGCTGTTGCTAACGATGAGGCAGATCTTGCCATAGCTAATAGTTATTATTTGGGCTTGATGCTTTCGGGGAAAAAAGGTGAAAAGCAATTATCAGCGGGTAAAAAAGTTAATATTTTATTTCCGTCACAAAATAAAAATGGAGCTCACATTAATATCAGTGGGGGTGGGATTCTGAAATCCTCAAAAAATTATAAAAATGCCGTTAAGTTTTTAGAATTCATGGTCTCTGAAAAAGCTCAAAAACATTTAGTAGAAAACACTTATGAATATCCGATAAATAAGATGGTAAAGCCAAGCAAAATAATTTCTCAGTTTGGAACCAACTTTAAAGAAGATTCTTTAAACGTTTTTTCTTTTGGAAAATTCAATTCAGCAGCCCTAAAGCTTATGGACAGAGTAGGTTGGCAGTAAAGAATTATTTTTGATATTTAGTCATTAGCCTTCACAATAAGTCAATGAATTGGCATAAGCTTTCAACGTACTCATGGCAATTAGGAATATTTTTAATTTTTTTTACTTTTTTAATTCCTATTGCATTTGTCACTTCAAGTCTTTTTTTTGGATTTAATGACAATTGGAATCACTTAATTGATTATGTTTTAGCGACTTACGTATTTAATTCTCTCTTTTTAATTTTTGGAGTATCAATATTTTCTTTAGTTTTTGGAGTTGGTTCAGCTTGGTTAATAACAAACTATGAATTTATAAATAAAAATTGGCTTGAGTGGGCTTTAATTTTGCCCCTTGCAGTACCTCCATATATTCTTGCTTATACTTTTACGGGTTTGTTTGATACTTATGGGTCTGCAAATGAACTCATAAGGATATTTTTCAATTTAAATGATGATTTTACTTTTTTCCCCAATGTGAGGAACATTTATGGTGCAATCATTGTTTTCTCCTTCACTCTCTATCCATACATATATTTAACTGCCAGGATGTCTTTTATAAACCAATCCAAAACTCTTATTGAGGCAGGAAGAATTTTAGGATTGGAGAACAAATCAATTTTTTTTAAATTAGCTATTCCATTGGCACGACCAGCCATAATAGCTGGTTTAGCATTGGTGATCATGGAAACCTTGTCAGATTTTGGAGCAGTTGAGCATTTTGCTGTTCCTACTTTTACAATTGGAATTTATAGAACATGGTTTGGAATGTACGACCTAAATACTGCTATGCAACTAGCAAGTCTTCTTTTGATTTTTGTATCATTCTTCTTGTTTGTAGAGAGGATAGAGAGAAGAAAGCTTTCTTACTCTTACGCCAATTCAACTTTTAAAACCGTAGATAAGCAAAAACTTAAAGGTTTTAAAAACCTTTTAGCTTTCTTCTTTTGTTTTACTCCTCTTTTTGTTGGTTTTCTAATTCCTATCATGGAAATTTCTAATTGGGCAATAAATTACACTTCAGAAAATTTTTTCTCAGATATGTTTCTTAATAGTTTTATTAACACCATTATCTTAGGAATTATGGCTGGGATAATTTGTACTCTTTTTGCCTTCTTATTCAACTTTTTAAAAAGATTTGAAAGAGGAAATTATTTAAAAGGAATTAGCTTTCTTCTGTCTATGGGTTATGCTATTCCTGGGCTTGTTCTAGCCGTTGGAATAATCCAATTTTTCTCTCTCTTAGATAATAATTTCTTAAAATCACATTTTGATTTAATTTTAACCGGATCCATATTGGGCCTTTTGATGGCTTACATCATAAAATCCTATGCTTTAGCAAATAATTCTATCGAATCAGGATATGAGAGGATAAATGAAGCAATTGATGATGTTTCCTTGAGCCTCAAAGTTTCAAAGTTGAAAATATTTTTTCAAGTTCACACGCCACTTTTAAAAACCAGTCTTGTTACGAGCTTGGTGTTAGTTATTTCTGAAGTGATAAAAGAACTTCCTGCAACTCTTATTCTTAGACCTTTTAATTTTGATACTTTAGCTGTCACCACATACATATACGCTGCTGAAGAAAGAATGTTCGAAGCTGCTACCCCAGCCATAATGATTGTTCTGATTGGCTTAGTGCCCATATTTTTTCTTTCCAAGATTATTAGAGAATCAAGACCAGGTAAAACATGAATGAAAAAGTAATTTTAAGTATTAATAAACTTTCTTTTGGATATACAAAAGAAAGAGAAGTATTAAAGGATATAAATTTAAATCTCCATGAAGGGGAGATTTTGGGAATTTTAGGAGCATCTGGGATTGGAAAAAGCTCCCTTTTACGAATCATTGTAGGTCTTGAAGTTCCAAAAAGAGGAGAAGTTTTGTATCAAGAAAAACTCTTAAATAAAGAGAACTATGCAGTGCCTCCTCAAAAAAGGGGTATCGGCTTAGTTGTTCAAGAAAAAGCTCTCTTTCCTCACTTGAATGTTTTAGAAAATGTAAAATTCGGGTTAGTAGGACCTAGAAGAAAAAAAGACGATCAGGCTATGAAGTATCTAAATCTATTGCAAGCAGATGAGTTTGCAAAGTTAATGCCCAATAAATTATCTGGAGGGGAGCAGCAAAGAGTGGCAATTGCAAGAGCCATGGCTCCAGAGCCAAAGCTTCTTTTAATGGACGAGCCATTTAGTTCTTTGGATGCGGACCTAAGAGAAGCACTTAGGACAGATACTCGAGAATTGTTTAAACAGACTAAAACTTCATGCATTATCGTTACACATGATTTTGAAGATACAGATAAATTTTGTGACGTTGCGTCCAAACTTGAAGAGGGAAAAATAAAATATCTATAACTATGATTCTATAGTTATAACTTTCGTAAATAATAATCATTCTCATTGACATAGCAAATGATAATCATTATCATTCGCGAATCAATCTTATTAGGAGATGAATTTATTATGAAAAAAATTATTTTTCTTTTCGCTTTAGTTTTTACAACTTTAGCAATTTACGCGCAAGATGAGACACTTGAGGTTAAAGGTAAAGTCCTTTATAAAGATCAAGTTAACTCTCTTAAACCCCCAGTACCAATTTTGAATGTTCCTCAATCCGTTTCTGTGATTACCGATGATGACATTAGAAATCAAGGATTTAGGCAAATAGGCGACTTAATTAGATACACACCCGGAGTAAATACTTCTCAAGGAGAAGGTCACAGGGATGCTGTGGTTTTTCGAGGTGTTAGATCAACTGCAGATTTTTATCAAGATGGCGTTCGAGACGATGTTCAGTATTACAGATCTCTGTATAACGTTGATCAAGTTGAAATCATCAAAGGAGCTAATGCTCTTCTTTTCGGAAGAGGCGGAACTGGTGGTTTGATTAACAGAGTTTCAAAAACTGCTCAACTTGGTGAAAGATTTGGTGTTTTAGATACCGGTGCAGATTCTTTTGGAGGAGCTGACGTCGCTTTAGATGGAAATATTGAAGTCGGTGACAATATTGCTTTCCGTTTAAATTTCCATGCTGACTCTTTAGCGAATCATAGAGATATGTATCATGGAGACAGAGTTGGTGTTAACCCTACAATGAAATTCAAAGTTGATTCCGCGACGACTATAGACTTGTCATACGAATATGCAGACCATGAAAGATTTGTGGATAGAGGCATACCTACAGCGAATGGTGAGCCAATCGAAGCTTTGAAAGACTTTGTTATTGGAACAGCCGATTTAAATAGAACTACATTGGAAGCAAACATTCTTAAGGGTTCTTTAGTCCATGATTATGCAGACAACGGAAAAATAAATTTTAGTGTTACTGCAAATGATTTCAGAAAAATGTACAAAAATCTTTACGCTTCAGGGTACGCTGCTGGCGTTGTTACCTTAGATGGGTATTTAGATGAAACAGCTCGTGAGTCCACAATAATTTCATTAAGTAATGTTAATGAGTTTGACAGAGGTACCTTGGCGGTTGGTCTTGAAATTTTAGATACAGAAAATACAAATTTCCGTTACAACACTTTTTGGTCTACCACTAAAGACGATAATGAAACATTTGCACTGACAAGTTCTACCACCAGGCCACTTAATTTCAATGTCGATGCTGATGGAAATGTTACTTATGTTGATTATATTTCTGATTTAAACAACAAGTCTGATACAGATATTGAAGTAACATCCATTTACCTCACGGGAAATATTGATCTTGCAGACCAATGGAAAATGGTTTTGGGGGCTCGTTATGACGATGTAAGCGTCAAAATCAAACAATATGGCATAACTACTCCAAGTAGTGGTGCAAACGAAGGTAAAGGCGCCTTGGATGCTTCTAAGGATGATAATCAAGGAAGAGATGATAGTTATGTATCACCTCGTTTGGGTTTAATTTATAAACCACAAGAAAATATGTCTTTATATCTTAGTTACAGTGAGAGTTTCATCCCTCGCTCTGGAGAGCAATACAAAACTTTTAACGGTAAAGGTTGTGGAGCAAGTAAGGTTTGTGAAAAGTTTGATCCAGATGTATTTGAAAACACTGAAATTGGCTTTAAATACGACATGAATAATGGATTATCTTTAGCGTTAAGCTACTTTGATATGGAGCAAACTCAAGCTGCTGAAGACGGTACTGGAAATACTGAAGTTAGAGCTCTTGCCATTGATGGATTTGAAATTTCTCTTAATGGTCAGGTCAATGACAACAATTCAATTAGATTTGGTTTATCTTCTGTTGATGCTACAAGAAATGTATCTGGAGATAAGGCTAAAGAAGTTCCTGAACTTACATACTCATTGTGGTACACACATCAAGCTAATGATATGTTCGGAATTAGTTTTGGTGCTACGTATCAAGATGAATCAATTATTAACTCTGCCTCAGGACCAAAACTGCCTGATTATACAAGACTAGATATGGCTATGAGTATTACTCCAAATGATATTGATACTGTAAGAATCAACATTGAAAACCTGGGTAATGAGACTTACTTTCCGCATTCTCACTCTGATCACCAAGCATCAGTTGGGGAAGATATGAATTTAAGGGTTTCTTACAACAGAAAGTTTTAATTAACAGGAGAGAATGAAGAAAAGCAACTTTAGATATTCTGAAAAAATCCAGGAAGATATTTCAAATATTTTTAAAAGTTGCTTTCCTTCCAAAAAAAACGAAAATTGAGATATGAAGATTTTTAGAGACGCCTTTTCATTTCATCTCATGGCAGATCTCGTAAAGATCTCCCCCTGATATTTCGATATAGTTTTTTTGG
>VMHT01187687.1_pt1 | contig 13836 bp, 18 predicted proteins | sample 4693611 | NCBI WGS metagenome assembly VMHT01 (sample SAMN12280063, study PRJNA550983) | marine metagenome | isolation source: seawater sampled from same location over 5 years 0.02-0.2 micron viral filtrate | place: USA: collected off the coast of southern California halfway between the port... ... | reverse complement strand
ATCGCTATTTAAATCTAGAATTTCTGCATTGAAGACTACAGCATCACCAAAAGACGATGTGCTAAAACCTGTTTGATCTGCACTTCTGTAGGCATGAAAATATGGTTGCAAAGGTTTTGTTACGATTCCTGCTGAGTCAATTTGAAAAACAGCAGTTCCGTTAGTTTCAAATAAATAACTACCACCACTAGCAGCCATAAGTTTCATACTTGTGCCATCACCACGAACATGAACTGTGTTGTTGCTTACTTGATTTGCTCCTGCTCCGCCTGTACCTAATTGTATTCTTGCGTCTGTTCCGCCATTTAAGTGTAAGTTATTCAATAAAAAAGTTGCTCTATCAGTTCCGCCAACCTTTAGGTCTATCTGGTCATCAGTGTCAGCAGTAATAGATGTGTCACCATCGGCATCGAGAATCATCTCGTTACCGTTTAAATCTATTTGTGAGTTTTTAGTTATTGCCATTAGGGAGTCTCTTGAGAATCAATTAATGTTTCGTAAGCTGACTTAACTTCATCAGTCCAAGTTGCATTTGCAATCGCTTGTACTTTTGCATCTTCACTAGATATATCGGTATCGCCCCAAGTATCGCCTGTTTTGGTTCTAGGAGCTAGTACATGACGATGAAAAATTCTATTAAGTTCAGTACCATCTTCTTTTATTACCGTAGCAGTTCTTACCCCAATTTGTCCGTTTTCAAGGCTTTCTACTTTATCTATTACTGTTTCTTTAGTTATTGCCATCATTACCTCTATTGTGTTGTTTTATATGTTCCTGTAACTATAACTTGTGTATTTGAAAAATCAGAATAGGGATGATGAGCACCGTTAGCACTTTTTCTTAATTGTATAGTAGATTCTCCACCATCTTGCACTAACGGATAAGGCTGTTTAGCATTATTTTCCCAAACAGAACCAGCACACCAAACATTTGATCCAACATTTGTAAATGGCAAACCATTAATAACTGCTGAATCTCCAGAAGAAGTAACACCAAATTGAACATAACAACGATACATAACTACATCGCCAATTTTTGTATAAGTAGCTGAGTAAGTTGTTATACCAACGCTTGAAGTTGTAGCAGGTGTCCATGTGCCTTCTTCGTAATCGTTTAAAGCATTTGCGGTCGCTGTATCGCCATTAAATGTTAGACCATCAGAAGTAAACCTTGCTATCTCAGATGCGTTTGGTTTCATCAAAATTGATTGACCAGAATCAGCTTGTATATGTAATGAGTTATCTCCGTAAAGTTTATGTGTTTTGCTATAACCTGTATCAGTTATATGAAAACCTTGATTATCTGCTCCATTTGCGCCAGAAGAAGTAAGAGTTCCGTTATTTACTGTCACATCCTCAGAACTGTCGATTGTGATAGCAGTCGCATTGCCATTATCGACAATACTCGGTGTGCTTGATAACTCTGCTGGTATCTTAGTATTTGCCATTAGTCTGCTGCCTCTATTGTTAATGTTCCTGCGTCAACTTGTCTTTTAATTTCGTCATAATGTCTATTGCCCTCTGATATAGGGACTGAAAGTTTTACGCCATCGATCACAGCAACGATAACATCAACTTCGCCAGATATTGCTTCTTTTTCATACTTAGCTGATGTAATGTTCATTATTCCTTCCATCTATAGCTCCGCATCAATATCTACATACGCAGTTCCAAAACTATAAAAACCAGATGGAGCTTGATTTGTTAGACCTGTATAACTCGCAGCTTGTATCCTAGCGTTCCATGTTGTCATGGTGTGTCCTGTAGTTGATCCTGTACCAGAAGGACTGCCTCCAGCAGTAGTTAGCCATTGCCATTGCGTACTACCCGTGCCCTCGCCACTAAAACTTATAGACGGATCGGCTCTTTTTTCTACTTGATAATCAAAAGTTCCATAAGCTGCTGTAGTGCTAAAAGACTGTCCTATAAGTAAAAAACTGTTAGCTTTAGCTTGCTTGCGTTCAAAGTATCTTCTACATTCAATTAGTTCTTTATTAAAAGGTCTATGTTCAAAAGGTGTAGCGTTGTCACTAGCTTCTAATTGTACGCCTGTTATGTACCAATCGTTAGATGTGCTATCCGCTAAGTTTACTTGTCCTTGTGCTCTTGTATTATTTGCATTGTTGGTTGCCCAAGATGTTTGTAAAGTGCCGCCTTGATAAGTTGAGCCTGCGGCTAACCACCAATACATTAACAATTCACCATCCGTTGTGTTTTCAAAAGCCGTTGCCGTATCGCCATCAATCGTAATGGTTTTCTTCTCCCAAGTATCAGCAGAGCTAATCGTATAAGATTGCGATTGCCTTCTGATACCACCAGAATTATTGTTATAAAACTCAACTATATAAGTACCTGTTTTTGCTGACCTTACCCAAAAAGATAAAGTAAGTTTCTCAGCAGAGGAAGTGCCAAACTTTAAATGTTGTAAATTTTTACCTTCTATTTTTTGTCGCCAAATTAAATAATCTCCTGCTCCTAAAGAACTATCTGCTGTTGTGCAATCTAATTTTTGTGAAGTTGTAAATCCTCCGCCTGTTGGCACAGTAGTGTCTTGCGAGATAGTCCAAGTGCCTGCACTACTGGCTACAAACTCCCATCTATCTACAGTATAAAAACCCGTAGCAGTTTTTCCTGTAGCACTTGTTCCTCTTTGTGCTATTTGCATATCTCCGTTCATAAACAAGTTTCTACGACCAAATACTTGATCGCTTACCATTGTTTGATCTACTTTAGTTAATGCCATTAGCTACCCTCTAAGGTTGTTATTCTTGCTTCTAATTCTAGTATTGTTTTAACCAATAACGGAACTAATTTACTATGGTCAATGCTTTGATATATTGGTTCGCCTTCGCTATCTACGGCATCTTTTTCTCCGCCAATAGCTTCAGGTACAACGCTTGAAACTTCGTGTGCTAGAAAGCCATCAACTGTTGTGCTTGAATCAGTTTTAAAATTAAATCTAGCTGGTTTTAAGTTTTTTAGTCTTGTAGTTGCATCCCAATCATAAGAAATATTTTCCTTTAATCTGTAGTCTGAGGATGTAGCGTAAGTAGTTGCACTCCCGTTGCCGTATATTTGACCAACGATACTGCCATTTACTCTGAACCGCATAAATGTTCCACCACCACTAGCAGTTTCATCTACAAGTATTCCATACCCAATAGATTGATTAGTTCTTACTTGCAACGTTTCATCTAATATAGCTGACGTATGATTCATCAGAATTTTTCCCGCAGAGGTAATTCTCATCCTTTCTGCACCAGCGGTGCCAAAATTCATGTTGTCATTGGTATGTTGATATTGAACATAACCACGGTAAGAAGCATCGCCAGATGTACCATCTGCCATAAATATAGATGATTCGCCAGAAGTACCGCCAACTATAGCCATACTTGCATTACCGCTTGTGTTTGTAAGAACTATTCGGTCAGAAGCATTATATGTAACCAGACCCATGTGTACGGTGTCGCTGCCGCCAACTTTAAAGTCTATTTGATCATCTGTACTCGCTGTAATAGATGTGTCTGCATCGGCATCAAGAATTAATTCATTACCATTAATATCTATTCCGCTTGAGTCAATAACCATGCGTTCAGTTCCGCCTGTATCAAATCTAATCTTGTCTTCGTCAGAACTTTCTTCGACCATCACTTTGGTATCGCCATCAACGTCTGATAGTTGTACTGCAGAGTTAATTTGTCCGACAGCAATCGATACCACTTCTATCGATACTCCGTTAGCGGGAGCAGTAGAAAAGGTTAAAACCGCATTACTAATACTGTAAGTTGCTTTTTCTTGATAGACACCACCAACAAAGACTTGCGTGTTGTTTTCGTTAGTAGGAGCTGCCGATAGCGTAAAGGTTGTATCTGAACCGTCTCCTGTAAACTCGTCTACTAAAATATTAGACGCTGCTGCGGATATATCGGTAATTGTATGAGTTATGGCTTCTACGGCTGTACCTGTTGGCGGAGCAGTAGAAAAGGTTAGCGTTTGCCCAGATATGCTGTAAGTGTCTTTGTTTTGATAAGTACCGTCTATATAGACTTGAACTGCGTTCTCGCTTGTCGGTGTAACCCCTAACGCTAATGTCGTATCGCTGTTGTCTCCTGTCATGGTTGCTATAACCATGTTTGATCCTTGCACATTGTTTAGTGCTGAGTAGATTGTAATAACTCTGCCGTTAGCAGGAGCTGTAGAAAAAGTGACAGTGGTCCCTGAAACAGTATAAGTATCATGAGCTTGGAACACACCGTCTATAAATACCATAAGTTGTTGTTCGCCAGATACTGCGTTGGATATAGTGAAAGTGGTATCACTACCGTCCCCAGCAAAGATATTAGTAACCAAGAAATTACCTTCACCTACGTTACCCCAAGCAGAGCCTGAGTAACCTTCAAACTTAGACGATGTGGTATTGAATCTTAGATCTCCTGCAACAGGCGAACTTGCTCTTTGTGCTGTTGTACCTGTTGGCACGTTAAGAGCTGTATCAAGCTCTCTGATTGTTTTGCCTGCCGGGAGAGTACAGAACACATCTTTTGTGCCTGCACTAAAATTAACAGCGCTGTCGCTGTTAGAACTAGAAAGGATAGTTGTTCTGGATAGCGTGTCTGGGGAGGCATCGGTAACTGTTCCGATACCTACTTCAAACTCCGCCGTACCTTGGCCTGCAATACAGTAGTAAGTAACGTTACTGTTACCTATACCAGCGACAAAGGTTTCAAAACCGGTAGCCGCACCCGCTAAATTTAAGGTGCCTGTACCAGTTGTAGTGGTAGTTTCCTTTACCCTGTCGTTAAGGACGAAAGCCACTTTGCTTTCTCCTTACGCTATTCTAATAATAGCTGTAGACGCAGCGGCGGCAGGAAATACTATTGTAAAATCACCAGCAGTGGATGTCTTATCTCCACCAAAGTCTATGGTAGCAACTGATTTATCACTATTAGTGTCGTTGTAGATCATACAACCTCTAGCAGTAATCGTAGCCGTATTAAAAGTAAGGTCTGCGAAATCAGTAAAGCCTGTAGTACCAGAACTTGTTGGTGCAACTTTAGTTAAAGTCCCTCCACCTGTAGTGTAGTTAGTACCACTTGCTTGACCTGTAGTAGTAAAAGCAGTTGTCGTAGCCCCTAAAGTTGCTGAAGACGTGTAAAGCGCTAGTTTAAAAGCGTTACCGTTAGTAGCAAAATTATGAGTTGCCGTTAAAAGCTCTTTTTTAAAGCTGGTTGTCAGCGTAGATGTTATAGCCATAATTATATCCTTTTTACTATGTTAGCTAGTTCTTCTTCTCCTCCCTTTAACAGTTCTTGAATCAAACTAGCTTTGTAAGATTTTATAGCATTTTTTATGTAAATTAAACAAACCTTTTTTATCTCCTCTTCATACGCTTTTGCTTGCGCCTCGATATGTGGCTCTAAGTCCTCAGAAGTGCCCACTAACTTCTCTGTTAATCGCTCTGCCCAAAACTCTGGTGGATGGCCACCGTAATTAGTTGTTTTTGCTTCGATAATTCCTAGCTCTGGTAATCCTTCGGGTGTTATTTTATCTACCATTTTTTCGGCTCCGGTGGTTTTAAATGAGAGTCGTAACGATCAATTAAAACATTTTCTTGTTGAACAATGCTGCGCACAGCTTCGCTTTTTCTTCTTACCGTTAGTCCTGTCTCTTCAAGCACAGGAATCAATGGATCCGCTAGTCTGTGGTAGCCGTAAAGTTTTTCTTCGTCAGGCACGTCTGCATCTAACAGTCCGCTAGTCTTTGCTACCTCTATCTGCATCCCGGCATCGCTGCACTTGGATAGCCAAAACTCTGTGCAAGCTCTCCCTGATTCAGCAAAGTGTATGTTTTCTTTGTATGAAAAATCTACGCCAAAAAGTTTTAACGTGCCGACTTGTTGATACAAAGCAAAAGCTACTGCGTATGCTGTGGTGTTGTTTAGGTAGTGACAATTTGTAGTAGAGACAACTTCTTTTATAGGGTAATCAATTAGCCCCGGACAACGATCATCTAGCTCACAAGTGTAGATAGGACCTTTGTGGTTTAGCAATACTTCGGTCATGCCGCTAGTTTGTCCGCCAGCATCATCGGTGTCTAAAAATCTAGATGCCGGGTCCATCATAAAAACTCTGTCGTGATAGATTACGTTGCTGACTGCATTGATAGCCCAAACTTCATCAAAGTTGTGGCCGTGTGATTTAGCTAAACAGTATTCAAACCAAGATCTACCTAGTCCGACTATTGCTACTGTCTTGCCTTTTAATTTTTCTTCGATCAAATTATGTTACTTGAGAGCGCAGTGAATCATAGCGATACTCGTCACGTCTGCCTCTAGCTTCCGCCCTGTTCTTGAGTCTATCTATTTCAGCCATAAATCTAGCTTCGTATTGCTGCTGTATGTCTGGCTCCCCTTTCATAAACGTATATGCCTCTGCTAGCGCTCCGTACAACAAGGCATTTCTAGCGTTGTTAGATAGCCAAGTGCCTGTTGTGCTAGATACTAAACTAGCAGGTTTATACAAATAGTGTAGCTCTACACTGTACGAGCTGTCTGGAACAGGAGCCAATATTATTGTGCTACCGTTATCAGAGCCCGTTGAAAGTTCTTTATCAAAGTCCGCGTAATACCTAGGTAAAGCTCGAAGCGAAGTATCGCTTGGATCTTTATTATATTCCTGCATAAAACTAGTGTGCTTCTTGCTTAAAAAGTGGTAATCGCTGCTGCCGTCTATAACAGCTAGTGAAAAGCTACTTACGAAATCGTCTGGGCAAGTTAAGAATCGATTGCCCGCTGTTACTGTTCCTTGTACGTTTTTTCTAAATACATCGAACTGAACCAGTTCAAATATTCTTTCTTCTGTGGTTTTTATGATGTCGTTCAACGTATTCGTAAACGTAGTCTCACTATTCTCTACGTAATTTTGAATTAGCGTTTTAAATTCTGTTAACGTCATATCAAGGTGTATTAGCTGTACCACCCATACCAGAGTGGTTTGTACAGTAATAATATAATGTTGGCGCCCCAGAAGCTACCGTTATTTGAGTGTACGCGCCTGAGCTACCCGGTGTTCCGTTTGTTGTTACTCCGGTGGTGTACTGAGAGCCTCCGCCGTGGGTACCGTCTGATGTGGTAGAAAATCTAAGCGGATGTCCGCTATTACTAGAATCTGATTGATCGAATCTGTACGTGCTGCCCTCGCTTAAACTTACGGTCGCTTGTCTAGAACCATTAATGTAATACTTATTAGCTCCGTAGTAACTGGCTACTGTTACTGTGTACACAGTATCTGCGGTAACGCTTACTGAACCTAGAGCCGATGTAGCTGCTTGACCGCTAACACTTACCGTATCTGTAATAGATCCTGATATGGTTACAGTTCCCAAAGAAGCCGTAGCCGATTGACCTGTAGCGGTTAAAGGGTTATCTGTTATGGTAACGCTGCCAAGTGCTGTAGTGGCTCCGTCTAGGCTAAACGGACTGCCTACTATATCGTTGGTTGATCGCATGTCTGTACCAAGAACTCTAACGATACCTTTATCAAAACCTTGATCCCCGGTTCTAGGATCCGGTCTTGGATCTCTTAGTGCTTCTGGATCGGCTGGTTGCGGTCTTGGTTGTAGCTGCGGGTGTTTAGGACTGTAGTCCTGCGGACAAACTTTTAGTCCGTCCCATTGTTTTCTAAGTTGGTTTAAACGATATCTCTGTCCGCAAATATCGCAAATGCCGTATGCTTTTTTACCAACTGCAAAAGGCATTAAATAATAGTTCTGTTAGGCAAGAATCTTGAACTAACACTATCTATGTCCTCAAACGCTGCCCTATCGAACTCCTCGTCGTAAATTTGTTTCATTATCTGTATCTTCTCTGGCGCTCTTTTCATAGCTATGTAGTAAGCCAGCCCGGATACCATGCACGGTATAAACCTAAATACTATTTCCATGTTGTTGGTATAGTCACCGACGTCTTGTATTCTGGTTAGTGCGTTGTATTTAACTACGTCAGTAGAGTTTTCTGGTGTTGGAAAAAGTTTGATTTCCGGAGTTGTTTGTCTATCTAAGAAAAACTGATTAGGTCTAGCCTGTAAAGTTTTTTCTGGGGTAAACAAATAATCCGATCTACTAATTCTTTCTAGTTGTATATCTGTGCTGCCTCTTGTTACGACAGCTTCTGTTACATCAATAATATCTGTGTCTAAACTGTAGCTTGATGTGCCTTGAGTAACGGTAAAACTACGCTGCGCTACCGTCCATTGATTCAAACCACGATTAGCCCAATCGGCCATCATAATGTTTAAAGATCTTCTAGCCGTATCTAAATCGTAGCCTGTTCTAAGTTCTAACCCACAACGTTCGTACGCTTCTTCGATAAGCTCGTCTATTGTTAAGTCAAATCCTGTTGATCCTGAAGTAGCCATATTGTTTCCTTTTGTGGTGTAACCGGGCAAGAACAGTTGCCCGGTTACTCAAACGATCACAAATATTCTCTCTTTAGAAATGTTTTGTCAAAACTAAAATGATTGAATAAGCATCACCATCTGAGTGTCCCACCGTTGTAAAGTCTAGATCTCCTGTCTTACCTGATCCAGCATTGTTAGGAATACCTGTGAATAAATCGTAGTATTCGTCACCTGTGCTGTCCGCTGGTAAAGGGATTGCTAATACGTTAGTTGACGCATCGAACTCGATGTCAACTCCCATACCTCTGCACGCCCAGTAGATTCTTGAGATAGTAACAGCTGTGCACGAATTACCGTCACTGTCTGCTGCTAGTGCTGAAACATCTACTTTTTTAACAGAAGCCTCTCCTGTTCCGTCAGACTCGTTTGTAAACTTCAAGATGGCAGTTCTACCGCCATCTTGAATAGTTTGACTTGTTACTGTATCAGCCATAATTTATCTCCTATTACGCGTCAGCAAATGGAGTAACTATAGTGCCTGAACCTAAGATGATGCCTTCTACTGCATATTTAGCAGAAGCGATAGCAGTTACCTTAACGATACTTCCTGCTAGTCCACCTTTTGTTGATCCGTTCATTGTAATTACGTCGTTACTAGCGCCTGATATAAAAGTTTTACCAGTAGCATCGTCTTTACCATTGTAAAGCCCACCGACAAATTTATCAGTGCCATCGGTTAAGATGTCCATGTCAGTAGCTGCTGTTTCTACTACGAAGAAGAAAGTAGCTCCTAAATTATTTAATTGATTAGGATCGTCGTCTCTGCCCGGAGCAGTAGCAACAATACTAGGTAAAGTAAATTTACCGTCAGCATCGTTAGTAGTTAAAATTTTTCCCGCGTGTGCAGCCACAGTTAAAGTTGTGTCTGCTGTTAAACTGACCACAGCCGCATTACCAGCAGAGATAAATCCTGCTAGTGATTTGACCGGTCCACTAAAAGTTGATTTTGCCATATTAAGTCTCCTTAATTACGTTTATCGTCTTGGCGAGTCTGCTAGGGCAGTCGATAAACCATTAATTTTATCCCTAGTTGATTACTAAGATTATATATGAAATTAAGGGAATACAAGAAAAAAGTTGCCGGGTTGAGTGAGAAACCCCCGGCAAAGGTTCCTTTAGAATTGAACTGTTATGCTCCGGGAGAACCGAATACACATCTTGGATCCGAGAATCCAAAAGAGTATCTTTCTCTAGCCTTGTACCTAACGTTACCAGTATCGAAGTCTGCTTCCATTGAAGTTCTGATTGGTGACCTAGCGAACATTTTAAATCCGTTTGGTGCATCAGTCTTAATAAAGAAAGCATCAGTGTCTGTCAAATAGTGGTTAACTACATACCCTTCAGGCAGCATACCCATGTTTCTGATAGCGTTTACATCGTTATCAGAGGTAGCTGTTCTTAGAGTTGACTCAAGCAGTCTATCAGCAGTGAATTGTAGCTCTTTTGGAATAATTAATTTCATTCCTTGTACTGCTACTTTTAATCCACGTTCATCTACGAACGCCGCAATATCAATTAATGCTTGCTCAAGAGAAGTTTCATTTAAGTCAGCTGAAGTAGAGAGTTCATTACTAAGACTACCACCACTAATAGTGGGGTGATCTGTAGCGCAAAGCTCTTTACCGTCACCGCCAGCGAAACTGCTGTTGAAGGCATTATTTAAAACTGAGGCTGCTTTAATTTGCTTGGTGTTTGACATACTTCTAGCCAAAGCTCTTGTGTATCTTGCAGACAATCTGTCATACAAGTTATCTTCAATCGCTTCTTCAGTGATACTGAAAGCTAAGGCAACTGTTTCGTGAGTGTAACGAGCTGTGAATGATTCTTGCGCTGTGTCAAAAGCCACTCCTGCTCCCTCAGACTTAACAGGTGCTGCATCAAATCCGGATAACATTACCTCTTCTTCAAAGGCACGATCTGAAGTCTCTGTGTCGAAAATTTCGGCATGTTCGTCTTCGTATCTGTCGTACTCTAATCCAAAAAGTGCATTTAATCCGGGCTCTAGTTCTTTTACTAATTGTGCTCTAGATATTGCCATCTTATGTACCTGCTACGGGACCTCTGTACGCGTGCTCATTAATTTGAACAATCAAATTAGTGTGCGTTGTACCGAGTTCGTCGTTCTTTGGTCCTTGGTCTACACCAACTATTTTGAGCTGTAAGCCCTGAGTAGTTGCCGCAGTCGAAACGTCAAGTTCTCTGGAGGAGATTCCAGTTGTAGTGCTTCCACTTGTTCCAACAGTATCAGCGTTCTTCCCTACGTTTGCTTGAGCAGTGTTCGTTGCCGAATCACCTTGTATCAAAAACAAAGTATTAGGGTCGTCGTAAATGTATACTTCAATGTCACCTGAGCTAGCAGTAGTGCTTGCTACATAATGATTTTTGTATACAGGTCCGTCTGAAGATTGGTAAAACACGCCATTAAATACACCAACAATGTTAGCGTCACTTACACCAGCTTGCTCAATGTAACCAGCGTTAAATTTAACGAGGTCACCTTGGAAGATAGTAGTGCCATAACCTGATGGATTAATTAAGTATTTATTAGCGGATGGGACAGCACTTGCTGGGTTAAGCCCTTTGTAAGGTCTTAAACCAAAAGCTGCATCTACATTAGCCATTAAACTTTTCCTTTTTACAAATTAAAATTAAGAAACAAATTTGATTACTCGCCTCTGTTTCCGCCAAATGTTACGCGACTTTGTCTATTTTTATTAATAGGCATGGCTGGATTTTCTTCCTTCATCAAATCGTTATCTACTGATAGCATTTGATCTCTAGTTTTTGCTTGAAAGTATTGACTTCTTTCATCTACAGTTTCCCTTGGGATTCTGCAAAGCAATAGACCGCCAACACCAATTACACCTGCATACTTACCGTCACCGATGGATGGATATTCAAAGTCAGGATATTCGTCAGCACGAACGGGCTCCCAGCCTTCTCTGAGTCTGGCGCTTGCGTTCTTGGTGTCGTCGTATCCTCTGACTTCAGTTCGTACCCATCTGTGTACGTAACCTGCGGGTGGCTCTGGTGCATCCAAAGCGGAAGGAGGGGCCCAAGGTCTTCTTTGAGAAGTTTTTTCTCTAGACTGAGCCTCGCGTGGTTCACGAGTTTCGTCGTTTTGTTTTTTATCTACCATTATGTTATCTCCACGTTATTTAACATACTTCGCGTATTCTTCAAGTGGCACACCCAATTTTTTAGCTATCGATACCTGTGAAGGTGTGAGTTTCACAGATTTGCTGCGTCCAGTTTTTGCACTGCGTTTAGCAGATGCAACCGCTTGAACGGGTCGGTTTTTAGTGGATGAGTCTTCATCAAACTTGTGAGGAAACTCATCTCTAATTCTTTTGTCCACTTCAGTATAATACTCATCACTACTCGGATCAAATCCTTCTTTAACTAGATCTTCGTGAATTGCAAAAGAAGTCATGGTCATAGCTCTGTCCTGCCCGAACCATTGATTGTCTTCTGCCCACGTTTCTGCCTTTGGATCAGGGTCTGGATACTGAGGTTGCTCGTATGTGGGGTTTTCAGTTGTAGGGGCTTGCTCTGCCTCAACGGGTTTTGCAGCTTCCCTTTCCTTGTTAGCGCGTTCTAGCCCGCTGGCGTCTGCCGCCAAAGCAGCTAGTCTTTGTTGCGCTTCTGTTTGTTTGTCTATGTCTCCGTCTTCGTTAGCTTTTCTTAAATCGGCTTTTGCTTTTTCGGTTTCTGCCGTTACTCTGTTGGCTTCGGCTAAAATGTAGTTTGAGTCTAGTTCTTGTGTCTTTGTTTTTAAGTTATCGTTTTCTTGCTTTACGTTGTTAGCAAACTCTGTTGCCGCTTGCTCTCTACGTTCTGCTTCTCTTAGTTTCGCTGTTAGTTTGTCGATTCGTTTTTGTACGCCTTTGCTATATTCTTCTTGTTCTTGTTCGGCAGCTGATACTTCAGGTTGTGCTTCTTCTTGCACCTCTTGAACTACGGCAGCTGGTTCGTCAGTAGTTTCTTCTGGTAACGCTACTTCTACTTCTCCGCCTTCGGTATCCATAGGCACCATTTCGTCTGCTTGACTTAGGTTTGAAAATTTATCATCTGGCATGGTCCTCTCCATGTTTAAAAGTTGTGAATGATTGATTCAGGATCAGCTACCGTTGCGATGATTTCATCATCGTTCAGTATCTTGATTTCTCCACCATCGATGTCAATTCTAGAGCCTGCGTATCTCGCGTAGAGTACCCAGTCTCCTTCCTTACACCATGGACCTGTTTTAGAGAATCTCTCGCCGTCGTACGCGAGCGAGCCTGTTTTTAGTACAAGGCCCAACACCGTAGCGGCTTGTTGTCTTTCGAGTGCTTTGCTAACTAGGTGAATCCCACCGTCGCTAACTTTTTTACCTTGGTACGGCAACACCATGATACGCCAACCTGTTGGCGCGGGTAGTTGGTCCAAGACACTGTCTGTTATCTTTTCTGGATTTAGCGTTTGCGGATCTGTTTCTTTCTTTCCGCTTTCGTATATTTCTTCAAGTGGCAATTTGCCTTGCTTCTTCTCTGCCCACTTTTCTTCAAGTGTCGTCTTCGTCATCGAACGTCTCCATTTTCTTTAAAAGGTTTCTAACTTCTTCGCGTACGTAATTTAAAGCTTGCACTTGACCGACAAGATTTTGGTACTGTTCGTGTGATTCGATTGAACCGGACAGCATTATCTCTTTTATCTGCTCTTCTTTTGAAGAGATGGCGCGCTGAACTAATTGCGCGAAATTAAGTTCGTCTATGTTAGCCTCCGCTATTGCGCTCCCGATCAGCTTGTATCTTCATGGCAGCGATGTCTTCTTGCGATTTTATCTTTTCTTCGTCAATTTCTAAACGTTTTTCTGCTATTTCTTTATCGTCTTTATTTTCTTCGGCTCTGATCTGTAGTTCTTGTGCTTTTAGTTCTGTTATAGGATCGGAGTCTACTTTAAGTATCTCGTCCAGTCTAGGCATTAACTGTTGCATAAGTTCTAATTCTGTCTGCGCTTTCATGTTTTCTAGCATCGCATTTGGCATGGGCGGTTGTCCTTGGGCCATCGCCTGCTGGTTCATCATCTCTTGTTGTTGCAGCTGCATCGCTAGTTCTGGGTTCTGTTCCATCTGCATAGCTAGTTCTTGTTCGGCTTGCATTTGTGCCATGAGCGATACGTGTTGCAGCACATGGCTAATCATCAACGATACGGTAGCTGGGTTGGCTTGCGCGTATTTGTTTTCTAAGAAAGCTAAGTGCACTTCGATGTGCGTTGCATGATCTTGGTCAGGAAAAGCGGTAGCTGGCATACCCATAAGCATACCGCTATTCTCCATCGCTGGATCCACAGGAACGGGTGGTGGTGGATCGGGTTGAAATAGTGCTTCGATGTTTTCTGT
>VMHT01196007.1_pt1 | contig 13840 bp, 20 predicted proteins | sample 4693611 | NCBI WGS metagenome assembly VMHT01 (sample SAMN12280063, study PRJNA550983) | marine metagenome | isolation source: seawater sampled from same location over 5 years 0.02-0.2 micron viral filtrate | place: USA: collected off the coast of southern California halfway between the port... ... | reverse complement strand
TTAAAAATTATAATCTTAAATTTGAATTACCAACTACGGAAGTAAAAGAGAGTGAGCCTAAACCCGAACCTAAAAAAGAAATTGAAACTAAACCCGAACCTAAACCCGAACCTAAACCCGAACTAACTATGTGGGAAGAAGGACTTAAAAAAATATTACTAAAAAGAATAAAAGTTGATAACGAAAAATATTTATGGAGAAAACCACTAACTGGAGAACCAGTATATGATGAGGAAAATAAACAATATAAAAAACCAAAGGGACAAGCACCAAAAGTAAAACCTCGTGGGTGGAGTGTTGCTATATGGGATAAAGAATATGGAGTATGGCTTATTGAAAAAGATTATGATACTGGAGATGAAGAGTTGGAGAAAATGACACCTAGTTTAGTAGAGAAGAAGAAATAATTGTATCTTAATTGTGTCTTAATTATATCTTAATTATATCTTAATTGTTCCTTAAAAACCATTAAAAACCATAGTTTTAAAGGGACTAAAAGTTCTCTATCTCGCCCACTTTTTTGAAACTTCTGAAAATAATTATTTAATTCTATATTTAAAAAGTTATGAAAAAAAGGGCAAGATAGCGTCCCTAGAGAACCCCTCCATTTAGACATTATATCTATTAATATGAGTATATATTTTCCCTTTGTCTGTGTTTGTCTAGATTACTTATCCATAGAATTATAATAAATTATATTTTAATTTAACACCATATATAATATGTTGTTAAATAATTAATTTTATGATAATATAATGTGTAATTAAATAAATGGATACTTGTTGTTTTACAATGTCAGTTTTTACCGCTTTATTCGTCGGTTTTCTTACTGGAATAATAACAAATAATATAATGAATAAAAAAAGAAATGAGAATAAGTTTCCTCCTGCTCCCGTATTAGCACATACAGCTTAACCCTCCTTATTCCTCGTCATATTTAACAATCTCATTACTATTACCCAACTCTATATCGGTCTTTTTTATTGCGTGTTTAGTTTCAACCTTGTCTATGTTTTTATTAAATATAAGTTCATCTTTTGTTATTGATACTACACCTGCCTCTGCTAATTTAAAATACTTTTTCCTTTGTTCGGGATACAATACGGTTTCTACTATTGCTAAACTATTATTATAATTTTCAACCATTTCAACACTTACATTAGGACTATCACGAATACCCTTAAGCACTCCTGTTAATTCTGCCGAACTTTTAACTAACGCCTCTAGACGATTATTATAGTCTTGAAAACGCATAACAGACGCTAATAAGGTACATACTGAAGCAAAAAATATACTTGTTAAGTCTAACATAGGACTTTCCAACTCTAACGACATTTTCCCAACTTCAATACTTCCCGACAGCGTGGAAATACCCATAATCCATAGCTGGAATGCGTCGCTGTCTTGCTTTAGTTTTTGATGTAAAGTTTGTAAAGCATCTCTACGAACTCTAATACTTTGCTCTAATTCTTGTTTTGTTTTGTTTGTCTTAATCGCCATTTATATTAAAGTATATATTCTTTTTCGCTACTCTCTATATTTTTAAGTTTCTCTTCTAAAATTAATAATCGTTTATTTAAATCTATAAATTTCTTATTGTCCTCTTTCCGCTTTGCGTCTAACTCTTGTATTGCTTGTATTGCTAAACAAAATATATCATTATAATTTACCCCCAATATAGTTTGATTACCTGAAGCATCTACTTCTTCACCACTAACACAAAAAGATAAGTCATTTATTTCATTCCTTATATCCTGTGCTATAAAACCTATTTCTTCGTTATATTCATATAATCTATTGCCTGATAAATCAACATCGTTTTTAACTTCATTCCAACTTGCGTCGCTGGGTATCCATATTCCATTATGTTTTTTTGAAGATGTTATTTTTTCATATTTATAAGTTTTTAATTTATTAATTATTGTAATTGCTGACCCTATAGGGGTTTCATTATACTTAATACGGTCATCGCTACTGCGTTGATAAGAACCATTAGCATATACATCACCATTTATAAAAAGTTTTCGGTTTGGCGTTAAATAAAAATCATACCCAATCGCAACTGAACCGCCGTAAGGGTTTAATGTTAGTTGTCCTTTTAGATTGGCGTTATTAATTGCTTCCAACCCTAAAGCAAAATGCTGATTAGCACTTGTATTACTATTACTACTTATTTGTAAAAACCTTATCCCTGTGTAATAACCATTAATAAGAGCATCATAGGTTAAATTCCGCACCTCTCCCATAGTAACATATCCAACGCTGGCACTCGGTGATTGTAAGTTCCAAGTATTATTATAGTTTAAGTGAAATCGCTCAGTTCCCAGAGTAAAAAATCTTACACCACCATAACCTGATATTTGTAAGGTCTGTCCGTAAATAAATGATGTATGATTACGCCACACTAAACCATTATAAGGCATAAACTCACCGTTTGCTGAAAATCTATCTAATGGGTTTAATCCAAAAAAAGCATCTCTTTTAATTCTAACATTTCCGCTAATCTCTAACATCGGAGTAAATCCTCGTTCTAAATTTATACTTAATATTCCTGAACTTGCGTCTGAATTACTCCCATAACCAAACCAACTATATCTATCATTACCGCATATATCACCTTTTGGAAAAAAACCCATATATGCGTGATTATCTGCTTCCAATTTTAAAACATTACCTCCAGCACCCTTAACTGATAATTTATATAAAGGGTTTGCTGACCCTATTCCAACATTACCAGCATTATAACATATATCACTCGTTCCAGTCCATAATTCAGTTCCTCCTCCTGTTTCTAATGCGTTAATTGATGCTTCGTAAATATTACACGAATTATCAATAGTAGCAATATCTAGAGCAAATACAGCACCACTTAGTTCTAAAAAGTTTAAACTGTTTTCTATATTTGTAAAACTAATAGCATTTATACTTGCCTCATAAATATCACACGAATTATCAATAGTAGCAATATCTACAGCAAATACAGCACCACTTAATTCTAAAAAGTTTAAACTGCTTTCTATATTTGTAAAACTAATAGCATTTATACTTGCCTCATAAATATTACAAGAGGTTTCTATGTCGTCTATTGCTAAACTAAACTGAATTCCGCTTAAGTCTAAAAAGTTTAAACTTGCTTCAACACTTGTTAAATTAAAAGCACTTACACTTGCGTCTAAAAGAGTTATACTATTGTCAATAACAGCTATCTTTGCCGTGTTAGTTGCTATCCCTGCTATCTGTCCTAAATTAACAGCATCGGTCGCATCTGTTCCTGCTCCTAAATCAACTATTTTAAAACTATTCATATCTAAATTTTGAGTTATATTTATATTCTCGCTATCGGTAGGTGTGTTTAATAATCCATTCATAGACTTCCTTGTTGCTGTATTACTCGCCATTTGTTATTATATTATATATTATTTTCTGTGCTTTTAGTTTATTATCGGGCAACCTTATTTTAAAGTGTTTGGAAAGTTCTTTTAAACTTGCGTTTTTAAGTTGCGGGTATTGTTTGTCTATTTCTACTTGATATTTATTCCTTCTTGTTGTTGGAATATCCATTAATATATTATAATATTTTATGTTAATATATTAAACAAAAAATTGAAGCTGTTTAATTAAATTAATAAATGTAAAAGTTATTGTTGTGTTAATTAAATAAATAAATAAATATGACTAAAGGCACAAGCGGGGCTCAAAAACGGACTATTATTTGTAAATGCGGTAAGCGTATTATTGGAGTGCCTAATAGGTTGGATACACTCACACGCCTACATAATAAAGTATGCCCTGATGGAGTTAAAGCACAACTACCATCTACTATACCATTTGACGGCACTAATATAAGTATGGGAGGTCTAACAAGGACTAATAACGGCAATATTGCGGTAAAAAATGATAACCTAATATGTAAAGGTTTTGTAGATGGACACATTAACAATTTGCTCGTAGATAGACCCGACTTTACGGGTAATAAAAACTCGTGTGAGTTATTTGAGGACTATATTAATAATACATATATTAAAAAATAGGGTAAATATGGGGGGTCGCTAGGGTCGCTATCTCGCCCACTTTTTACAAAGTCTTTAAAATATTTTTGTTGTTTATTATTTTTAGGAGTTTCCAAAAAGAGGGCGAGATAGCGACCCCAGCGTCCCTACTCATTTAGTGGGTTCTTCTTTAAAACAAAACTCGTGCTTCCGTCTTTATGTTTCACAACCTTACTAATATATTCATCATATTTATTTATAAACTTTTGTGTATCACCTTTATCTTCCGTATTATACCCTATATCATATCTAAAAGAATAATTATTTAATCTAACTACTTTACCATCTCGTCTGTAATTCTCAATAGTAAAGGCAAAATCACTTTTACCTCCTAAATTTGGATATTTTCTTTTTTTATTTACAAAACAATACATACCACCTACAATAAATCTTAAGTCAGTCGTAATAGGTTTTCTATTTTCCATAAAACCAGCATTAGGTATGGGATAATAACCTGCTAAATTTGCTCCTACATTATTCATTATTCCAAATGTTTTATTAAATAATTCATAAGCGTTATTTACTTTCACTAATTTACCATTTACCAAATGTAATATAGCAGTTATGTCGTCGTCCATCTTTACCACTTTAGCATTTAATGGGTAATGTGAGCTAATAAAATTTATTGTATTTAAATAACCTTTTGGACTTCTTACCTGTTTTAATTCAGGGGCGAGTTCTTTATATTCTTTAGCGTCTTTATCGCTCTGTATAAATAATGTTATATATTTTTCCAATTTATATTTTTGTATTATTTTAGTATAGGTTTTTTTTCTAAAAGTATCAACTCTATCATAAGTAGGTATCGCTATAAATATCGGCATATTACTATCCCTTTTTATTTTTATATTTATCTCTTAATCGTTTTAATATTCTCTCTTTATTATCCAAATAATATTGTTTTGAATATTCATTTTGCATAAGTTTAATCCTGTCTAAGTCAGCGTTCCGCCATTCTTTAGATGTTCTTGTTGGAATAGTTATATTAACACATTCGTTATTTTCTATATAATGGCGTTCTCTATAATTTAATTGTGCTAAATCATCTACCCTCTCTACCTCCTCAATTTCTACTTTTTTATCATCAGCAAATAATCTTTTACTGGAACAGCCTACCGCCATATTTTTATTAATATTATAGTCGCTTCTATGTTTGCTTAATCTTAATCTTAATTCATTAGTAGTTGCTCCATAATACACTAATCCGTCTTCATTAAATAATCTATAAACAGACATATATAAATATATCAATCTAAAAAAAATAAAAAATAAACTAAAAATAAATGAGTAGAACAGCACTATTTGATGAATTAGAAAGTATAAAATTTCCTTTAGCAACAAGTAGAAATAACATTAAGAGAGGCGGTAAATCAACTATGGGTTTTGTTTTAGGTAAGGTTAGGAACAGAGGGTCGGGTTTAAATTATGATAAACGAATTATTAGAGATAGTAGAAGAACCAGCGAGCAAAAGTATGCTAAAGTATATGAGTTAGCAAAGGCATTAATTAAAAAAGAAAAACCAAACTTTAAATATAATAGTATTCAGTTTAATAAGAATGCGAGGACAGCAAGACATAAAGACGGGTTTAATGTAGGAATATCGGCGATGATAACTTTAGGTGATTTTACTGGCGGTAATTTATTAGTGTTTGATGAAAATGAAAAAAACCCCCAGTCGGTTAAAACTAAAAACAGATGGGTTATATTTAATGGCTCAAAATTTCCACACGAAACAGAACCATTTAAAGGAACAAGATATTCTTTAGTATTTTACAATACCGCTCAAAAAAAATAAGGGAACGTAGTTCCCTTTAAATCCCTCCTTTAATTTAAATTGGGGGTTAGGGGGAATTTTATTCCCCCATAATATAATAAGAAATAAATGGATAAGTTTTATCTTTACAAGTCGGGAAGAGCAAATAAAAAGTTTGTTATGAATATGCCTTACTACGACCACGCCCATCATTTCGGTAGTTTAGGAATGAGAGATAGGACATTAATTAATGATAAAAAAAGTAAATTTTATATAGACGATGAAAAAGAAAGGAAGCGAGTAGTTCAAGGTTATAAAAACAGACACAAGAGCGATAACATTAATTCAAGACATTCAGCGGGAGCGTTAAGTTGGCATATTTTGTGGGGAGCAGATAGTTTAGCAAAGGGAATAAAAAATTATGAAGACCGATTTAATGTAATAGTAATTGATAAAACAGACGAAATATATAAAAAAAAATAAATATAATTAGTAAATGACTACACATAATGATACCCATATTTCAAGTCAGCAAATATTTTTAACAAGCAAACACGCAGACCAAGTATATAGTAAAGCAGAGTGTGTATTTTTTTTAGATACTCCAATAGCTCCTCCAAGAGGCACAAGGATATTAATGTCTGTTACGGATTTTGAAATACCATATTCATTTTACACTATTAATAGCACAAATGATAAATTAAAATTTACTGGAATAACGACTATAAATATTACACACGGAAACTATAATGTAAATAGTTTAATTAGTTTTTTAAATACAGAGTTAGATAGTGTCGCCAGTCATATAACAGCGTCTTATATTACTAACCAAAACCAAATAAGGTTTGTTTCTACGGGTTCAGCAATATCAATAGATACCTCTGTTAGCACGTGTTTATTTGAAATAGGTTTTAATGAGGACGACACGCAAAGCAACACGACAATACAAGGAACTAATGGAATGAATTTAGCGGGAATACCAAACATATATATTAGAATTAAAAATATAACAACCGCAAATTTAGACAGCAAAGGACAATTAGCATCTACTTTAGCGAAAGTAAATGTTAATGTAAATCCTTTAGAATATATATTTTATATGCCTCAACACCCAGTTTATCAAACAATAAATGAAACACAATTTAATAATTTACATTTAAGTATTGAAGATGAAGACGGGAATAAATTAGAATTAAACGGACAATTTTGGAGCATAACTTTAAGCATACATTATCAAATACAAAGAACGCCAAATATTGTATTAGACATAGAGGAGGAAAATAAAAAAGAAGAACCTAAAAAAAAATAAATAGTTATTTAAATTAAATGTTTGGACTTAAAAAATTATTCAGCAATATTCAGCGTTTAGGTAGTAAGAGAAGTTTTGCTTATAAAATAGGTCAAAAACTCTCACACGAAGCAACAAGACAATTAGGTAATTTAGCAAATGTAGCGGGTGCTGTTTCAGCTGTTAGTGGCGGTGTGCCTCCTCTTAAAATGTTTGCGGACGCTGTCGGCAGTGGAGCAAGAGCGGGACAAACTGGGATTGAAATAGGGAAAGATTTAGGAGCAAGAGATGCTGGAAAAGCAAGAAGTAGAATACCCAACTTAACTAAACAAGTAGCACAAACTGGAGCAAGTATGGCGGGAGCAAGTATGTTTGTCGCTTAAATAAATAAAGAGGTTCATATAATTTATTATATTTAATTATATAAACTATGGAAATATTTGACTATGTTATGTTAAGTTCTACCACCAAAAATCAATTAAGCGGTAATACTTTTGAATTTCTTATTCCTCCAACATATTATAACGAGCAACGCTCTCCCGTATGTATTGTAGAAGTAGTCCAAATTCATTTAACAAAACATTCAAGTAAAAAGGCTGCTTATATAACAACTAATTTAACTGCTAACAATATGTATTATAATAAAGGTAAGAGTGTATTAGGTTTATTAAATAACAATACTGGAAATTCATACCAAATAGGACAACCATTAATGTTAAGCACCTCCGCCAGACCCAGTAAAATAGACATTACATTCCACGAACCCGACGACACAAGTTTCCAACCCGACAATTTTAAATTAGTTTTAAAGTTTAGTTATGGAAATCCCAAAGATACCTCATTAAAAATACAATACCAAAATTAAGAATTTATTTAGGATATTTTTTTGTTTAGTATCTTTATAACGAATATAATGGCTCTACCTCAACCACTCAACTATTTAGACCAGCAAAGAAAGGCTGCGAGTTCTCGCTCATTCCGCTCTAAACTCACCTCATCTAACGGCATAACTTTTAACTGCGGTGATGAAATAGTCTTTGATTTGCCTGGAAATGTCGCCAACTCTTACTATGATATGAATACTATGTATGTTGAATTCCTCGTAACAAATGGCGATGGAGCATCTGTAAAATTTGACGGGGGTGCGGGTGCGTATTCTTTAATTGAAAGAGCCCAAATGACCACAGCGGGTAGCACTCTCTCCAACATATCAGCCTATAATAATTTAGTAAATTGTTTATTTGACAGCACAGTATCAAGCAACTACAACAGAAACATCGCCCACGCTATGTTCGGCACATCTTTAGAAGGTAAATCCTATGAAGGTGCTACCATCGCTACTACTGCCTCCCGCAAAGTTTGCCTCCCACTTATCCTCCTCGCACCCTGTGCTACCACACCTAACCGCTTTTTTCCCGCATTCAGTCGTGATAGGCTACAATTACGCCTAACACTTGCTGAAGCAACAACCGCCTTTTTCCACACCGTAGCGGGTCTTACTAACAGCGACATTTCTATTACTGGAGTGTCCCTTAACTTTTACACCGTAGAATTAGCGAGAGAAGTTCAAGCACAAATAGATAGTATGACTGGCGGTAAGTATGATATGATGTGTAATGATTACATACACGCATCCTCAAGTGTTGTTGCTGGAACAACCGCCCACACCGCCACATTAGGTTTTACCAGCGGAAGTTTAGAAAGAGTTAGTGTATCACACAGAGTAAGTGCTAACATCGGCAGTGTAGTAAAACATTCATTCACACGCTCATCTGCTAACTTAAGTCAATATCAATTAAGCGTCAATAACACTTTATACCCTGCCCGTCCTCTTCTCGTAGATGGCGTAAGTAATGCTGAAGTAATGAGCGAACTTCTTATTGCCGACCACTCCCTCCACAACTTCGGCGTTAATGCTAACTTTAACAGCAACGGAGCAACTCAAGCATCTCAATTTAATGTAAGTGATGCGTCGGGTGTAGTTGTCGGTTCTTTCTTAACTGCTGTAGAATTAGAAAGTTTTGCTGGAAGCGAGAAGGTATATGCGGGTATTAACACTATCTCCGCCACCACTCAATTACAACTTGAATACAACAACACCTCCGCTAATGGCGACGCTGTAGCAACTACCGCTGTCCCTAACACTTGTACTATTGATGTATATGGCTTACGCACGGTTAAGATAAGTTTGGATATGCGTAATCTCGGGACTTATGAGGTATTTGTATAAATATAATAAAACGATTATTATAATATGAATTATGTTTAATTTACCATTCAAAAAATCTCTAATTAACATATATAATAATGTATATGTTAATAATATATAATAATCCAATTACTAAAAGAATAAATGCTTTATATAAATTTGATAATATAAAAGATATTATTATTTGGAGTGGAGGTATAATAAATTATAGCGACGCAAATAAAAAAGATAGAAAGTATAGAACATATAAAAGTTATTTTAAAGTTATAAAAGGCATCAAAAAGTAGGGGTCGCTGGGGACGCTATCTCGCCCTCTTTTTGGAAACTCTTGAAAATATAAATGTCTAAAAATATTTTTGGGACTTTGTAAAAAGTGGGCGAGATAGCGACCCTAGCGTCCCCGACCTTTGTAAAGGTCATACAAACTGAATTAAAGAACGGGCGTTGCCCGTTCCATTAACTTTGTTTTTGTTGTCTTTTTTTTAAAAAGACCATATTTAAGAGAAACTTAAAGTAGTTGGGGTATTTACTTTAGAGAATGTAGGGTGTCTTTTGTCGCTTACTTTATCTCTACTTGCTTCAGCCATTATTGGATACCAAGTATCGGGAAATGATGGGAAATGTTCTCTGTAATAATCCTCACTATATATCTCGTAATCAAACTTACTTAAGTCTAATGTATCATTTTCATAAACTAAAAACTGACTAGCGAAGTCTGCTATTTCCTCCTCATTCATTTCGTTCCATTGTTCCTCCTTCTTATCACAAGTTAATAAGTTAGCACTATTATCCTCATAATATTTAATACTACCTTCTATCCTTTTACGCATTTTTTCCTTCATAGTTTCAAATTCTTCAACCGACATTTCATTATATGTTTTATAATTATCAATACCAATTAACCCCATACTATTATCAACTTGTTCTCCAATACTTTTTAAAAATTCTGCTTCTTCATTAGACAAATTATGGGGGGATATCCCCCCTGACCCCCCTTCATTAATTAGGGGTTTAGAAGGGGACGAAGTCCCCTCCAAATTATTATCTATCATATAATTAGATAATTTAGGAGAATTATTATCTTCCATATATTATACAAATGGAAAAAAATAATTCCGTAGAAAGCGAATTAAGCGATGATAGTTCAGTTGAAAAGATTAAACGAACTAAAAAGGTTAAACCTGCTGAAGCAAAACCTAAAAGAGAAAGAACCGAAAAACAAAAAGCACACTTTGAAAGATTACAGATACTTAATAAAGAACGCCGTGAGAAGTCAAGGAGAACTAAAACAGAAACAGAACAAGAAGTTCAAAAGGTTCTTAATGCTAAAAGGATTATAGCAGACCACGAGAATAATTTAGATGAGGGTGAAAAGAAATTAGTTAAAGCAAAAAGAATAGTTCAAACTATATCACCCTCTTTAGAAGAAGATGAATTAAGTGAGATTGAAGAACCCAAACCCAAACCCAAACCTAAAAAAAATAAAAGAGTTATTGTTGAGGAAAGTAGCGATAGTGATTATACAGAGGAAAGTGTTTATGAAGAGGAAGAAGTTAGCTCATCATCAAGTAGCGAAGAAGAAGTTATAGTTAGAAGGAAACGAAAACCTGCTAAACAAAAAGCACCTAAACAACAAGAGATAAAATACAATATACCCACAGAACAAATATATTTTGCTTAAGTATATATAAATGAAAATAACCGAAGTAGATAGCAATTTAGATATTAAAGTTCCTAAAATGAAATGCGAACAGTGCTTTAATCCACCAGCACCATATCCTTTAGAAAACAAACCTCATATATATATGTTCGTAGGTGCTAAAGGTTCGGGTAAAACAAGTAATGTTATTAATATGCTAACCAATAAAAAAAAGAAGGATAGAATATATTACAAGAACCAGCATAGCGTATTATTAAATATTCCTGAAAATTCATTTCATTCAATAGACAATAAACTTATTCAAGACCACGATAAAGTTTATCACGATTTTGATGTTAATTTTTTAGAAGAAGTTGAGGAGGTAGCAGGGGAGAATGCTTATGATGATGAATTTACATTAGCTGTTATTGACGACAGCGGAAGCAAATTAAAAGATAAGTATTTAGGAAAACAATTAACCTCGTTAGTATATCGTCATCGTCATTTATTATTAAGCATACATTTATTAGTCCAAAGTATGATGGATGTTCCATTAGGCATAAGAAAAAATGTAGATGGAATATTCTTTTTTAAACCTATTAATAGCAAACAAAGCACAGCATTTATTGAGGAATATTTAGGGGACTTAACAAAGGAAGAAGTCCAGCAATTATTTAATTATGTATTTGATAAAAAAGGAAACTTCTTATTTGTTAAAACAAGCACTCTACCTTTTACATATTATAAAAACTTCAATAAATTAGAATTTTAATATTATAATAAAATATAAATATGGCGACAAAAATAGTTAGAAAAGTTAAGAAGGTTAAGAGAAAATATAAGCAAAAGCAAAAGCAAAAGCAATCACAAAAGGTAATCATTAATATAGGCAAACCTAAACCAACTAGAAAAAGAAAAAGGAAAAGCAAACCTAAACCTTTTATTAGTGAAACCTTAAGTAGTGTATTAGTTCAACAACAACAACCAGCATTTAGCACGGCAGACTTACAAACCCTTTTAAACGCTCAAAGGCAAACTTCAGTTGTAGGAAGTCTTCCCAAAACAGAGAAAGCAAAAGCGACTGTAGATATGGGAACAAGTCCAGTTAAAGTAATGGAGGAAACACAACCTATAAAATTAACAAGTCAAGAACAAGAAAGAGAATTAATGGGAATGGAAGACACAAGAATAGCAGAAGATATAGAAGGAATATTAGACGCAGAAGAAATACCGCAAGTTCCTATGAAGAAACTACCATCAAACCCAAGAGAAGAAGAATATTATATAGACCAAAGATTTAATGTATATGTTCCACGAGGTTCTACTTTTGACCCAAGTAAGCGTAAATTAATAACAAGACAAGGATTAGGGAGTGAAAGAAGAGCAGATGTAAGAGAGCAGTTAATAAGGGGAGTAGAAATTAGAAACCCGTCAATAACACAAGCAACAATACAACCAAGTCTAACGGGTGCTACTCCTACCTTTACTCCTCGTATGGGTAATTTTATGGGAATAACACAAGAGATAGGAGCAAGAGATTTACCTAATTTAACAGAGGGAGATATGCGTGAGATGGGCTATATGTAGAGGGACGCTGGGGACGCTATCTCGCCCTCTTTTTACAAACTCCTCCATCAAAAAAATAACATTTATATTTTTGGGACTTTACAAAAAGTGGGCGAGATAGCGACCCGAGCGTCCCCCCTATTTTATGAAACTATCTATATGTTGCTCTATTACTTCGGGTATTTGTTTATCCCCTATTTGTAGTTTATTACAGCATTTAGCAAACTCTCCTTTTTGCTCCTCTACAAATTCACTAATAACTTTATCCTTTACTAAACTCTCCGCTTTCTTCATTTGCTCTTTATATATATTTTTATAATATACTCTTTCCATAGGACACATATATCTTTTTTTACCTTGCTTACTAGCATATAGTTTCTCCGCACCCTCCTCCTTAGCCCTTCCTACACCCTCCATAATCTCCCACAATTGATAATCCCAATCCATCTCTACAGCTCCTCTCTTTTCATTTTTAATCCACTTATATAAGTAAGCAATAATAGACTTTTTATATCTAACATATTGTGCTTGAGTAATTACTTCTTTATTTTTTAGTATAACATTTTGACGATAACCCATAAGGCATTCATATATATCATTTAGATACACTTTAGCATCTCTTGGAATAAAAGCATATACCTTATCAGCATCTTCCCTATTATTAAAATGTTTTTTAACATCTTTAACCTCTTTAATTATATCAGGCCAGTTATTCATTAAGAAGTCGTCAAAGTCCCTTTTTTTAATTTTAATAAATTCAACATTAAAGTTATCCATTATTATTATTATAATAATATAATTATTGTTTAAATAGTTTGACAAATTCTATTTCAATTTTTTGTCAAAATAAATTAAATAAAAACAACATAAAAAAATGTTTATTTGTTTTAATTATTTTTTTATTTTTTATGGGTTTTTTATTTTTACTTTTTTTTAGACTTTACAAAAAGAGGGCGAGATAGCGACCCTAAAGACCCCCCCTACCATAAGTAGGCAGAGGGTTTAAACCATATTTACCAGTAATCATAGTAGAGCATTCCAGCCTCCACATAGCACACGAGCTAACCCCGCCCTCTACGATGTCGTCATTAATATCGGCAATTAACTTATTATCCTCATCGCTCATCACATCAGGCACCCACTCGCAATCATCGTAAAACTCACCGACACACCCGCACCAATTACCCGCATAGTCATACAACCACTCATCGTGAAGGTCTTTACGGATATCGTCCCACATCGCCTTAATAATTACTGCGGTCGGGTGCGGGGAGAGTGATAATTTCATCATCACAATTTTCTCGGCGACAAACTCGGGTATTTTGTGTGCTAGAG
>VMHT01214260.1_pt1 | contig 13842 bp, 24 predicted proteins | sample 4693611 | NCBI WGS metagenome assembly VMHT01 (sample SAMN12280063, study PRJNA550983) | marine metagenome | isolation source: seawater sampled from same location over 5 years 0.02-0.2 micron viral filtrate | place: USA: collected off the coast of southern California halfway between the port... ... | reverse complement strand
CACGTTATCTACAAAGCCTTCAAATTTTAATGTTCCTGAGTTTACAAAATAGTAATGCCCATGCGCTGTTGCTCCATCCCACCTAGAAACGTCTACGTGTTTATTGACTTTACAGCCATAATGAATTTCTTTAATGGTTACTGAAGCTGTACCTGCGTCAAATGTTTCGTTGGTAGAGATAAGATCGGATAGTGCAATATCAATAGTATCGCCAGATGAGTCTGTTACATATACTTTGATTACTGCTTCGTTATGAGATCGTTTTAAATAATGTACGTTTGCCATTAGATTTGTCCGTCGTAATAGTTTTTACTTAGTTCGGACCAAGGACCATTAGTTTGTGTATCTGTATAAAGATCACCTGTTTTCTTACGACATTTAACATATGTTTCTTGTAGAGTTCCACCGGGTGGTGTGAAGGCTCTGATACCAGCGGTTACAGTTCCGTTGCCTCTATAGTATTGATCATCTGCATGTGCAATTGCGTTTGTAGCTAATGTTCCTAATGTCGGTGCATTATCATATTCCCAATTACCATTACTTCCTGGTACTGTTATCCATGCCATTATTTCATCCACCCTTTAATGTATTTGTCTGAAAAGTTTGCATTACTAAACTCTAATCTATTAACAAGCTTAACTGCATTCTTACCCATATGGTCAATAGCAACAAAGCCTTCTTGACCTGTTACTTCGAGACCATTTTCTGTTTTGAGGAAAGTGCTAATCTTTTTAGCTCTGTCAAGTTTAGTTATTAAAACTTGTTTTGCATCTATAATTAAATTATATAATTCAAACATTGCAACAATCTGAGTTACCGGAGTACGTTTGAAATATGTTAAAGTTGCATCTTTCGTAGCTCGCTTACGTGCTTTACCTTTATCGGTTTTAAGTTTATCAGCTTCTTTTTCATAATAAGCATCAATAAACTTTACAAGATCTTTAGCGAAGGTACGAGGATTTTTAATCTTTTCACCAGCTCTAATTTTAACGTTGACAAATTGCTTGACTCTCATTAAAGTATCTGCATTGTCAGATATACCATTAAGAGTTTCTTTCTTAATAGTATTAAACTTCTTACCGGCAGCTGCTAAGATTTTAGTTACTGCGTCGGTTTCTTTTTTGGTTAAATTAGCTGTCCCTGATAAATCTTTATATACGGCATCTACTGACCAGATCGATTTTGCGCTGTTAAGATTTGATGCAATCTCCTCTCCAAAACTTGCAGACATTTTTTCAAAAGTTGCTCCTCTGTAGACTGTGTGCCATACCACACCGACCTTGGATCCGAGTATTTGTTTGCCGAGTTCTGAGTCACGAGGTACCGCGTAAACAATCGTATTAGGATGGAAAGTAATATGTGGTTCACCTTCAATGTCCACCACTTTAAGATCAGCTTTATCATATAAAAAATCACCTTGTACAACGCCTTTAATACCGAGTTTAGGAAACTCAGCTAGCGCTAATTTTAATTTCGAATTCAGGCTATCCTTGCCTACTGTGTCAGCATCAATATCCGCATTTGTTTTATAAACTTTAGGATTCTTATTAAAGATACCTTTCTTTGCAACAAAGAATTTACCATCAGATGGATCAGTACCACAGAAAATAGCAGGAGCTCCGTCCCACTTTACTGTAACATTTATTTTAGATTTACTTCCGCCTGCAAGCATATCTCTCAATGCTCTAAGGAAGTTAATTGAATCTCGTGTACCCGCGACACCATTATTAAGAATGTTATCTTCAAGGTGTTCCATATGAGTATTTTTTGATTCAGTAATAAATTGCTTAAATCGTTGCATTATTTAATATAATCCTCAAATGGGTTTTTCTTTTTAGTACCTGGCTTAATAGAATAATCACTCTTAGGCATTCCGCCCGTAATCTTAACTTCAGGCTGCACTTCATAATAGTTTGTTCTCATTCCAACACGCATGCGGAATGGTCCAGTACCAGAGAAGAGCGGGACTTTGTTACCAAGCTTTAAAGGATCTTTAGTACCAATCCTATAAAAGTCATCACCTGCTTGAATATAATATGTTGGTTCAGTTTTACCTTTAGTATAATGCTCAGTTACCAATGCACCTAAATCTTTATTCGGTAAACTTATAAGATATTGGTTCTTTTGACCCTTCAGGAAATCAATCATTTCATCCCGTGTCACTGACTTAGAATCTCTAAGCATACCAATAGTTGTAGGAATAATAATATCCTGGCGGCCCACGTGCTTGCGTACGGCGTTAACAAAAGCTTTACCCTCTTTATCTAACGTCTTACAGATATAAACTTTAAGTGGGCTAAGCTTACCTTTAGATGGACCTTTTTTATCTAAAGCCGCATCCCATTTCTTGCCGTCCCAAAATGCACGAGTGTTGCCGAGCTGATCGGTGTGATTCATTTTCACTTCGATCCATATGTCTTCTTTAACAACACCCTTAACAACTAAGTCTGAATAAGTGTTATCTACTTTAGGTCTAGTAGCGTTAAGTCCAAATGTTTTAAGATAATCAGCACACGATTTTTCGTATCTATCAGATGCGGCGCTTTCGTTTAACGCATCGATATGCTGTTTGAACGATTCCATTGTTATAAATCCCCAGATTAATATTCTTTCTGTTATTTATAATCAGGAAATACCTCCAGCTTGGAACATTGTTTTCTTACCTTGACCGAATGCAGTTTTATCAAACGCAGGATTGTCATCACTATGATTAAATGATGCTGTGTTAGCGGCACTCGTACCACCAATACCACGCTGAGCACTTTCTTCAAGATCAAATATTTGCATTTTTGCTCGATCAATACCAACCACAAACCTACGATAATGACCTAGATCACCCCATCGATTTTTAAGTTGTTTGATCATAAGCTGGCCAAGACTGTCAAGCTCTTCAGTTGTGATTAGGCCAAGAATACAATCAGCAGTATGAGTAATACCCATGGATTCAGAAGTATTCGTAAGATCGACATCAGAATTGCCGTACCCATCACGATTAAACTGAGAGCTAGTAACAACGGCACAATTGTATTCCATAGCAAGTCCACGTACTTCCTCCGCAATTGATTTAACTAATGTGTAGCTATTAGCTGCAGCCGCACCTTTAACTCTTGACGATGCACAGATATTAAGATAATCAATAAAGATTACGTCGGCTTCAAAGTTCTTTTTCATTTTAAGTTCATTAAGTAAATGACGGAAGTGTCCAACGTGTGCAGAACCAGTAGGGTATTCTTTTACAATAAGCTTACCCGCACATTTTGATTTAATACGTTCCATGCGTTTCTTATAAACGTCACGAGGTAATATCTTGAGTTCATCAAGAGTAACATCCATCATATTAGCATCTATACGTTCAGAGACACGTTCTTCCGCCATCTCCATAGTAATATATAAAACATTCTTACCTGTCATAAGATAGCTAGCAGCTGCATGACATTTCACTAATGATTTACCACCGCCGGTTGTTGCCAGGAGCACAGTCATAGATTTCCGAGGCAATCCACCTTTGGTAACTTTGTTTAATAGATCAATGTCGAACGGCATGCGTTCTTCTTTACGATGGTAAAATTCATAACGTTCATCCGAGTCTTCGATAAAATCGTGACCTACAGATGTATCAAAGCTTATACCAAGAGAGTCTGACAATAGATTAGGTATAGAACCCTTATCATTCGTAGTGTCTTCTCCATCCATAATAAGGATAGCTTTACGTATAGAATTAAATAAATCTTTATCTTGGCAGAACTTTTCTGTTTCTGAAACAAGAAAATCAAAGTTAGTATCTTCGTCACGTGCAAAAGTTTCAACGGTGTCCATCATACCTTTGTATGAGTCTTCGTTTAAATCTTTACGTTTGTCGAGCGATATCTTTAAAGCTTCGATTGATGGAGGCGATTTATATTCCTCCACGTATATTGAATAAGTATCAAATATTTTTTTGAGATTATTATCATCAAAATATTCACCTTTAATATAAGGATATACTTTGCGATAATATTCTTCATTGAATATAAGATTAGCGAGTACAGTAGTTTCAATCATTGGATATCCAGTTGCTAAGTTGAATACAGGCAACCGAAGCTGCCTGCATTTTATTAATTATATAATAACATAAAAGTGACTATTTGTCAACTGTTTTATGCAACATTTTCTTCATCATCAATGACTTCATCATCTTCACGCATAATGCTACCGGATGCACCAATTGTAAACATATCCTTAATGTATGTAGAGAAGTTTGTTTTCTCCATTAAGTTAAGCCAGAATTCAGAATTATCAACGATCTCTTTTGCTCTCATCAACTTATCTGAAAGCACAACACCAGTCTCTGGATCAATGGCTTCATACCAACCTACTTTTGGTTTAGTTAGATATCCACCAGCTTCAGCAACTTCCATTAGACCTGACCATTTAACAATGCCACCTTCCCATGATACTGAGATTGGGATTTTAGATTTCTCTTTAACATGTCGAGACTTTTCAACATTAATAATAAAGTGATAACCTTGTATGTCCTTGCCAACTTTATCTTGCTGACGACCAATAATCCAAATAGCATCGGCTGAATAGTAAATACCGGTACCACCTGATACAACTGCTTTAGGAAACAAACCAATCTCTTGATAGGTATGGTTCACTGCAATTAATGGAATGTCTTTAAGATTAAGATGTGGTGTTACAATACGGAATAATGACTTGAGTGCTTTTGCACGAGACATATCCGCAACTGATTTACCATCTAATGCATCTTGTGTTTCTTTCTTAGATGCCAAGTTACCAACTGAATCAATAACAATAATAACTTTGTCATCTTTTTCAATCTCTTGTAACTGCTGAGACATATCAAACTTAAGTTGCTCAACGTCAGTAATTGGTGTATGAACTACGCGATCCATATCAATACCAAAGCTTTCAAAGTAAGCCTGAGGTGTACCAAATTCTGCATCATAAAACAATAACACTGCTTCTGGATTACGCTTCATATATGCACCTGCCATAAGCAAAGCAAATGCTGATTTAAAGTGTTTTGATGGTCCTGCTAACACTAATAGTCCTGGTGAAAGCCCGCCATCTATACGACCCGATAATGCAACGTTGATCATCGGAACTTGGGTAGGTGCCATGTCTTTCTTACCATAAACTTTTGATTCCATTAATGGAGCCGTCAGTTTAATGGTACTATTCTTCACTAGTTTATCTAATAAACTCATACTAATTTCCCTCTACAATTGACAATAATTTACCCTTATAGGCTTCTATTTTCCCGACACGATCGGGCCAATAGATAGTTGATTTGTCTGCGTTCTTACATAAATTATCTAAGAACGGAGTAACTGCTTTAAATAGCAATTCTAGCCTATATTCAAGGTCATCAGCTTTGACCTTAGAGGACGTTAATTGATCCTCTAAGCTTTGTTTTTCATTGCTGACCTGTTGAATAGTTTCTTTGGCTTCAGCTTCTTTTTCCTGAAGTTCTTCATCAATAAAGCTGAAACCAAAGTCAAAGTCTAGAACTTCTTCATAGACTTTATTAGCCATTCGCTAGCTCCTTAAAAATAGATAGATCATCGTCATCATCCATTGACATTGCAGCTGGTGATGGTGCTGGTGCCGCTTCTGCTATGGTTGGTGTGGGTGCCGGTGTTGCTTGGTTACCCATAGAACTCAAATCAAACTCATCATCTTCTGCCTTAGCAGGAACTGATGCTTCTTCGTCGAGAGCAAGTACTCTGTAGAGCTTTGCTTTCAATTCAGCATATGATTTAAAGTTACTTGGATCTACAAGCGGTTGCAACGGGTGCTCGGCATTGTATATGCGTTCTAGTTCCGCGTCGTCCTCAGAAATCGCTGATGGTGCATCGAATTCTGACTTATCGTAGTTTGGATATCCTTCAAACTTACGGATTTTTAAACGGAAGTTAGCACCTTCCCATAGATCAAATGGGTTAACTGGTGTTTCATCTTCAAACTGTGGATTCATTAAATCGTTTAGTTTGTCGAAGATTTTCTTACCGAATTGATACATGAATACTTTCCCATCATTATCTGGGTTAGCACTATCCTTTACAACAAGAATATTTGCGATATACTTTAGACGACGTTTTTGTTTACGTGCCAAAGCTTTATCATCTTCCACACCTGAATTCCACAACTTACCGTTGTATTCAGATACTGGATCATCTTGATTGATTGTTGTGAGTGAGTTTTCAATGTACCACAGACCTGTTGGGCCTTGAAAGCCGTGATCCCAAATGCGTACAAATGGCATTTCTTCACCGTTTGCTGCTGGTAAGAAACGAATGATTGCAAAACCATTACCCGCTTTGTCGCGTGTTGGTTTCCACATTTTTCCTTCGTTTGGATCTCGGTAGCTCTTAGTTGAGATTGACTCGAGCTGGGTGTTCAACTTTTGTAAAGATGCTGAACGGTTCTTTTTCAATGCGTCAAATGACATAATTGTTTTCCTTATATAGTATTGCTGTGTATAGCGTTGGTTATATTGCGATGTGTATGTGGATTTGTTCCACCATCTATTTATACGAAAAATCGTTCGCGGATAATATCTTTGAACTTTTTTTCATCAATTGTCAAGAAAGGTCTGTATTTTCTTGATAGTCTTATTATATCACAAGATATAATTTTGTCAACTATTTCTTTCTCCCAATAGGGAAAAATATTTGAAATACTTGTCAATAGACTAAAGGTTTCCAGGCTAATTTTTTTCTGCATGTAAAGTCTCATAACAAAAGGATGTTCACCGTTTACCGCAGTGAAATTAGCCTGAAAATTATCGTCAAGCAAAGCGAGATCGCTTTTGAAAACTCGGGTCAATGTATCCATCTTCCGTTGCCATTCAATATAGCGATCTTCACCTTCTTGCTCTATTATTTCACGTATCCATGCATTAGGTTTGACTATCATATTAGCCAACATTAAGTGCTCTGGATTTTCTTTACGTGATAGTTTCTCGAAAAAATAAGCGTCATTACGAGTTCGAAATTTTTCGTAAGATGCTTTTATTTTTCCGTGATATTTTACGTAGTCATAGCTATCAGTAGTGAAGTGTCGTTTCATTGCTAGGTATTTTACATACCATTTGAAACTCTCTTCATTAGCATAGCTTTGTGAGGTCTTGATCATCTTTTAATACCAGTTTCATTTTTACTGCTTCGCTGCGTACTTTCTCTTTTAGTATTGAAGATTTCTTTACGATATCCGCGACAGTTTCAATTTCTAATTCGTTAACGCGTGCGTATTCACAAAGTGCATCGATATAATTTACTCCGCTTGCAAGCATTTCACGAATTTCATGATGTACCTTTTCAGGTGTTCTTGGTGCGACCATAGTCTCCTTATCCATTTAAAGTTTTAATCCCGTCTAGCCAATTCTCGGCTGCTGACTGTGCCCATGCAATGCTTTTACCTTCATAGATTTCTTCTTTAAGAAATTCATTATTAACAAAGCATCGAATACCGGCTCCTGCTTCTGTTACAAAATAGTCTACCTTTAAAGACTGTCCTGCTTTTTCCATCATTAATGTACTACCTGCCATATTATATTTCCTTATGTAAGAGGTTGCTTTAACATCACCGCAATTGCTGCAATGTGTGACAGAGACAATAAACTTGTTCTTTTCAAATTGAACGACTTTTATTCCCTGAGTTATATGTATTATACCACAACATCCGAGTACTGTCAACTGTTTTTTTCCATTTATTTGAGTTTAATTATGCTCTTCGAATAAAACATCATTTACATATTGATCTTTAAGTTCTTCTGATATGCCCATTGCGAGCATTGATCTATGTAAATGCGGATTAAGTTTTTGGTTCTGACAATATTTGTTGAGAACCGGAAGAGTGTCTCTTATCGATATGAAAGAATTATGCTTTAGATTTTCAAGATAATGATCTACTAAATGTGTAGTCACTTCAATGAATTGATCTAACTCTTCATCAGTATTAATATTACCGACTGCTATCATATCTTTTGAGAATATTTCTTTTGCCCATGGTGGCAACTCACGTGCTTTATTCCACGTTAGGTTTGCTACAGTTCTTTCCATCTCTTGATGATACGGATGTGGAAATCCATGCAGCGGACTATAGTCCATAAATGAACCTGTAATTTTCTTTGGTCCAGCAACAATATCAAAGCCAAGTATAGGCACTTCATATCCAACACGCGGAAAGATATTGACATGCATTAGCCATAAACCTTTACCGTCCGCGGGTACAATTGTTTTTAAATGAGCTTTTGATATACGAGCTGATCGCCAAAATGTGTCTTCCCAGTCTTTAAACTTAAGATCATCTGTATATTTTTCATTATCAAATCGATCAAAATGCTCATCAAACTTATCAGTTAAGCTTTGTGCATAATCGTTTAGTCTGGACCAAAGTTCCATTACTTATTTTTCCTTGCTCGACGAGCTTTTGCCCATGCATTTGCAATACGAGTTTCAATAACATTTTTAACGCTTCTGCGCCTTCCTCTTGCATGTTCGCTTCTGGCCATTCTTTCTTTTCTACCCATATTCTTTTCTAGGATGGGTGTGTCGTCATCAAGTGAATTTGCTTCTGATCCTTGCATTTGGATGCTCCTTATATTAAATTGTTTAGAGATACTATTATATTATCATGCTTTGTCTGTTTTGTCAACCATTTCTTTTGATAATTCATCAAATAATTCTGACGCGAAGTCAAAGCATTTCTTGGCCTCGTCAGCCATATCGTCATTGAGAAGTGTTCTAAATTCTTCAATGAGAACCTTTGTGTCACCTTCAAACTCATACATTAATCCTGAGCCAGGTGTTTTCTTTTTAATAATTTGTCCACCATGTAATTCGCCAAAGTGTCTTACATACATATGAGCCAATAGCGCATCATTGTTATCTGCATCTGCCAAAGCTTCGATGTGTCCAATATACTTATCTACTGAAACCGGATATACGTCCGGTGGCTCAAATCCAAAAACTTCTTCGAGTTCACGAATATCCTGGAACATACGTCCAGCTCGGTGGATTTTATTTAATTGTGGGGGAATGATTGTTAGGCGTTCTAATGGTCCGTAACACAATACCTGGCAGCATAAAAATTTATGATAAATCGCAGGATCAATATTGCCTGAAATTAATTCTTTAGCAAATATCCTGCGTTCCGCGGATTGATGGTGTGCCCATGTAAGTTCTTTTAGTTTGTTGCTCATAATATATCCTTTTGTTAATAATAATACCTGGTAACGTGTTCGCCTGGGTAATTATATTTATATAACAAAAAAGAGGAGCCGAAGCCCCTCAATTTAATCTTATTTAATTCCGCTTAGGTATTTAGGTACCTCAGCCTCTTTCTTAGTTAACCAATTCTTGTATGAAGTCGAAATCCATTTAATCATTAAAGTCTCCTTAAGTAAAAGTAATTAATTTTAGAAGTTAAAGCTTAGACCCACAGATGGTGTGAATTCTTCGCTATTGAAGTTGTAGTTCACTTTTGATTCGATATCCAAACCAGCAACTTCCATTGCAGAGTTAACACCAACGTTTTGCATCATATCATCTGTGTCGCCACCAATATAACCAGTTAGAACGCCAACTGTTGCATCAGCTTCAAAGCCTAGCACTTCTGATACGGAACCATAAGATACTGCACCACCGATACGTACGCTTTCCAACATACCATCAGTATCTGCACGACCAGCTACAATCCATGCTTCGCTGTTAAAGTTATAATCAGCTACTGCATTAATGTTAGCAATTCCTAGTGGAATGCCATAACCAGCTTGTACGTTTTGAAGATCTGTTAGATCGTCCATGTTCAAACCAGCTGCTACTGATACACCTAGCAAAGTTGCTTGAATGCTTTCGTCAGCCATTTTTGCTTCTGCAATTGTTGCGCCGTTTTCTGTATCAATCCAGATGTTACCTTGATCGCCGAATGATAGTTCAGTTCCACCGATTTGTGTACCAACCGCATATTCGTCTAGTGCTAGATCGTTTGCTGCATCTACAACAAATGACATAGAACCGAATGCAAGGCCTGCACCCGCAGATACGCCAAGATCAAAAGATGATGTTGCACCCCAATCTCCGCCAGCTCCTTCTGCAATTACTGTTTCAATTTTACCAGTTAACGCCACTGGTGCTTCGGTTACTTCTTGCGCAACCGCTGCGCCAGCTACTAAAGTTAGAGCTGTTGTCAATAAGAATTTTCCCATGTTACCTTTTTCCTTGTATAGTTAAAATAAATGCCACTTTTCTGTTGCTAAGTAAGTGGCCAACTCCCCGCGATTATGCCGCTAAGGCTAATCCAGATGGTTTATAATTTGTATTTGCAATTATAAGTTTTGATCTATAACGCGATCATCCGGTAAACTCCACTCAACTACGCCGTCCGTCGATCCTTGTTCTGCCCCATAATAAACACACTTATGTAAATGTGCTTATGGTGGAGCAGGTGGGTACTGCCCCCACGTCCGATCCGATTTTATTTTGTTTCATCGTTTACGTACTATTATATATAATACAAAATGGCCAAATGTAAAGACAAATGGCCATTTAAAAATATACGTGATATATATGATACGGTTAGTCTTCGCCAACCCATATATTAATAGTTATCATTTTATCTTCATGCGAAGATACGATAGCATACTCAAGCTTAGCTTCATATAAAGCTTGACGAAGTCTTTGCATTTTTTCAGTGTCTGGCACTTTTACAACTGTATCAGACATTGTTATAATGTTTCTTCCAAGCGGAATCAGAAATTCCGAAACCTGAACTTGACATATACACTTGCCACATAATCCGCATGACTTCTTGACTTGTACGAGCCACTGACACATCATATATTAAGCGGTTAACCACAATTTTTTGTTTCAAAGTAGGTTGTTTACCACCTGGTTTAGGTGTATTCAACATATCAGTTGCTACTTCACGAGCTTGGTCCAAAGGCATTTTCTCAAGCGAGTCTAAAACTTCACGCTGCATTATCGACGCTCATACACGTAGATGTCAGCACGTTGTGCATATTTCAATGGTAAAGTCATGTTATACTTTTTACCATCGTGAGCACGTGGACCACGTCCTTGAAGTTTAACTCTTTTTGGTTCACCAACACCTGTGGCGTTATTAAGATACACAACCATTTTAATTCCGTCAAGAACGGCTTGATCGTGTGGTGCAACTTTACCATCAACCATTTCAACAGTTGCATAGTAAGATTTTGAATATCGAATATTCCTAGCATTTTTATTCATATGAAGTTCCTTTACAAATTATATAGATACTAGTGTACTACGGTTTTATCCAAATGTAAATACATTTATTTCATTCGGAAGCAAGTTTTTTAAGAACGTGACTTTTTCATCACGAGTAAGCATAATGTCAGGAATGGGATCTCCACCCCAATGCAAGACGGATTGTCGTTGACGAATACGTTTTGTAATATCGCCATTACCATTATTAGCAATTTGAGAACCATGACGTGCACAAAATGAATTGTGTCGTTTAATTTGATGTTCATCTAATTCAGGAATACGACGACCTTGATAATAACGAAGATACCACTGAAACCAACCCATCGGATCCTCAGGCGTAATCCAACCACGAGTTTGCCATTCACTTAAAGGTAGTGATACATTTTTTGCGAATAGATTTGTCTCATTGATAGTTGGTGTACGATCAAAGTCTTTATTAGTTGATAAGTAATATTTACCATCGAAGATGCCAAGTTCAAGCATTTCATATGGGTTCAACAATGGCTTAAAAGTCATAGTGTCACCCATACTACTCTGATATAATTTGCATCTAAATGGTCTCGATACTCAATAGCATCGACGGTGTTTTTAAATCCAACACCGTTTACAATGTGTTTAATCATTTAAAATCTCATCTACATTTGCACAGAATACATCGTAGGCTTCTTCGAAATGAGCATATGAATTGCTGCTCAATCCTTCTAACCATTTTTCATTTACGATGAACTCGTCATTAAACACTTCTCCCCATTGCCAACCATTCTTGTTGAAGCCTTCGGAATCCGGATACAACTCATTGACCAAAGCCCAACCTTTATAGATTGTGACTTCGTCAAAATAAGCTAACAATTTATGTTTCATTAGACGTTCACGTGACCAAGATGCATGAATTCAGATGCTTCTTCTTTAGTGCAACGTGATACTTTCAAAACTTCTTCTAAGTTTTTAGGACCGAATGGTGCACCAAAACGAGTTAAAGTATCGCCGAATGAACTCATACGGTTAATACGAGCAATACCTTCGTCGTCCATACCTTTCATAAAGGTACCAGCAGCAATTTCCATTAGCTTACGGCCAATGTTTGCAACAACGATTTCATTCTTAGTTGGATCATAAGATGTTTTTCTCATATTTTATTCCTCTTGATTAATAATTCGTATATTATAACGCAAAACAAGGGACAAGTATACCCCTTATTTAATTTTATTTTATTAAGTGATAATAATGTCACTTACATTCCAAGCATTCTTGCAATTGATGCACTATCCGTTGGTAAAGATTTACCTTCGTTGATGTGATCAACAATTTGATTAAAGTAAAAAGCACCTTCATCACTCTCATCATCTTTCAAGAGTTGAGCACAAGTTTTAAAGAAATTTCGCATCTTCATTTCTGACATGTCGTCAAAAGCGGATGCACGATGCATTTTTCCAGGTCGTTGATTCATTTATTTCTCCATAATATTGATAATGGTATTATATCATAAAAAAAGGGGGCTGTAAACCCCCTTAATCAATTATTTTTAATTTTTTTTTAAGCAGCTAATGCTGGTTTGTGTCCAAAAGCAACAAAACCGAAGTTAGCAACAACTACCATTGAACCGGTTTCGTCAACAATGACATCACCAACTGAGATAGAAGACATACGGTTTAGTCTTTCGATTGAAGTTTCAGGACCAACATTACCTACATGGAAAACATCGTTGAAATCTTTAGCTTCGATGTTACAAACGTGTGTGTAATATCCATTGTCAAAAGCTTTAGAAGCATTTTCGCCAATCTTCTCACCACGAAAATCCATGTTCATAGCCATTTTAGCTTTGTATGAAGGAACCGTTTTACCTGAATTAACAGCTTCTACGATTTCACGAGTTAATGTGATTTGATAAACTTTAAATTTCATAATTTATTCTCCGTTATTTTCATTTATTAATATTATTATGTCGAAGTTAAACGGGAATGTAAACCCCTAAAATGAAATTAAATCAAATTAATTGGTTTAAAGTAAAAAGTGCGACATTTCTGCCGCACTCAACTAACTTATTCATACATTATATTATTTTCGATCATCTTTGGTGCATCATTATACACTATATCTAAAATATCTTCAATGTAATCTTCACACGTTGAAAGAATTTTTTGATCTGTGGTTTCTTCGAGAAACGAACGAATAATCGAGGTCTCTTCCTTATAGGTAAGGTCTTTACCTTGATGAGTTTCCATAAACCACTCGGCGATTTGTTCTTTAGTAAAGAATACGTTTGTAAATAGTTTCATTATTTAACCTTCCATTGAGTAACATCAGCTTGATTACCATCGTTTGCAACTGATGTTATAGTTGACCAACTTGTATCATCGATAGTGTAGTTATCATCACCATTTGAAACAACATATGCAATTGCTGCAACTATTGCTTTTTTCTTAGATGAGTAAATTCCTAGTGGTCCATCGTGAGAACCATCTACTTGATATACATTATACGACATTTTTAATCCTAACATTTTTATTTCTTATACGTATATTAGCACGTTTGAATAGGGTTGTAAACCCCTAAAATGAAATTAAATCAAGTTTTTTTAAGTTTTTTT
>VMHT01175622.1_pt1 | contig 13842 bp, 9 predicted proteins | sample 4693611 | NCBI WGS metagenome assembly VMHT01 (sample SAMN12280063, study PRJNA550983) | marine metagenome | isolation source: seawater sampled from same location over 5 years 0.02-0.2 micron viral filtrate | place: USA: collected off the coast of southern California halfway between the port... ... | reverse complement strand
GGTTATCCCTTATATCGTAAAAAATGATGTTTACTACGGTCAAAACATTCTGTTGCGTATGGTTGAACCCGAACGCGTGGTCTCCTTTAGAGTTGCTTGGATCGATGACCAAGAGGAAATTCAGGTAAACCGAGGTTACAGAATAGAAATGAATTCTGCGATTGGCCCCTACAAGGGAGGCCTGCGTTTTCATCCCAGTGTAAACTTGAGTGTTCTCAAGTTTTTGGCTTTTGAACAGATCTTTAAAAACAGCTTGACCACCCTTCCTATGGGGGGAGGAAAAGGAGGTTCAGATTTTGATCCCAAAGGAAAAACTGACACAGAGGTGATGCGTTTTTGCCAAAGTTTTATGACCGAGTTGTTTCGGCACATAGGTCCTAATCGAGACATCCCCGCAGGAGATATCGGAGTGGGAAGTAGAGAAATTGGCTATATGTTTGGACAATACAAGCGATTGAAAAACGAGTTTACAGGGGTTTTGACCGGGAAAGGAATTTCATGGGGTGGTTCGCTGATCAGACCCGAAGCCACAGGCTATGGAGTGGTCTATTTTGTTCAAAAAATGATGGAAACTAATGGAACCAGCCTTAAGGGCAAAAAGGTAGTGATTTCGGGAAGTGGAAATGTAGCCCAGTACGCTGCCGAGAAAGCCATTCAATTGGGAAGCAAAGTATTGACCTTGTCAGATTCTTCAGGGTATATTTTTGACTCGGAGGGCATAGACGAGGAAAAATTACAACACATAATGACACTCAAAAACATAAAAAGGGAGCGTATAAGTGCCTACATAAAAAAATATCCAAAGGCGAAATTCGTTGCCGGAAAAACCCCTTGGGAATTAGCCTGTGAGGTAGCTCTACCCTGTGCCACCCAAAATGAACTGAGCGAAAAAGATGCTGCTTTATTGATCAACAATGGCTGTATTTGTGTTGGAGAGGGAGCCAATATGCCCTCTACTCCGGAAGCCATACACCAATTCACCAATCACAAAATTCTCTATGCTCCCGGTAAGGCCTCCAATGCAGGTGGAGTCGCTGTTTCAGGATTAGAAATGGCACAAAACTCGCTCAGGTACAATTGGTCTAGAAAGGAAGTAGATGCCAAATTACAATCCATCATGGCCGATATTCATCAATCTTGTTTGGATCACGGCAAAGAAGAAGGCTACGTCAATTATGTTAAAGGAGCCAATATTGCAGGTTTTGTAAAAGTAGCCGATGCCATGCTTGCTCAAGGGGTGGTTTAATTCTGCTTTCGAACATGTTGATTGAAACCGATGCCATTGTTCTTAGCGCCTTGAAATACAGTGATTCCAGCCTAATAGCACGCTGCTATTGCAAAGAACTGGGATTAAAATCTTTTATGCTCAAAGGCATACTCTCCTCCAAAAAAGGGCCCCTGAAAAAGTCACTGTTTCAACCCCTCAGTATCATCAACATTATTACTCAAGTAAAAAACGAAAACAGAGAGGGGCTTCATTTTATCAAGGAAGCCAGAGTCCGTTTTCCTTTGATCGAAATTCAATCAGACATAAAAAAAAATACCGTAGCCCTCTTTTTGTCAGAAGTCATGACCCGCATCATTACGGAAGAGGGCACTCCCAACCCAACGCTATACCATTTTATCCAAAAAAACGTTATTCATTTAGAGGAAAAAGGGTTTTCGCCCCTTTTTCATTTAAAATTTATGATGGATCTCAGTCAACATCTCGGATTCTATCCCAATCAATCTGATTTGAAAGAGGATTTTTTTAACTTGGAAAGCGGCTGTTTTTGCAGTTCATCTCACTCTAAATATGTTATTGGAGGAGACTTGGTCGTTGCATTTAAAAAATTACTTGGCACCAATTTTGAGGCTTTAAATGATCTAACGATACCCAATTCACTTAGAGTAAAGGTGTTGATGGTATTGATAGATTATTTTAATTTACATTTACAAGGTTTTGGAAAAATAAAATCAGTCGACATACTCCATGAAATCTTTCGCTAAGAATTGTTTTCTCTTGCTGATCACTTTTTTTTCGTTCTTCCACAGTATTTGTGGCCAAGACATTTGGGTGGAAGACGGGTTAACCGGTGAGCCACTGGAAAATGTAATAATTTTTTCAGAAAACGGCAATCATAATTCACTCACCAATGCTATAGGGAAAGCCGGACTCAATGAATTTCCTCGTGATGGACAAATCAACTTGAGTCTGCTGGGGTATCAACCCTTGACGATTTCAATTCTTGAGGTTTTGCAAGGTAAAAAAGTAATCCCGTTAAGCTCGGAAGATGAAATTTTAGAGGAAGTGATCCTTTCTGTGGCCCGATCCCAAGCCACCAGTGACAAAATTGCCGAACAAGTTGGAATTATCTCCCAAAAAGAAATTGAAATCGGTGTAGTGGCAACCGGGGCAGACCTTTTGGAAATCAATCCCAATATTAGGATTCAAAAATCTCAAGGTGGAGGGGGGAGTCCTGTTTTGAGGGGGTTTGAAGCCAATCGGGTCTTGATCGTGGTCGATGGAGTTAGAATGAACAACGCCATATACAGATCAGGTCACTTACAAAACGCCATTACCATCGATCCACTCAACATAGATCGGGTGGAAGTCACTTTTGGATCTTCCTCCGTTGGTTATGGTTCCGATGCGCTGGGAGGGGTCATTCACTATTACACCAAATCACCTCAGTTGAACAGTAAAACACCTGTAAAATCTGAGTTTTCATCTACCTTCAATTATGCCAACCTGTCTTTTGTAAATAATGCAAATACCTCCTTAAGTTCTAAAAACTGGGGGAGCCTTACCAGTGTGAGTTATTCTAATTTCGGTGACATCAGAATCGGTGAAAAAAGAGATCATGGTTTTTCGAGATGGGGACTCACCCCATATTACTCTCTCAATAGCAGAAATAAATATAAGGAAACCCCTGTCAGTAATTCCAATCCCAACATTCAAAAGAATACGGGTTACGACCAATTCGATCTTTTCCAAAAATTCCTTGTTCGCCTTCCCAGCGACATGCTTTTAAACATTAATCTTCAATATTCGGAATCCTCTGATATTGATCGATACGATAAATTGACAGAGGAACGCAATGGAAGTCAACGCTTTAGCGAATGGTATTACGGACCCCAAAAAAGGTTTTTTCTCTCCCCACAACTCAAATTTTTCTTAGGTAAAAATTGGTTAAAAAAAGGAACGCTTACTGTTGCCTATCAAAATGTAGAAGAATCGAGAGTCAATCGAAAGTTTGGAAGCCTAACCCGTTCCCACCAGATTGAAAAGGTTGATGTTTACAGTATTAATGCCGATTTTTTTGGAAATATCGCACAAGGACATTCCTTGTCCTATGGTCTAGAATGGACTTACAACAAAATTCGATCCCAAGGCTACGCCTTAGATTTGGTTCTCGATCTGGAGAATATCATCGGTTACACCAACCAAACCATGATCCCTTCGCGATACCCCAGTGATGGCAGTAGTGCGGCCAGCTTTGCAGGTTATCTGAATTGGATCTACAGGGCAAACGATCATTTGACACTCAATGGAGGACTGAGGCTGACGGGATCGAAGATCATTGCCCGATGGAATGACTCTGCTCAAATAGACAAACTCCTGACCTCGGTTGACTTGCAATCTGAAGCTTTAACCTATACTTTGGCCATGACCTATCGACCTAATGAAAAATGGCAAATCAACAGTTTGATTTCCAGTGGATTCAGAAACCCCAATATTGATGACATCGGAAAAATTAGAGAGAGCAATGGTATTCTATTGGTTCCCAATTCTTTTTTAAAACCGGAATACGCCTATACATTAGAATCCGGGATCAAATTTTCAGGTTCAAATAAAATTAATTATATTGACCTCAGAGCCTTTACTACACTGGTTTCTCGACATATCGTAAGGTCAGATTTTATCGTTTTTTCTGACACCAGTACCCCCAATAAAAATACGATTATGTACAATGGAGAGGAAGTATATACCCAAGCCAATAAAAATTTAGGAAACCGTTTTATTTACGGGGGTTCCATTCAGGGAAAATCGGTGTTGAGTGATCCGTTCGAAATCTCGGGAGGAATAACCTATACTACCGCAGATCAAAACGCTGATTATGGCCCCATGCCTTCTATCGCTCCCGTATTTGGAACTTTTACGCTCTCCCATGAAATTAAAAACTGGAGAACCTTACTGATTTGGAAATTCAGTGACCGGAAACTCCCCGCTGATTTCAGTTGGGGCGGAGAAGATGGATTGAACGAAACTCCTGTGGTGGATTCAAATGCTAATGTTGAAACGAATAAATATTACGGCACGCCCTCTTGGAATATATGGTCTATTTTGTCCCAATATCAGTATAGAAAAAACATCATTTTGAATGTAGGGCTGAAAAATATTTTTGATCTGCACTACAGAACTTTTGCCTCGGGTATCTCTGCTGAGGGGAGGAGTTTACAGTTAGGAGTGAAGGTTAAAATCTAAAATCCTTTTTTTTTACCTAAAATCCTTAATTTCGCATCTTTAATAAATGCACCCTGACATGGTTTTCAAGGAGTACAAAGGATTGGATTTACCGACAATTTCTTCGGAAATACTCAACTTCTGGGAGGAACACCGGATTTTTGAAAAAAGCACCTCCGAAAGAGTAAATCGTCCTCCTTATATTTTTTACGAAGGCCCGCCATCTGCCAATGGAATACCGGGAATTCACCATGTTATGGCACGAACCATCAAAGACATTTTTTGCCGCTACAAAACCCAAAAAGGCTATCAAGTAAATCGAAAAGCAGGCTGGGATACCCACGGGCTACCGGTAGAGCTGGGGGTTGAAAAGGCATTGGGCATCACCAAAGATGCCATTGGAAAATCCATTTCTGTAGAGCAATACAATAACGCATGCAAGGAAGCGGTGATGAAATACACCGATGTTTGGAACCAACTGACCCGGAAAATGGGCTATTGGGTTGACATGGACGATCCCTATGTGACCTATACCTCCAAATACATGGAAACCGTCTGGTGGCTGATTAAACAAATTCATGAAAAAGGACTTCTGTACAAAGGTTATACCATTCAGCCCTACTCCCCAAAGGCAGGAACAGGGCTGAGCACTCACGAGTTGAACCAACCCGGTACCTATCAAGAGGTAAGTGACACCACCGTAACGGCACAGTTCAAAACCAAAGAAGATTCACTACCCGACTCCCTAAAAGGGAGTATCCCACTATACCTTTTGGCATGGACCACTACACCGTGGACACTCCCTTCCAATACCGCATTGACCGTTGGGCAAAAAATTGACTATGTAGTAGTTCATACTTTCAACCAATATACCTTTCAACCCATTCGCGTAATATTAGCCAAAGCCTTAGTCGGCAAACAGTTTTCCGGAAAATATGAAGCAGTAACATCTTTATCTGGACTGAGCGACTATGCTGAAGGAGCAAAAAAAATCCCTTTTTTCCTCGAAAAAGAGATGAAAGGAAAAGACCTCCTTGACATTCGCTATGAAAAAATATGGCGGGAAGCGCCGGAACCGGTTGATCATCCCGAAAATGCCTATCGGGTCATTTTGGGAGATTTTGTAACCACCGAAGATGGAACCGGGATTGTCCATACGGCTCCAACTTTTGGTGCCGATGACGCCAAGGTTGCCAGAGAGGCAACGCCCGAAGTTCCCCCGCTTTTGATTTTGGACGAAAACAACAACAAAGTTCCTCTGGTAGATCTACAAGGTAAGTTCAGGCTGGAAATGGGAAGTTTGGCAGGACAATATGTGAAAAACGAATACTACGAAGAAGGCAAGGTTCCGGGCAAATCCAGTGATGTACAAATCGCCATCCGTCTCAAAGAAGAGAATGCCGCATTCAAGGTCGAAAAATATGTTCACTCCTATCCCAACTGCTGGAGAACAGACAAACCCATTCTTTACTACCCACTCGACTCTTGGTTTATTAAGGTTACGCAGGTTAGGGATCGACTCACAGCCTTGAATCAAGAAATCAACTGGAAACCTAAAACCACAGGGGAGGGAAGGTTTGGCAACTGGTTGGCCAACGCCAACGACTGGAACCTCTCAAGATCTCGATTTTGGGGTATCCCACTTCCCGTATGGAGAACAGAGGAAGGAGAGGAAACCAAAGTAATCGGATCGATCGAAGAATTGTATCAAGAAATAGAAAAATCCATCCAAAGCGACCACATGAGTGCAAATCCGCTAGGAGATTTTAAAGTAGGCGACATGAGTGAAGCGAACTATGATAAAATCGACCTCCACAAACACATCGTTGATAAGATTGTACTGACCTCTGCGCAAGGGGCTCCCATGCATCGAGAAAAAGACTTGATCGATGTTTGGTTTGACTCCGGCTCCATGCCCTATGCCCAATGGCACTATCCATTCGAAAACAAAGAAAAGATTGATCAAGGTACTGGTTTCCCGGCTGACTATATCGCCGAGGGAGTGGATCAAACCCGTGGTTGGTTCTATACCCTTCATGCCATCAGCACCCTGATTTTTGATTCTATCTCATACAAAAATGTAGTTTCCAACGGACTGGTTTTAGACAAAAACGGACAGAAAATGTCCAAACGCTTGGGCAATGCAGTGGATCCCTTCGAGACCATTGACCAATATGGAGCAGATGCTACCCGCTGGTATATGATTTCCAACGCCAATCCTTGGGACAACCTCAAATTTGACCTGGACGGAATAGGCGAAGTACAACGTAAATTTTTTGGCACCCTGCACAATACCTATTCCTTCTTCAGCCTCTATGCCAACATAGACGATTATAAAAATGAAGAAGACCCCATTCCGCTTAACGAACGCGCTGAGCTAGATCGCTGGATTTTATCTGAATTAAACAGTTTGATTCGAGAAGTTGATGCTTTTTACGAAGATTATGAGCCTACCAAAGCGACCCGTGCCATCTCCGAATTTGTTCAGGAAAAATTGAGCAACTGGTATGTAAGATTGTGCAGAAGACGTTTTTGGAAAGGAGAATATCAAAAAGATAAAATTGCAGCCTATCAAACCCTGTGGGAGTGTTTACTTTCTATAACCCAATTGGCCGCCCCTGTAGCCCCCTTCTACAGCGACCGTTTGTATCAAGATTTAACCGAGAATACGGCCACCAAAAAATCAGTATCGGTTCATTTGTCAAGCTTTCCCAAAGTAAATCCCGATACTATCGATACCGCCTTGGAAAATCGTATCAACAAAGCCCGAAACATTACCTCTCTTGCCCTTTCGCTGCGAAAGAAAGAACAAATCAAAGTCAGACAGCCACTACAAACCCTGATGATCGCAGTAAACGGCCCCGAGGAGAAAAGCGAAATCGAAAAAATCCTAGCACAGTTGCGTTCTGAGGTCAATGTCAAATCTATTGAATTGATCGATGATGACAGCAACATCCTAGTTAAAGAGATCAAACCCAACTTTAAAGTACTGGGCCCCCGATTCGGTAAAAATATAGAACAAGTGGTTGGTAAGATCAAGGCATTTGGAGAGGCAGAAATAAAAACCCTGGAGCGGAAACAAAAGATCGACATTCGCCTTAATGAAAAAAATGTTATTTTAGAACTCAACGAGGTAGAAATAACCTCTAAAGATATTGAGGGTTGGCTGGTCGCTCATGGTAACGGTTTAACGGTAGCCATAGATATTACACTGACCGAAGATTTGATAAATGAAGGTATTGCCAGGGAGTTGGTCAATCGCATTCAAAATATAAGAAAAGATGCCGGACTGGAAGTAACCGATAAAATTGACATCAGCTTTTTGGCCAATACAGATTTAAAAGAAAGAATTGAAAATAACAGCGCTTACATACGCTCGGAAACTCTTGGAGAAAAGATTTATTTTCCGGAGAAAATGAATGATGGAACCGAGGTTGAATTTGACGATATTAAAACACAAATAACCATTAAAAAGATTTAATATGGCTAAAGAAACAAAAGCTCGATATTCTGACGAAGAGTTAGAAAATTTCAGAAATTTGATCGAAGAAAAGATTAACAAGGCCCAGACAGATTTAGAACTTCTGAGAAGTGCCTACATGAACGACGGCAACAATGGTACAGACGATACCTCTCCCACTTTTAAAGCTTTTGAGGAAGGTTCAGAAACCATGTCCAAAGAAGCCAATACACAATTGGCCATCCGTCAAGAAAAGTTCATTCGCGACCTAAAAAATGCCATGGTTCGCATCGAAAACAAGACCTATGGTGTGTGTCGTGTCACAGGAAAATTGATTAACAAACAGAGGCTTTTATTGGTGCCCCACGCCACTTTGAGTATTGAGGCCAAAAATATGCAAAAATAGCTCTTGAAGTTTAAGGTCTCCAATATCAACCTGCCAACAGCCATAATGATCATCTTGTGCTTGCTGTTGATGGACCAGGCGTTTAAGTTTTTCATCAAACTGAATTACCCACTTTCTATTTATGGGAATCGTGCGATCATTGACTGGGGGTTTTTTAAACTCCTTTTTGTGGAGAACAAAGGAATGGCCATGGGAACCAAACTTAATGATATTCTTCCCTTTTTCTCCGACAAAACGTCCAAACTGGTTTTAACGATCTTTCGTTTGGTAGCCATTGTAGGAATTGGTTATTGGCTTTGGGACAATATTCGTAAGAAGACCTCTAACCTTTTTCGTTGGGCCCTGTGTTTAATCTTTGCCGGAGCTTTGGGGAATATCGTCGACTCGGTTTTTTACGGAGTAATCTTTTCCCACAGTTACGGACAGGTGTCTACACTTTTTCCCGAGGGTGGGGGATACGCCCCTATATTTCAAGGCCATGTTGTAGATATGTTACAGTTTCCACTGGTGAGTTGGAATTGGCCGGATTGGATGCCTTGGGTGGGGGGTGAACACTACACTTTTTTTCAATATGTCTTTAATGTTGCTGACTCAGCCATCAGTATTGGAGTTGGTATTCTAATCGTTTTCAACAAAAGGATTTTTGGGCAGGAGGCTAACAAAAGTTTCAGTCAAAAGGCATAAACCCTCTTAGGGGTTATACCATAATCTAAAGCAATATCATGGGTTTCGATGTCCTCAATTTTAGAAACGGGATCAAAAAAAGATAAGCCTACTTTTAGGGTACTTTCAGAACACAGAATCAAAAAACGGTCATAATAACCCTTTCCATAGCCCACTCGATGACCTTGTTGGTCAAAGACCAAAAGAGGAACAAAAACCACTTCTATTTGTTGGGGGTTGATCGTAATTCCGCTAGGCGGTTCGGGAATACCCCAACGGTTCTTTTTCAGTAGCGTTTGATCCGTAAGCAGAAAATGTTCCAAACGATTGTCATCAACTATCTTTGGGATTATCGGCTGTTTGTCTTTGCCCTGTATAACAGAAAGTAGGTAGGAAGTATCTACCTCTTTGTTTTTTTCGGCGGTCATAAACAAGTGGTAAAGAGAGTATTCCCAAAGGTTCAGTGTCAAACTAAGATTAGAAATTTCAATACTGCGTTCAGCAATTTGGTCTTCTGTTAGGGCATCTCTGCGCTTTTGGTATTCAGTTCTTAAAGCCGCCTTGGTGTTCAAATCCTTTTGATTTACGCTACAAAATTAAGCATATTTGGCCTTCCTTTACCTCAAGGGACTTTTTCTAATGCTTAGAGAAAAACGTAACTTCGTCTTTATGGAACAACCCCCCATTGCGATACAGTTCAAAACGCTGCCCGTCGATCCCGGGGTCTATCAGTATTTTGACAAAAATAATACCGTGATTTATGTCGGTAAAGCCAAAAACTTAAAACGCAGGGTAACTTCCTATTTTACCAAAGTACATGACAATGCCAAAACCCGAATTCTGGTAAAAAAAATTTACCGAATGGAGCACATCGTGGTTCCTTCAGAGGTCGATGCTCTGCTATTGGAAAACAACCTGATCAAAAAATACCGCCCCCGCTACAATATTCTTCTAAAAGACGACAAAACCTACCCTTGGATTTGCATCAAAAAAGAACCCTTTCCCCGGGTATTCAGTACCCGAAAGGTGATCCGAGACGGTTCGGACTATTTTGGGCCCTATCCCAACGTAAAAACAGTATATACCTTGCTGGAACTCATCCGAGGACTCTATCCCATCCGTACCTGTAACTACGATCTATCCAAAGAAAAAGTCCAAAAACAATCCTACAAAGTTTGTCTGGAATACCATATCGGCAATTGTCTAGCACCCTGTGAGGCAAAGGTGAGTGTTGAAGATTATGACCAAAACATTACAGCCATCCGAGACATCATCAAGGGAAATTTCCGGCGCTCACTGGATCAGTTCAAAAACCAAATGAACCAATACGCCTCAGCCATGGAATTTGAAAAGGCACAGGAAATAAAAGAAAAGCTGGAGTCTCTGGAGAATTACCAAGCCAAATCAACGGTGGTCAACCCCAAAATCACCAATGTGGATGTATTTACCATCATCTCAGATGAAAGCTATGGTTATGTCAACTTTTTTCAAGTGGCTTTTGGTTCCATTATCCGTTCTCATACGGTAGAGATCAAAAAAAAATTGGAGGAAACCGACGCAGAGATGTTACCCTTGGCTATTGTTGACTTACGACAACGTTTCAATTCGCAATCTAAAGAAATATACCTCCCTTTTGAAGTTGACTTAGGCCCGAAAATCAAAGTGACAGTCCCCAAACTGGGCGACAAAAAAAAGCTGGTAGAGCTCTCCCAAAGGAATGCCAAGTTTTTCCGATTGGAACGTTTTAAACAAATGAAAATCGTGGATCCCGATCGCCACTTCAAAAGGTTGATGCAACAGATGAAAACAGATCTCCGCCTCAAAGAAGAACCCGTTCACATTGAGTGTTTTGACAATTCCAACATTCAAGGTACTAACCCCACTGCAGCCTGTGTAGTTTTTAGAAACGGTAAAGCTTTCAAGAAAGACTACCGCCATTTTAAGATCAAAACCGTAGTGGGGCCAGATGATTTCGCGTCTATGGAAGAAGTCGTCCACCGCCGTTATAAAAGACTCTCCGACGAAGGGCAATCTCTGCCTCAACTGATCGTAATTGACGGGGGGAAAGGACAACTTTCCTCTGCAGTAAAAAGCCTTGATCGTTTGGGACTCAGGGGTCAAATCGCCATCATCGGTATCGCCAAAAGACTGGAGGAAATCTACTATCCTGGAGACAGTATTCCCATGTATCTTGATAAAAAATCAGAGACCTTAAAGGTCATCCAGCAATTGCGAAATGAAGCACACCGCTTTGGATTAACACTCCACCGTAATATCCGCAGCAGGAATGCCCTAAAATCCTCATTGGATGGCGTAGAGGGTATTGGTCCCAAAACCAAAGAGCAGTTGCTCAAAGCGTTTAAATCGCTTAAAAGAATTAAAGCCGCTTCAGAGCTGGAGATCATTGATCTGTTGGGAAAGACAAAAGGGGTTAAAATTTATCAAAAGTTGCAGGAACTTTAATTTTTTGACTTTTTCTTAAACTTTATAAAAAATGATTTTACAACCTTTTAGCTAATTTTACCAATAATAGCCCATGAAACCCTCATATAGGGATTTAAATTTCTCAACAAAAGGGAATGATTTAATATCAGCTATTTAACATAGATTTAAACGCATGAAACAAGTATTATTTCTTTTACTATACCATCTGTTGGTATTCGGCTTTGCCCAACCGATATCGGTAAATGCTCCCAGCGAAGTAGAACTTCCCTTTAAGGCGGGAGAATGGTTTGAGTATAGAATCCACTACGGTTTTTTCAATGCCAGCTATGCTAACTTGGAACTCACCAAAGATACACTCAACGGTGTCGCCGTTTTGCATGCCAAAGGCTATGGTACTACGACTGGGCTGGCCCGCTGGTTTTTTAAGGTAGAGGATCATTACGACACCTATTTTGATGAAAAAAAGATAATTCCTTATTGGTTTATCCGCGATATCTATGAGGGCGGTTACACCAAAAATTTAGAGATCAATTTTGATCACAATCAAAATTTGGCACATGTCAATGACCTAAAAAATAAAAAACAACAAACTTTTAAAATTGCTGACAGTGCACAAGACCTCATATCTGCCTTCTATTACCTGAGGGCATTTTATCCCACCAATAAATTAAAGCCTAACGACACCTTTGGTATCAACATGTTTTTCGACAACGAAAATTATATTTTTAGGATGAAATTTTTGGGGAAAGAGAGGCTCAACACCAAATTTGGTAAAATCCAATGCATGAAATTCAGACCTTATGTGCAATCCGGAAGGGTTTTCAGGGAAAAGGAAAGTGTTACCCTTTGGATCACAGACGACGGCAATAAAATTCCCATTCGATTGCAGGCCGATTTGGCCATCGGATCCATCAAAGTTGATTTGGATAAGTTTAAAAACTTGGTCGCTCCCTTTGAAATACAATTCAATTAGACTTTCAGATTGTTTATTACTCTCTGTATAACTTTTTGTTAAATCCCTTGTGAATCAATGTGTAAAGCAAGAAATTTGTCTCGAACAAAAAAATATTCGTGCAATTTTGAATAAGGTTTTTGTCATACTATATTTCCTAGGAATTGTTGTTTTGTTTCCCTCCTGTGAGATCAAAAAGGAGGCTCCATTGATCGAGACCTCTCTTGCTAAAATCGAAATCAAACCCAAAAACATTAAATATGGAATTGATTTGGATCAATACAGAATTGTTAAGAAGAAAATCAGACGGGGAGATACTTTTGGCTCTATTCTTGAAGATAATGGTATTGACTACCCCGAGGTATATAACATACTGAAGTCCCTCAACAATAAAGTAAGCCTCAAGCGATTGGTCACAGGGAAATCCTATAGCCTTTTCTTCTCAAATGACAGCATACCCACCCCTAAAGCCTTTATTTACGAACCTCAAATTGACAGCTATACCATTGTTCAACTCAGGGACAGCATTTATGGCAAAAAAGTGACCAAACCTGTCAAAATCGTCACCAAGGAGGGAAATGGCTTTATTGAGAATTCGCTCTACGAAACCATGATGAGCAGTGGATTAAACGATCAATTGACCTATTACTTAGCCGATGTATATGCGTGGAATATTGATTTTTATAGGCTTCACAAGGGTGATCGATTCAAAGTGATCTATACTGAGAAATTTGTAGATGATACGGTATCTGTCGGGATTGAACGCATCAAAGCAGCCATCTTCGAACATGCCGGAAAAGAGTTTTATGCCTTCGAATTTCAACCCGATTCGCTCAAAGGAATTGTTGAATACTTCGATGAAAAAGCCAAAAATTTGAGAAGAGCTTTTCTTAAAGCACCCGTAAAGTTTGGTCCTGTTACCTCCCGTTACAACCTCAAACGTCGAATTGCCTATTATGGTAACCGCATCAAACCCCATCGCGGCACAGATTTTGCTGCCAGCGTGGGGACCCCTATATTGGCTACTGCCAATGGGGTTGTAGTAAAATCCTCTTACACCAGAGGTAACGGAAACTATGTTACCATCAAACACAACAACACCTACAGTACCCAATACCTTCACATGAAACGCCGAAAGGTAAAAGTTGGGGAATTTGTCACCCAAGGACAGGTCATCGGATGGGTAGGTATGACAGGCTACACCTCAGGGCCTCATGTGTGCTACCGATTCTGGAAAAACGGGAGACAAGTGGACCCTTTCAGACAAAAACTCCCAGATGCAAAACCCATTTCAAATGAATTAAAAGTTAATTATTTAAATGCCATTGTTGATTTGAAAACCCAGCTCGATTGCATATCTTTCACCTACGGATCAACATACATTAACTCAGCTATAGCCCAATCAAACAGTGACATTCAATAAGCACAGCCCATTGTCCCTCAAATCATGGAAATTACTGGAGTCTAAC
>VMHT01209469.1_pt1 | contig 13846 bp, 15 predicted proteins | sample 4693611 | NCBI WGS metagenome assembly VMHT01 (sample SAMN12280063, study PRJNA550983) | marine metagenome | isolation source: seawater sampled from same location over 5 years 0.02-0.2 micron viral filtrate | place: USA: collected off the coast of southern California halfway between the port... ... | reverse complement strand
GGAAAGAGAATAAAGAATTGCAATAATCAATCATATCTGTCACCCATTTGTTCTCTTCAACTGGTAAATAATCTAATTTGTAATAATTAGTCCATTTTCCGCCATAGTAATAAACAAAGACATCTGCTAAATTTTCTTCATTCCCATATCGTTGATGGGCAAGATTTCTAAAAGTAGAACCATCTTGGAGCACACACTGCTTCAAAACTAAATATGAGTAGGCATGTGCTGCTTCATGAATAAGAATATCCTTAAGCTTGCCAGATTGTAAGCCTCTATCAGATATCCATATAGTCATAGCCCAGTCATTTCCAAAATTTCCATCTGCTCCGTAGCCAACTGGGTCAAACACTCCATAGACACATCTATTAAAAAGTGCTTCCCCATAAGGGTGACAGCCATTTAATACTTGAACCTCATTTGTTAAAATACCCCTTAAAGGATCGGGTAATTGATAAATTGCTAACTGAATTCTAAGGTTCGCCTCATCATCACCTTCAAAACCTGGAAATAAATTAAAATTTGAAGAGGATGAGTACAGTAAATTAGAAATATCATTTTTAACATTAGTCAAACTTGCATCTCTTCTGTTGTGAATATTTATTAATATCTCATTCTCATCTGAAATTGAACTAGAGCATGTTGTGCTTAGCCCTTTTTGAATTTCTAAAACTACCTCGCTTAACTTATACGGTCCATACTTATTACAATCTTCATCATAAAGAACAAATACTGGATCAAAATTTCCTATTGGGCTTTTTGAAATGTTGGTTGTAAGTTTGTAACTAGGTTCACGAACTTCAATATCTGGAGTTTGGATTTTAAGAATAGAGAACAAATTAACATTTAAAAAGTACGTTGCAAGCCATATCACTATATTTACTGATAAAAAAACTAAAACAAAAACTTTAAATGCTTTCATTAGAAAATTTTTTTAAGTTAATTTTTCCTTAACAATTCTACTAACAATAGAACCATCAATACCGTCACCTTTTGCCATAACAGCACCTATAATTCTTCCCATTTGGGACATGTCGACTTCTCCAAGTTCAGTTAATACTTCATCAACTAATTTCTCTACATCTTCTTCACTAAGCTGTTCTGGAAGCCATTGACTTAAGAAATCAATTTCGAATTGAATTTTTTCTGCCATTTCAGCTCCCCTTTCTCCAAGAGAGTTATATTCATCAACAGCCTTTGCCATTTTCTTTACATAGGATGAAATGACACCAAGTACTAATTCATCTGTTGCTTCTTCACCTTTTTCAGATTTCTTTTTTGCTATCTCAGTTTGGACTTGTCGAATAGCATCTAATTTAGGCTTATCTTTTGCTTTCATCGCCTCTTTTAAAGCTGTACTTAAATCATCAATTAAAGCCATGTTCTCACTTTCTGTATAACTGCATTGTATCAGGAATGTCTGTCACTATACCGTAAATATCCATTTCCATATATCTTTTAAAGTCTTCCTCACTGTTTACAGTCCAAAGAACAGTCTTATCTTTTGGAAGATCAAAAATCCTACTGTCAATCAAATTATGTTGAATCATAAAAAAAAGTTCACTGTCATGGTTTGATAATGATTGGGCTTCATAAATTTGTTCTTCTTTGTCAAAGATTATTCCATACCTGCAGTTAAATAACGACTTGAAAGATTGGATTGCTTTCCAATGAAATGAAGAAACAATATCATCTTTGTCTAAAATGCCTAACATTTTTTGAAAAAGTACATCAACTCCTGAATCTTCCAATGTATCAGTTTTAATTTCAAAATTTACTTTTCCCCTAATCTGTCCTCTTGAAGTAAGGGTTATGTCGTTTACAGAATTATCTTTTAATGCAATATCAATTTCTTTTATTGTCATATCCCGTATTAGTTTTTCACCAATATTTGGATCATGAAATAATATTAAATTATTATCTTTAGTTAGCCGCACATCTGTTTCAACGTAATCACAATATTCAAATGCTTTATTAATACTTTCAAGTGTATTTTCTCCATAAATATTGGGTAATCCTCTGTGGCCAAAAATATTTTTCAAATTGTCACCATATAATTTAGAGTTTAGTACTATTAATTCAACTAGCTTGTGAAATATTTCACAAAGTAGAAGGGATAATGCAAATGTTAAATTTTGACATGGAACAAGAAGATTGGATGTTAGAAGGAGAGTGTGCAAACTCAGACTCTGACGTATTTTTTCCAGTTGGATCTTCAATGAAAGCAATGAAGAAGGTTAGTGCTGCAAAACTGATTTGTGCGGAATGTCCTGTAGTAAATGAATGCCTAGATTACGCTATCAGAACTAATCAAGATTCTGGTATTTGGGGTGGCACGACTGAAGATGAAAGAAAATCTATCAGAAGGCAGTATAGAAAAACAGGTCTAGTAATTAATCACTAGAAACTAAACCGGCTCCCCTTTTGTTTTCATCATCTTCTGTAAATTCAATAGCCTGAATCAATGATGTATTGAGAGCAATTTCTCCATCATCGTCTTTGTGAATGTAAAATTCGTTTGAGGATGTAAGGGTTTTAATTTCAGATAAAAATTTATTCTTATCTTCTATTTCTACTTCTACTCCAGAGGTTGAACCAACCAAATAAATCTTTGCTTTTAATTTTCCTGCCATGATATCTCCCTATAAAACGTTCTCGCCCATAAATAAAGCGGATACAGAATCATCTGTAAATATTGATGTTAGTGCATTTGCAATTATTGTTGAAACACTTAATACTTCTACATTTCCCAGTGATGAAGAATTACCATTTTGAAGAAGTGTATCTGTGACTACTATTTTATCTATTGGAGCGTCTTTAAGTTTCTCAACAGATCCATCTGAAAAAATTCCATGTGTAGCAGCAACATTTACTGATTTAGCCCCTCGTTCTTTCAAAATTCTTGATGCAGCGGCAATAGTACCGCCTGTGTCAATTATGTCATCTAGAAGGATTGCATGTCTATCCTCTACTTCACCAATTACTGTAAATGACTTTACTTCATTGTGTATTTTCGGATCTCTTTTTTTGTGAACAAATCCAACATATGCCTCAAGATGTTTTGCAAAAGTTGTCGCTCTCTTTACACCTCCTGCGTCAGGCGAAATTATAGAAATTGGTTCTTTAAACTTTTCTTTAAAATAGTTAACAAATAACGGCATTGCAGTTAGGTGATCGAAAGGTTGGTCAACAAAACCCTGTATCTGTTGTGTATGTAAGTCAATAGAAACTAATCTATCAACCCCTGCAGCAACAAACATATCACCAACCAATCTTGCAGAAATAGGTTCTCTTGGCAGTGCTTTTTTATCTTGCCTTGAATAAGGATAGAAAGGTAGGACTGCAGTAATTCTTTTTGCAGAGGCGCGTTTTAACGCATCAACCAAAAGAAGTTGCTCCATGATTGTTTTGTTTATATCCCCTGAATGACTTTGCATTACAAAGCAATCAGCTCCCCTGACGCTGTCAGCAAGTCTTAAATAAATTTCACCACTTGCAAAAGATTTTCTTTCTACTTCAGCTAGTTCAGTGCCCAAATTGCTGGCAACTTGTTGTGCTAACTCTGTATTTGAAGAGCCAGAAAATATAAGCATTTTCTTCTTACCTGGCTGTTCAATCATTTTTTGTTTTTCCTGTCTACATAACCATCTATATTTTTTTGGTCACTGCGTTCGATACCTAAGGCTTTTTCGGGTACATCTTTTGTAATTACTGAACCCGCACCTATCATTGCTTCCTTTCCAACTGTTATTGGAGCAACAAGCATTACATCTGATCCAATAAAAGCCCCATCTTTAATATCAGTTTGGTGTTTATTTTTACCATCATAATTTACAGTTATGGCACCAGCAGAAAAGTTTACTCCGCTGCCTAGTTCAGCATCTCCAACATAAGCAAGGTGCGGAATCTTACTTCCTTTACCAATTTTTGATTTTTTAGTTTCTGCGAATGCACCTACTTTTACATTATCAGCTAATTCTGATCCAGGTCTTATGTGCGCAAATGGACCAATTGATCCATTAGATTCAATTTTCGCATCATCTATAACAGAATTGATTACTTTAGAACCGTTTCCAATGTATGAATTATTTATTTGAGCATTTGGGCCTATTTCGCAACCCTCCTCAATAACAGTGTTTCCTTTTATATGAGAATTTGCATATATTTTTGAGCCCGATGCAATTTTTACAGTTTCATCTATATATGCTGATGTTGGGTCTTGAAAATAGACTCCCTCCTCCATGAAACTTTGAATTATTTTCTTTTGCAATGTGTCTTCAACTTCATTTAGTTGGCCCATCGAATTAATTCCTTGTATTGAATGTTCGTCTACCTGTACTATAACAATATCTTTTTTTTGATTATTTGCAATACCTATTAAATCAGTCAGATAAAGTTCACCCTGTGCATTTGATGTATCGAGTTCTTTTATATATTTCGTTATGAAGGCTTTTTGAAAACAATAAATTCCGGAGTTAATTTCGTTTACTTTTTTTTGTTCTTCTGAACAGTCTCTCTCTTCAATTATTTCAACTGTGCCTTTACCTCTAACTACTCTTCCGTAACCAAAGGGGTCAGACACGTTTGAGGAAAGAAAGCCAACTGAACATTCACTTGATGTAACTTTATTAATTAATTCTTTTATGTCTTCTTTATTAATGAGAGGAACATCTCCTGGAATAATTAAAATATATTCTGAATTATCTTCCTGAAAAGAAGATGATTCAACCACTACAGAAACAGCATGGCCTGTACCTTTTTGTTCATGCTGAATAATATTTTTAATATTTTTGGGCAATGATTCGATTACTTGTTCTGCCTCATGACCAACAACTACATACTTATTTTTAATTTCTGAGATTGAATCAATGGCATATGAAATAAGTTTTTTTCCTAAAACGGTATGCAGAACTTTTGGTAAATCAGACTTCATTCTTGTCCCTTTACCCGCTGCTAAAATAATCCCTGTAATACTCATTTGTTCAAAATTGGCTGGGGGAGAAGGACTCGAACCCTCAACGTTGGGACCAAAACCCAATGTGTTGCCAATTACACCATCCCCCAATTGTTATGCAAATATATTCTAATCATCATTTTGAGAGAAACTACAATCAATTTTCTTTGTTATATATAAAGATTTAAGATTTAAGTTTTCTACTTGTAAGTCACCATGCTTTGCTGGGTCATCAATAATTGCAAACAACGAAGAGCCACTCCCCGACATATGAAACCTTTCATTTAATTTATTTTCTAAACTTTTTTTAATTTCAAGAATTTCAGGCTGTATTTGACTTGCGGAATAAAATAAATCATTAAAAATATCAATTTGACTCCACTGATATTTAGGTGAATCTACTACCTCTAATTTATCAAATTGATTAAAGACATCCTTTGTGCTTAATCCAAATTTAGGAACTGCTATTAATAAGTCCATATTGGGAATTGAATCTAATTGGGTAATCTTTTGACCAATCCCTTCTACCCTCGCAGCACACCCTTGAACAAAAAATGGAACATCGCTACCAATAGATTGGGCTATCTCGCCAAATGAAGGGATGTTAAGTTCATACTCTTTACATAAATAGCTTATAACAGTCCCGGCATTCGAACTACCGCCCCCTAATCCAGATTGAATTGGTATATTTTTGGATATATTGATTATGAATTTCTTATCAAATGTTGGATTAGATTTTTTTATTAATTGAAGTGCTTTGTGTACTGTTGTAAAGGTGTCATTGAGTTCTTCTTTGTCATATTTAATTATGTTTTCATTATTCTCTAAAATTTCTATCTTATCGAATATCCCGATTGGGATTATATCTGTTACTAGTTCATGCAAATTACCCGACAGAACTGGTGCAATTTTTAAATTTAAATTAATTTTTGCAGATGAAAGAAGGTTCATTGTAGTTGAGCCTTTGCGATTTTAAGATAATCATTAGGACTTAAGTTACCTGCTCTACTATTAATGTCAATATTTAACTCTTCAAGTTGTTTTTCGTTAATAATAGAAGAAAGAGATGTTCTCACTTTTTTTCTTCTTTGCTGAAATGCGACTTTTGAGATTTCAAAAGCGTGGAATCTAGTCTCTTGATCTATCAAAGATTCTCTCTGAATTGTTAATACTGATGAAGTAATTTTGGGAGGAGGATAAAAGCAATTATTTGAGACATCAAATTGAATTTTTGCCTCTGTAAATAATCCGAATAATACTGATAAAGCCCCATAGTCGTCACTTTCTTGATCGGCTACTATTCTTTGAGCTACTTCTTTTTGTACCATTACAACGTATCTATGTATTACAGGTACTTCTATAACTAATTTTACGAGCAGCCTTGTGCCAATATTGTATGGAAGATTTGAAACAAAAATCCACCATGGGCCCGTAAGCTGAGAATAATCAAAAGTCATTGCATTTTCATTAAATACTTCCAAATTAGGTACATCTTTAAATCTTGTTCTAAGTAAGTCTGAAGCATCTGAGTCAATTTCAACAGCTTTAATTCTATAATTATCTTTTAGCAGTTCGTTTGTTAACGATCCTGTACCTGGCCCAACCTCAATGATTGGATCAGCCAATTGACCTTGAACGAGTTTAGTAATTTTTCTAGAAATATTTGTATCGATCAAAAAATTTTGACCTAATTTAAAATTAGGTCGTTTCTCTAATTTCTCTATCCAATCGTACTCACTCATTTGAATTCCTTGCAAGCAAAACATTGCTATTAGAGATTGTCATAGATGAAAGATCTTCAAGAGATACTCCCAATAACTCAGAAACTTTTTGTGCAGTGTACATAATATATGATGGTTTGTTCACTTCTCCCTTGTGAGGGTTTGGTGCTAAATAAGGAATGTCAGTCTCCAATAGCAATCTATTTGTCGGAATTTTACTCACAGCTAAATGAAGATCCTGTGCAGTTTCATATGTAATGATTCCAGATATTGAAAAATAAACATCCAGGTCAATAAATTTTTTAGTCCATTTGTTACCGCCTGTCCAAGAGTGGAGAATGATAGGATTTGAATAATCACCATCTGATAAAATTTCAAACATATCTGAAAAACTATCTCTGCAATGAAGAATTATCGGCTTTGAAAGCTGGTTTGCGACCTCAAGGTGGTACTTAAGACTACTTATTTGATTTGATTTAGAAGATAGATTCCTATAATAATCCAAACCAGTTTCTCCAATTAAGTCGGCTTCATTAAATAAGTCATCTAAATTTTCTTTTAAGTTTTCAAATTCATCAGCTTCATGTGGGTGAAGGCCAGCAGACCAATAGGATTGTTTATTTAAAGATCTTGATATATCTCTTGCATCTAATGATGACTGAATATCAATTCCTGGAATTATTAAATATTCAATATTTTCAAGATATAAATCTTCTATTTTGTCCTTTGTTAATTGCAAATGACAATGAGTATCAACCCATTTAAATTGCTCTAAAGTTTCATTTTTATTCACTAATATATAAGCATAGGATTAAATAAAAATATGAGTAAAGGTAACAGAAGTAAAATTGATAATCTTGGTAGAGTTGTTATTCCGAAATCAATCAGAAAAGCCCTAAATATTGAATCAAACTCAGAAATATCAATGTATGTTGAAAATAGTAAGCTTATTATTACAAAAGGTAATCAAAACTGCTCAATATGCGATACAAAGGATATATCGCATCAATTGAAAAATAAGTTTTTATGTAATGTTTGTATATCTGATATTAAAGATCTTTAATTCTATCGTAAATTTCATTAACCGAAAATTCAGTTATATTTGATATTGCTTTTGCAATATCTCTTTTAGGAACTTCATTCTTAACAAAAACACTTAACGAAGCGTCTAAATCAAAATTAACATTTAATTCTTTCTCAGAGGGTGAAATAACTAATGTTAATTCACCTTTTAATTGTTTATTAAAAAGCTGTTCTCCAATTTCTGTGATAGAACCTCTATAGATTGTTTCAAATTTTTTTGTTAACTCTCTACAAACTACAATTTGTGCACCTAGACCTTGTTCTTGGAAAAATAATATATCTTTATTAATTCTTTTTGGGGAAGTAAAACATACAGAAGTCATTGATGAGTTTAATAATTTCAATACAAAGTCAGTTTTCTCTTTACCCGACTTAGGTATAAACCCAAGAAATTGAAACTCACTTAAATCAAATCCTGAAATTGTTAAAGCCACAAGAACACTAGATGGTCCTGGAATTGAAATAATATCATGTTTATTTTTTACTAAATTGGAAATTAATTCACTTCCTGGATCAGAAATTAAAGGTGTGCCTGCATCTGAAATTAAAGCTATATTTTTACCTTTTAAAAGATGGGATTCGATTTCTTTAATTTTTCTATGTTCATTCCCTAAAAAATATGAGTGTATTGGAGTAGCAATTTCAAAATAATCTAATAGCTTCTTTGATCTTCTTGTGTCTTCACAATATATTAAGTCAACATCGTTAAGAGTATCTAAAATTCTTTTAGAAATATCGTCTAGATTGCCAATGGGTGTTGGGCAAATATAAAAAGTACCCACTAAATTATAGATCGCCTAACTGGTTTGCCATTTCTTCAAATACATTCATGTCTTGGATTAAAACCAATTTTACAAAATTACTATCTCTTGATATCCATACATTTGTAGAGCCTTTGTAAAGCGTACCTTCGTATTTAACTTCTGATTCTGTAAATCTTGGTTGGGTTTCTGCCCATAAAGTATAAGCCTGGAAGATTTCGTCTAGTTCAGTGTTTGTATCTCCACTTATTTTTACGGTCATTATCAAATTGCCAGAAGAGTCTGTATAGTCTTTCCAAGCACCTCCCCCTATACCAACTGCAGCAGTAATTGCATTCATGGGGCCAACAGTGCTTTGAAGTAAATAAACTAAATCTAAAGAGCCAATTGTTCCCTCATCAATTAACTCAAAATTAGGAATTGTAAGGGTTGATATATTAACAGTTTCATATCTTTCATTTGTAAAAAATTTTGTTGAATCATATATTTGTTCTGAAGTAGGGAGATTCGATAATCCAGTTTCTTTGTATTCGGATAAAGCATCATTCAATGCAGCCATTTTGCCTTGATTAATTATTTCTCTGGCAAGTATTGGTCCATAAGTGTAGTAAAGATCTGAAGGAATATAAAAATATGTAGGAAGTTGAACACGACATGAAATATTTGGTATCTGAGCCTGCATAGTTTGACGATCGTAAGAATCTAAACCATCTACCCATTTTGCCTCAACCCAATCAGCTTGCGCCTCCATCAAAGCTCTTATACCTGGATAATTTGAAAAATCATCTAGCTCGTCCATCTCTTGATACCATTCAGATATTTCAAAATGTTGGCCCTGAAGAGAATGAACTAGTTCATGAACAATAACTCTTTGCTCGTAAAAATTTAGTTTCTTTTGACCAGTTTTAATTGGCAATCTTAAAATTTTATCAAGTAGGTTGTAAGAACCAGCTGAAAAGCATCTCTGAAATTCAACTTGTAAATTTAAAAGTTGGTCTGGAGAAAAATCATTCAGACCCCACATATTTTCAGATAGTACTGCCCTTTCCCACTCTCCTTCTTCATAATCATCTTCAAAATCATCAAGATAAGATACAGCATTGTATTCTTGATAGTCATTCAAGGTATAGAGGTGATATAGCGGATCCTCGATAAATTCAAGACCAACCCTTCTTTCAATGAATTTCATTAATACAGATAATTGCTCTTTCATTTCTACCGGAGGTTCTTGAAGCTCAATACCAAACTCATCAAGAGCATAAGGTTCTTCAATTAAAACAGTGGTTGTTGTAGTACTTGTTGAAGTACTTGTTGAAGTTTCTATAGTTGTATCTTCAGAAGGGGATTCCTCCAAGTCAATAGCTGCAGTCTGAGTTTCAGATGAACAGGAAATTAAAATTAAGGCTAGAAAAGTTAATAAAAATTTTCTCATAGGTATTCAGATTACCTGTATTCTGTTATTTATATAAACAATTGGAGGAAAATTGATAAAAGAATTTAGAGACTTCATCAATAGAGGTAATGTTGTAGAACTTGGCGTTGCGTTCGTAATGGGTGCTTCTTTCAAATCCCTTGTTGATGTCTTTACAAAAAGATTAATTGAGCCAGTGATTGGTTTGATAATTAATTTACCAAACCTAGAGACACTTGGTTTATTCGGTGATATTGATCCATCATCAGGAGTAAGTGCAGGTTCATTTGGTGCATTTTTAGGAGAAGTTATAAACTACACAATAATTGCATTTGTAATGTTTATGGTTATTAAAGCGTATAACCACTTTGAAGAAGCTGTTTCAGATGATGGAGATGAAACTGTTGTAGCTGCTGAATCAAAAGAGGTTCAGTTACTTAAAGAAATAAGAGATGGGATAAATAAAATAAATAAGTAATTTATGAAAGAAAATAATTTAAAAGATTTATTTAACTACGCACTTAAGCAAGGTACAAAAGTACGAAGAGGAATAATCTATTCAATCCTTAATAAAATATTTGACTTAGCGCCTCCAATCTTGATTGGTGTTGCTATCGACATAGTTGTTGAGGGTTCTGATTCGTTTATTGGAAATCTTGGATTTGCTGATAGGCGTCAACAATTGATAATCTTAGCAGTAATTACATTCATAATATGGGGTCTTGAATCAGCTTTCGACTACATTGCAGCGGTTACTTGGAGGAATATTTCTCAAGATATTGAACACTCTTTAAGAACAGATACATTTAATAATGTTCTAGGTCTTGATCTTGCCTTTTTTGAAAATAAATCATCTGGAAGATTAATGGCAATATTAAATGACGATGTAAACCAGCTAGAAACATTTTTAGACAATGGTGCAAATAGACTTGTACAAACCGCAACTACTGTTTTAGTTATTGGTGCTACATTTTTATACATCTCTCCATTAGTTGCAGTTTTTGCATTTATACCTATACCCATAATTATTTTTGGTTCTCTAAGATTTACAAGCAGAATTGCAGAGCGATATACAAAAATACGTAATGATATAGAAAATCTTAATGCAAATCTTTCAAATTCAATTACAGGAATACTTACTGTAAAAAGCTTCAATAGAGAAAGAAAAGAAAGTGAGCGGATAACAATATCTTCTCAAGAAGTTAAAACTGCAAACTATCATGCGATACGACTATCAGCAGCATTTATTCCAATTATTCGAATAGCAATATTATTTGGATTTACTGCAACACTTTTAATAGGGGGGTTTCTCGCTTTAGATGGAGAGATTAAAGTAGCAACTTATTCAGTTATGCTATTCATTACACAAAGATTGCTATGGCCATTAACTGAACTCGGTGTAATCTTCGATGCATATCAAAAAGCAATGGCATCATTTAGACGTATTGTAAATTTAAAAAATACCCAACAGACAATTACCAGTGGAGATAACATACTTGAGGAATTCAATGAAAAAATTGAAATTTCTAATCTAAATTTTGAATATGTTGAAAATTTTCCGGTATTAAATAACGTTAGTATCAATATCAAAAAAGGTGAGACTTCTGCAATTGTTGGAAGTACGGGTTCTGGAAAATCTACATTAATAAAATTAATCCTAAGATTATACGATTCAACCTCTGGTGAAATTAGATTTGATGACACTGATATTAAAGATTTACAAATTGAAAGTTTGAGAAATAAAATTGGTTTAGTCAGCCAAGATATTTTCTTATTTGAAGGTACAGTTTTTGAAAATATTTCATATGGAAATCTTGACGCGACAGATGAAGAAGTATGGGAAGCGGCAAGATTGTCTGAATCTGATAAATTTATCAATTTATTACCAAATAAGGAAAACACAATTGTGGGAGAACGAGGTCAAAAACTTTCCGGAGGTCAAAGACAAAGAATATCAATAGCAAGAGCTATTTTAAAAAATCCAGAAATACTAATCCTAGATGAAGCAACATCAGCAGTAGATAATGAAACTGAAGCTGCAATTCAGCGATCTATAAATACACTTAAAAAAGGTCGGACAGTTATTGCAATCGCTCACCGTTTATCCACTATTAGAAATGCAGAAATTATTTATGTTTTAGAGGATGGCATGGTTGTTGAATCTGGAAATCATGAAAGCCTTTTAGATGTTGAGGGAGTTTACTCAAAATTGTGGTCAGTACAAACAGGTGAGAAAATCAATTAACTTTTTGTGCGATAAATTCACCAATAGCTAGAGATGCAGTTGCTGCAGGACTAGGTGCATTTAAGACATGCAATGAATTATTAGATTCTTCAAATACAAAATCGTCAATTAATTCACCATTGGAACTTACTGCCTGAGCTCTAACACCAGCTACTCTAGGTTGTAAATCACTAATCTCAACATCGGGTATGTAAGTTAATATTTCTTTCAAAAATACTTTTTTATTTAAGGACCTATACATTTCTGAAATTCCAGTACCAAAGTATTGCTTACCTAATTTCCACATTCCTTTATATAAGATTGTTTTACTAAATTCAGGGATATTTATATTACTCCACTTGTAACCTTCTTTAGCAAAAGCTAAAACAGCATTAGGTCCGGCTTCAATTTTTCCGTCGATAGTTTTAGTAAGGTGTATGCCAAGGAATGGAAGATTTGGATCGCTAATTGGGTAAATCATATTATTTACTAGATGTGACTTTTCTTCATTAAAAACAAAATATTCTCCTCTAAAAGGAATTATTCTTAAATTAGGTTCAATGTTATCTAAGATTGCAACAGTATCAGAAAAAAGGCCAGCACAGTTAATAAGATATTCTGATGAAAAAGAATCTTTATCGCTGGTAAGAACTTTCAAGTTCTTTTTTGAATTTATATTTTTGATTTCCTGAAAATATTGAACTGTACCTCCAATAGATACAAACTTTTTTGCAATTGCTTCAGTAACTACTTTGTAATCCACTACCCCAGCTTGTGGCACATACAAAGCTGATTCAAATTTACAATTAGGCTCCAAATCTAATATTTCATTTCTTTCAAGAACTTTTACACCGGACATGTTTAATTCTTCGGCTCTCTTGTTTAATTCAGAAATTTTTTCTATATCATTATCAACAACTATTTTTCCTTCTATTCTGTAAGGAATATTTTCAGTATTCATAAAATCAATTAATAGCTCTCTTCCCCTAATACAGAGATCTGATTTAAAGGATTGTGGTTTGTAATAAATTCCTGAGTGAATTACTCCTGAGTTTCTACCTGATTGATGGATTGCAGGGGATTTTTCTTTATCTAATACAAGAACATTTTTACCTTTTTCTTGAAGCTTAAGAGCAGTAGACATGCCGACAATACCGGCACCGATAATAGCGACGTCATATATTTTTTTCATTGGTGGAGGTGCGGGGAGTCGAACCCCGGTCCTTCCAAGCTATCAAACAGCTTCTCCGAGCGCATCCGATGTTTTACTGTTAGGTAAGTCATCGGAACCTATAACCTAACAGGTTTACCTAAATCTTAAGAGTTAGTCGGTAACCCAACTCAGCATCCCACATTTCGACGCCATTACTACCCGAGGTGGGAACCCCGATAGGTGACGAGCAGCGGTTAGGCTGCTAAAGCCAACTTAGGTTTGGCAGTTATATTGTTTTCCTACGTTTTTTACGAGGCCCTAGGACCCTCGACTCGCTACTGAGAGACTCGCTTCAAAGTCGAAGCCAGTTCACCCCCATACAGTTTTATTAGTTCTAAAATTATACTTGAGAATTACTATATTTTAAATATGAAAATAAATAACAATAACTTTGAACTTAATGAAAAATTACAAGTTGTAATTGATTCAAACGACAATGAAGGTTTAATCTTTATACCTAAAAACACACAACTTGAGGT
>VMHT01183229.1_pt1 | contig 13847 bp, 15 predicted proteins | sample 4693611 | NCBI WGS metagenome assembly VMHT01 (sample SAMN12280063, study PRJNA550983) | marine metagenome | isolation source: seawater sampled from same location over 5 years 0.02-0.2 micron viral filtrate | place: USA: collected off the coast of southern California halfway between the port... ... | reverse complement strand
TTTTGCTTCTGCCCGTTGTAAAACTCCAGTAACAACTAACTTACCATTATTTTCTTTAATGGACTCGTCAATTTGTTGTGGTGTGATTTCAAACGGTAATACATCTACTATTAATTGTCTCATTTTATCCCTCTGTCTTTAATTTATTTATTTGATGGAATGTTCTCACCACTCCTATCTTTCCAAAAGTTGTTTCCATTTTTGACGTATGTGCAGCTGGATGTTTTGGTAGGCCACCCGATTGTGTTCCGCCGTGGTGTGGATTAATATGACCACCCTTTCCTGTAACCGTGTATCCGTTAACATCAAATGATTGTGGAGATCCATATTTACCTACTTTATGTGGTGTGTTAGCATCCAATCGAATAAATTTTGTTTTGTCTTCAATTAAGTCCTTTAGTGCCATTTTACCTCTCCTTTATTTAACTTCTCATTCTTATAATCTCATCTCTCACTTCTTTGAGATGTTTAATCCAACTGTCAATTTTTTCTATAGCTCTCACTTTGTCGAGCTTCCAAATTCCCCTCAACCATCTTTTTTGTAGCCAATTGGTTTTTAATAATCGAGACGCTACGGAATCCCGTTCTTTTTTCCATTCTTTGCCCATGACAAAAATATAATTTAATATAACTGACCAATCTTATTAGCTAACTTTACTAATCTTTCGCTTATCCTTTTTAAAGCTTTATGAGTATTTTTCCAATAATCCTGTGGAGATACTCCCATTTCATTTTTAAGTTTTACATTCATTTTTACAACTCTTTCTAATTCCGTGAGTTGATTCCTGACTTCCCGTATTGAACTTCCAATTTTTTGTCTTGGATTTCTATCAGGGTCATCTCTCCATTGATGATACTTCCCCTCTCCAAGTCTTTTCTTCCATAATACTTTAGCTAATTTGGGGTCAATTGATCTTGAATAAGTAGTTCCTACTAATGGATCAGTATGACCTTCATCATACCCCATTTTATTTTTCTTTTTATTCTTTTTGGGTTTAAATGCACGAGGAGTTTCGTATCCAGCGATATTAGCCGTAACAGAGGCTTCTTTTAATTCTTTCCGAATTAGCTCTCTAATTATTTCTCTTAACTTTTTAAGATCGACAGACATTTCGTAGCTCCTTGATCAATTCATAATATCTCATCAATGCTACAACCTGTTTGTCTTTTACAATTCTTCCCGCAGTTAATGAACCTGTTTGTTTTATAGCTTCAGTCAATTTAATCTTAGTAACTTTATCATCAACTTTCGGAATAAACCTTTTAAGAATCTTTGTTACATTTGCAACTTCATTCTTAATAAATTCATTTAATTTATTTGTATTGGAGATATTGCTAATATATTCTTTCAACAAATTCTTCTGCATAGAATTCAATGTTTTATATTTTTTGTTAAACTTATCAACTAAAATTTGATAGCTTAACAACCTTAAATCTTTTTCTTGTTTTTGATAGTGTTCAACTAATTTATTATCAATTGATTTTGGAACAACTTTTTTCCGAGTTATATGTTCTATAACACTATATCTACCTTGAGTTACTTCTTTTGGGTTGAATTCCCTTTTAGCAGATTCCATTTTGAATATTTTGTATATGGAGGCAAGAACTCTAAAATTAGGAATTCTGGCACGAAAAAAGTCTTCTAAAACAAATTGTTTCTTGATTTCCCTTAAAAGATTGTATTTTTCCCTTCTTAATATACTTTCATTAAGTTTCTTTCGTGCTTTTAATACTTCGTTAATCAGATAATTTGCTTTTGCCTCTGAACTATAGTTTTCTTCCATTAATACACGATATAATTGGTATTCTTTTCCAAGTTCTGTATCTTCTTTAAAGAACTTTTTAAATAATTTAACTGCAACCGGTGACTTTGTATCATTGAGCACATCAACAGTAATCTGTCTCGTCAATAATTCAAATAAAAGTCCTGTATTTCTTATCTTTTTATGCTTTATATCATTAGACATTTATCCACTCCAATATACTTATTCATTTATAAATATAAAAACTTCTTAAAATTAATCATCTGTGCCTTTCGATACTTCATTTTTATATTCTTCTTCTACATCTGCTGTCTCAAAAATAATCTTTTTCTCTGTTTTTCCAACTTTTCCACCAAGGCTTTTCTTCAAAGCATCATATTGAGCCAAAGCTATTCCACGTCCCATATATCCTTTATATTTTGGAGAACTACTTCCCCCCTTCTTCTTATCATGAGCTCCTAATGGATCTCTACCCCTTGCAGAACCATCTTTACCATATTTCGGGCCTTCTTTTGGTCTCCCACTTCCTGGCCAACCATCTTCGGGCATTTCCATATCTAATTCTCGTCCTGTTCTAGATATTCCAAACTTTTCCTTTTCTGACGCTAACTCATCTGGAGCCATTCCACCTGGTTCTTCACCTCCGCCTTGTTGCATAGAACCTTGAGTTCCAACTGCCTGATGACTCTGAACTGGGTCATTACCTTCAGTTTCTATTTGGTCCCATCTAAATTTGCGTTTCTGGTCTTTAATAATACCCAATCTTACCTCTTCCTTTTCCTCGTCTGTAAATTTAAACACGTTCTCATAAACCCACTCTGAATCTACTCTTTTATCACTCATACGACTTGCTGCTAGACCTTGTTTAGTACTCCAAAGTTCAAGTTTCTCTTGCTCATAAATCGTAGATGGATTTGTTAAATTTAATTCAAAATCTACAAGTTCTTCGTTTTTATATCCTTGTGCAAATAAATGTACGATGGCTATTTTAGTCAATTCACTAATTGTTATTCTCTGAATTCTTTCAATAGTACGTGCAAACCTAACATCTTCTGCGGCAAGTGTAGCTTTAGAACCGACTTCCTCTTCATATCCAAGAAACGCTTTAGGAACTCTAAGAGCCGCTAGCAATTTATTTTTAAGATATTCAATATCATCTATAGCATCGTAAGTCAAACCTGGCAATGAATCAACCTGAGTTCCACTATCACCACCACGAACTGGCATGAAAAAGTCCTCTGTTACATTTTGTATATTATATCTCAAATTATATTCACCTGATGCATCATCAACAAATGGGGCCTTCTTCATCTTAGTTATAATTTTCTGCATGTAATTGTCAACTTCAGCCGGTGGAATATTACCTACATCAACTTTGAAAACTCTCTTCTCAGGTGCTCTCATAATACGATGAATTAACATAGCATCTTCCATCAACATTAACTGTTTCCATATCTTACGTGAAGATTCTATTGAAGATTTACCATACGGAATAAAATTTGCGTCAGATAAAAGTCTAAAGTGTGCAATTTCATAACTTTCAAATTCGTTTTCGTGAACACCAGATTTATTTCCTGTATGCTTTCTTTGCATTCCACCAAACCTATAATCTTCTGCTTCAACCGCGAATTTCACATAATAAGGATTTTCTATATCTTCACCTTCAATCCGAACTACATCATATGCGGAAACTGGAAATACATTTATAATTCCATATTTTTCTGCTATATCTAAATGTAAAAAGAAATCTCCATATTTACACATATTGCGAACCCAAGGCCATAAATTAAATTCTATATTCAATATATCATAAAAAAGATTATGTAAGATATCGTAAATATTTTCATTATCAGTATTAATTTCCAAAACATTTCCATATTCACTTTTCATAGTACTTTCGTCTGCATAAATGTCAAGTGCAGATGCAATAATTGGATCTTGATCCATTTGCTCATAATCCTTAAAAAGTCCAAGTCTCTGTTGTGCTTTATACTGTTGTTCTGCACGCAATGAAGATGACTGTATATTTGAATATAACTTTGTAAACCTATCTACAAGAAACCGCCTTGATAATGCCTGAGCTTGTTCTGTATCAGCGATTTTTAATCTTCGACCTCCAATATTCCGAACAACTACGTTTGTTGAAAAAAGTCGTTTTAATCTACTGTAAAAATCTTTGTCTGCCATTTTCTACCTCTTATTTAATTAACCAAGTTAAATCTTCTCGTTCTTTATTTGGACCAACTTCCATCTCCCATTCTTTTCCATAAGAAACGTCTTTTGGAGTATAAACCGCTTCATTTACCGCAATATTGCTTACTGTCTTTTTCATTAATTCAATTCCTTCTGACCTAAGCCTTAATGCCGTTTCTCTTATCCATAAACCTATTGCAAAACTCATCACAAGATCATCATTGTATCCTGCCATTGCTTCGGCTCGCTGTCCATTATAAATAAACACAAACAGTTCTTCAACCAATCTATGTGAATGAACTATTACGGATTTTTCACGAAAAAATTCTTCTAATTTTGCCACAACCAAAGGTCGTGTCTTCATTGACATTGTAAATCCAGGCACCATCTTCCTTTCAGCTAACCTGTGTTTGTTTGTCATTTGATTTTGAGTATCTACATACTGTAAATCTTTACTCATATAAAATAAATTTTTATAATCCCTATCAATCGCCTGTTGTATTGCTGCCCAACCAATCGCGGCATTTTCTATTACCAATAATGCATCATTATATTCAGTAGCTGTATTAACACAAAGGTTTCCAAAATCACGAGTTGAAATTTTACCCTTATATTCTGCTACTTGTTCCATACTCTCTACATCTATAACATGAAGTGCAGAAAAGTCTGTTGCATCCCCCCTACTAACATCAGCACACACTATATAATCTTTTGTATAATTAGGTGGCGACCAAACCCATAGATTTGCATCAACACCCCGCTTTTCTAATGGTTCACAAACTTGAGTTTCCTTATACTCTTCTAATATAAGACCATCAACAACTGTACGTCCAGATGTAATAAAATCACAATCACATTCCTGTGCTGCAAGAGACGGTCCAAGTAACTTGTCTTGTTCTTTTCTCCATTCTTCTTCTCTATCTGGATGTAATGACCAATGTAATTTTATAAAATTAAAATCGTTTATTCCATCTTCTGCCTCAACCCACATTTTATGGAAGAAATTTCCAACTCCATTTGGAGTGGATAATATAAGACATTTACCACCTGTTGCAAGAGTACTTTGTGCTGCAGTCCATATTGAATCTATTTTTTCAATGAATGCCGCCTCATCTATAATCAATAATGACAGTGCCTCTGAACGTCCTGCTTCATCTGTACTTGCAATTGCTTTTACTTGAGATCCGTTTTTATACCTTAATGACAATTTATTATCTTCAACACATCTTTGTTTTAACCAACTTGGAAGATTTGAATGCATTACCCGTACTTTTGTAACTAAATTTTTTGCTGTATCTTGTTTCGTAGCAATAACCAATATGTTCTTATCACTCTGAAATGTCATCATCCATAATGCATATCCAGCAGTTAATGTTGATATTCCTAACTGTCGAGCCTTCAAAATAATATTATTATTGTGTTCATTCACATCATTCAACGTCTTTTCCTGATAATCAAACAGGGCAAATGGAATTTTGCCCTTTATTGGATGTTGAATTATACAATACCTTCTAAGAAAATGTGCTGGTTCTTGTGCACATCTAACATATTCAGCCTTAATTGCTTCTTTAAAATTAGGTTGTTTAGTCATTATTATTTATACAGAACATGAACAATACCAGCTGTTCCAGCAACCACCCTAATAACTCCAAATTCATATAGAGTTCCTTGATCTAATGATCCACTTGCGGTTATCTGACCACCATTGGCCGCTTCAATAACAGCATCCATCACATTTTCAACAATAAAAGCGGCTGCACCAGCATTTGATCCTGTGGCATCAAAGACTTGTCCAGCAGTTACAGAATGTATTTTATTATACTTGCCTAGCCCTAAAGAACCACTTGCTTGTGGCTGTTGACGGCCGTGCCATCCTGCGTCAGTTCTACCGTTTGGTCCTTGAACAAACTGTCCACCTGTATCATTTATAATTGGCATTTAACTTCTCCTTATTATATATATGTATATACTAAGATTCTCTCTTGGAAAATTTTCGTAGGAATTCCACGGCCTCTTCCGAATCTTCTTTACTAATTTTTGTTTTTTCAATTTCTTTCTGTATTCTATCCAATTTATTCTTTCTAAATAATGTAACTACACTAAAAATCAACTTTTTTACAAATCCCATAGTTAAATTTCTTTTCTAACTTTTTGAGTATATTTTTGCAAATCAGCCTTTGTTAGACCCAATGCTCCAATAACTCTCATTAAAATCGCTAATATCTTTCTCCTATTTAACCTTGCGTCTTTAACTGCAGATATAAATCTCTTCATATATCTCTCTACCTGAGATGGCAGTTTTGTATCTTCAATATCTGCTTCATCCAAAACTGATTTTATTTCTTCTCTAATTATTTTTCGTAGTTGTTCCTTTGCTGTCATTATCTATCTCCTTTTGATATACTTTCCTATTCATAAATATCATTTAATTCTTTTTCAACTTCCAATTTCATACTTTCATACAATTCTAAAGCCTCATCTGCCATTTTACGTATGAAATCTTGATTTGAATTCCATTTTTCTTCATCTAATGTAATTCCATCAGGTGTTACTTGATTATGAAATTTAACTTTGCCTGCCTTTTCTTTCCATTCACGTACATTTTCAATTTGATCTAAAATCCACGATTTTCTATTTTCTAATACCTTTTTTCTTTCAAAATTTTCCCACTGCCCTTCTATTCTCATTTTATTTTCAACTTTTACCTGACAATCAAAACAATATCCATACAATCTCCAAAACTTGTCGTCTAATCGTTTCTTCATAACCGCATCACATTTAGGACAAAACCAAGGCATTCTTGCTTCTTTAGTTGCGTCTAATTTCTCTTCAATTTGTCTTTGAGCTTCCTCAAATTCTTTTTTAGCTAATTCTTTATCACCTTCATATCCAAAAAATACGCGTTTTTCTGGTTCTTCACCTCTTAATATAGACTGCATTGCTTTATTTTGTCTTTCTATTTCTTTACTCATAATAACCTCCCTAAAATGTCATTAAACCAGTAATCTGGTTTATTGGAGCAAAACTCCCGGTTAGTTTGAAAGTTTTTCCATTATATTTAAAAACTATTCCTTCACTTGGAACAACAGCATCCAAACCACCTATTGCATTTAATTTAGAAAGTTGTTGTTTAAGTCTATTTAACTTCTTTAAATCTCCACCTTTTCTCACATCTTTTATTGCCTTACTAACATCTTTTCTAATTTTCTGTACTGCTTTTTTTGGGCTGGCTGCTAAAAATCCATCTATATTTTTAAGTATATCTGCACCAAGACTGAAAAATAATATCTCAAACGGTTTCATGTTTTCTTTTTGTTTCTTTTCTACATCTACTTTATCTGAAGATAAAACCCAATCTAAAAACTTCTCATTATCTATATCATTTTTTATTTGCTGTATTTTATAAGACTTATCACCAAATGCCCATCGTTTTGTTAAATTCACTAATACTTTATTGGGCATAGTATACTTATATTGTTTTGTAGCATTGTAAATATATTCTTCCCAATACCTTTGATGGTATATAGATAGTGTATCTGTGTCTTTTAAAGCATATTGTTTCTTCAATTTATCTAATTGACTAAAATAAGAACTTCTTTTTGAAGAAAAATCTTGATGTTTTGGAACTTTTAAAAATACTGGTTTCTCTATCTTAAAATGTTTTTGTATATGTTGATTTACTTGTTTAATCATTCCTTGTAATATTCTACCTGAACCAGGAACTGTACCTGTTGCTGTTCCACTATCATCATATTTAATGGCTCCGTGAAATTGTAAAACTGTTTTATCATAATCTATTACATTAGCTGTAGTAGGATAAATGATTTCCAAATTCATAAAGTTACTTCCTTCGTCAAAAATCTTCTTCCTTTGTTTGTCTGTTAATTTCCCTACAGCTTTCTCTAAATCTTTCATTGCAAAAACAAACGCTTTCTTAATTTCACCACGACCACTAAACTTTCTAGCAACTCCTGCAGCAGACATAGCACGTTTTCCCTTACTTTTAATTTGACCTTTATTTCTTGCTGCCAATAATTTACCATTTTTCCAAGTAATCATCAAATTTTGACCATCTGTTTTCTCTGTTACTGCTTCTTCTCTATCGAGATTTCCCTGCAATCCCAAATCTATGATTGTTCTCAAATCTCCAAAAGTTAAATCCTTATCATCAAATGGATGATTCATGTGTCCATAGGCTCCCCCCTCAACAAGTAACCTAACTTCATCATCTAAATTGATTCTTTCTTTCATTGACATTTTTTTATCATACGCATCATTCTTCATTTGAATAATATCACTAATAAAAGGCGACCTTCTTAACGCTTTAAATGCAAGATTCTCAACTGAAAACTCCCCGCCCCGTTCTAAACCAGAACTTCTCATTCTCTTTAATTTTTCTTGAATTTTTTCTACCATTTCAACCACTTCATCATACTTACCATCTTTCATCTTCTGCTGTAATACTGGTATTGAACCTAAATAACCTTCTGCTTTAGAACGAATATCATCTAAATCTATTTGCAATTCTTTTTTCTTTGGTATTACTATCCACTCATCCTTTAATATAGAATATAACCCCGAAGCAACGTGAGACTCTCCAACATTTTCTACATATACTTCTACTGGAAATCCATAAATTTTAATATCATGTTTATTGTTCCAAATTGTTTTCTTCGCCAATACATAATTTTGTACAAAATTTTCATCATCATCTACTTGACTAAAATCAATTCGTAAATGTAAATCTACATCTGAAAATTTAGACCAATTATAATTTGAAATACTGCCGGTTAAAGTAATATCTTGCAATTTTACATTTGGTTCTAATTCTAAATCCTCAAAAAAGTTCTTACCAATGGCCAAAAGTTTCTTTTTAATTTCTGGTTTTAACTTATCACCATCCCACAATTTAGTATTCAGAGTGTCTCTTATAACAAAACTTTTAATTATATCTGGTTTTATATCTTCTTCATTTACATTTACTACAAAATCATACTTGTCTATAAAATCTCTGCTCATTAAAACTTCTGTTTCATTAGCACTTCGATTTGCTAATGAAAATCTAACAGATGGATATGTTTTTTTACCTAACTTCATAGGAAATTCAACTACAACCCTATCTTCTATATTCTTACTACCAACATCTACTTTCTGTTTTCTTATTATTTTCTTTTTGAGATGTTTTCCATTTATATCAAATTCAACCATACCATTAGATTGTTTTATATTTTCAGCATGTAGTGCACTATATACTTCACTTCCAGTATCAAACTTTGCTTTTAATTTACCTATACCCTTTATTTCTATATCTTCTATAAAACCAACTTCATTATACTTTCCACCATACTTAACATCTTCTTTAATTTTATTACCTGATATCAAACTAATATAATCAGACAAATCAATCATTTCTTCTATACTATGAAGTTTACTGCCTGTTAATTTATCTCTCTCTGCTCTCTGTGTATTTGAATCCTCTCCATCAATACCAGGTGCAACTGGTGCCTCAACTTCTACTCCAGAAACTCCACTAAAATCGTCTTTAAGACCCATCCACTTAACAACTTCCCAACCAAGAGTAGACAAAACTCCGTTTAACCTTTCTTGATATTTTTTAATTGGTTCTTTTACACCAAATCGTTCACCATATTTTCCTGAATGTGATCTACCATAAGCTACTGCTGGAACAACCGAGTATTTCATAGTATAATCAAAATCTGGATCGACTGCTCCTTTAGACAAAATATAGTGAACTACTTTCCATCCTAAACCTTTATACATATCATCTATCCATGCTTTAGTAACTCTTTTATAATCACTAAATCCCCTATAATGAATAGGTGGTCCATCATCAACTTCAAAATTAACGCTGGTACTGGATTCTTTTATAAGTTCTTTCATATCAATAGTAGTTAAAAAATCACCTATCTTATCACCTTCAAACTCTCTTACTGATATATCCAATTTTTCATACAACTTTCTAAACTTATTAGTCAACATATTAAAAACACCCTGGTCAAAATAACCAAACATTTTTTTAAATAACTTTTTTCGTTCTCCGCCACCTTCGTATTTAGGATGACCTAAAAGTTCTCTCATAGAAGTTCCACTAACTTCCATTCCACCTACTCTCATTGAAATATGAGGTGCTACTAAAACATATCCATGCTCTTCATAACCAACCAAATTGTTCTTATTCTTCTTGTAGTCCTGAAAATATTTACCACTTGCTAATCTACCGGCATCTTTGGCACCAAATGCAAAAACAACTGCAGTATCTTCTGATAATTTTTCGGTCAGTTCTTTAGCTACATATGGATTTTTTACTTTGATAATTCTATTAGAAGGTATTCCCATTTTCATCATATGACGTTTCTTCTCTTTAAAATTCATTGGGTGGCGTGAACCTCCCTTAATATCACTCGTTACAATATAAGCGTTACCAAACTTCTTCTTTAACCACTCATAGGTTTTCTTGTGATGTGGACCAAATGGTTGAAATCGACCTGAATATACTCCTACAACCTTTTTAGCTTTTACCTGTTCTACTAAAAATGGTTCTATAAGATATTCTGTTAATTTAGTTGTCTGCATCTATACCATAACTCCTGCTATCAATAATGCGGCACCCAACCCGGCTGTTATAATACCTTCAACAATCTGATTTCGTGGTATCGTTAATCCCAACAAATGATATGGCTCCTTTTGTGGAAACAAATCATTAGAAAAAACATAATTTAATGCCCGTTCATATATCCAAATTCCTGTTAACCAACTTCCTACAAGAAACAATCCAAAATTTAAAACAGCTGCCGTTGAAAAATAAGCACCAACAAGAACTCCTATTGTACCTAAGTTTTCTCCAAGTCTCCAAGTGTGATAATCCACTTTAGCAACTCCTTCTCCTACACGACCACATATTAGTTTATTTTCTTTTCTACGTTTAGGTTTAGCAAATGTATATCCTTCAGTACACCCTTCACTAAACCAATAAAGCCACATACTAATAATGAATACAATATCCCACATAATTAATTCTCCTATTTCTTTTTAAGGACCTTCTGTTTCTCAACCCACTTTTTTGCTAACTTATTTTTAATTGGTTTCTTCATAAATTTACCAATTCCTTTTTTAACCAACATATTGAATTTTTTCTGTGCTTCCTTTTCAGATAAAAATTTAGAATTGTCTACAAGTAAGAAATTGGGAGCACCAAATAACCCTTGAAAATAAGCCATATTATCTTGAACCTCTTTCCAAGATTTTTCAACTACCTCAGACGGAAGTTTGCGAGGTCTTTCCATATTTCTTTTTTGTGCTACATCTAAATTTGTATTTACAAATACCATATAAGTATCATATCCCAATCCCATTAATTCTTTTCTCTGGGTTTTAACATCCTTAAATTTATGTCCCGTTCCATCTATAATCAATCCCAATCTACCCTTCTTATACAACTCCAATCTCTGTGCACTTAAATCTTTGGCATGAGTTCTTAATCCAGAATAATCTTTGTATCCTGGATCTGTAAGTTGTCTGAAAACATCTGTGGGCATCTTATCAATATCCACTCCAAATCCAAATTTCTTCAAGAAATATTCAAGTTCAGCATCTTGGTTAACCATTTTAAGACCATACGGTGAAAGATTTACGCCATCTGGAATACCAAATATCCACCTTGATACTCGTGTTTTACCACTTCCAGGTCCACCTGCTAAAAAGATAGCCTTAAAAATACCTGGATCGTGTATCCCTTCTTGTATTTTTTGTTTACTTTCACTAATTTTATCAATATTTTTTCGTCTATCCCATATATTAGTTTTATATCTATCACCAATCCATACATTTTTATTTCTGTCTAATTTTTTAATGACTGCAGGTAATCTTACCAAACCTGAATCACTCATCCTGAACTTAATATAATCATTACCTGCGGCATCTACCTTACCACCAATAACTTTAATGGTTCTTTCTAATCTTTTCTTTAATTTACTATCAAGTAACCCACCCAAACGATATTTATCAAATTCTAAAAGTAAGGATTCAAATACCTTATCTGATTTCCAAAATTTTGAAGGGTCTTGTTCTAAATCTAAAACTTGTATTCTAGCTTTCGCAACTCCATGTTTCTTAGTTAAGATTTTTACTACCTTTTTGGCTTCAGAATGAGATTTGGCTTTTGTATAAAGTATTTCTTCTGAACTCTTTTTTGGTGGAATGCCCCAAATTACAAATTCTTTTTTACTTTCATTTACAGATTCTTTCTTTGACATTTTTTTTGTATACTTAAAAAACCTTTTCTGATTTTTACTTATATCCTCACCGGATCTGTAATCATTATAAAAACTTGCTATTAAATGTGATATTTGACTTCCAGGTTTCAGTTTCCGTCCTAAGAATTTGACAATTTTATTAACATCACTTATTTTATCAGGGTTATGTTTTGGAAACTTCTTATCTAAATCTGAATATATTTTACGAAGTGGTGTTAAATCTTCATTTATGGATTTTATTTCTTTGCGAATTAACTCTCTAACTACTCTTTCAGTTAAATCATCTTTTATATCCATAAAATCTTTTCTTGATAATCGTTCTTTCTTTTTTCCGATTTCTCTCGGTTCATCTATGTGAAATTTTTTCATAATTTATCTCGGTGGATTATAATCCCAAGGACCCCAATGGTTATTTCTCAACATTTTAACACCTGCTTCTTCTCCAGTATATCTATAAATCTTTGTTCCTTTGACGGGTGCCTTCAAAATCTTATAATATATTTTCTTTGATATGTGAATTTCCTGTCCGTTACTGAAATCAAATACACTATTACCCTTTTCTACCCACGCATGACCAAATGGTTTGCCATCTGTTTGTAAAATACCAACTCCGTGACAAAGTTTCCATTTTGGATCATCCATATGTCTAATTGCAAGTCTACCATTTGCTCGATAACAATCGCCTTTTGGCATTAAACTCTCCTAAATAGAATAATTCAATAATAAATATAGAAGTGTATAATTTATAGATTTTATTATAATTTAAGCAGTTTCCGTTCTACTAATTATTATGCAACACTAGCTTCTACCGTTGGTGAGTTACCACTTGGTACAATTGATTCACATATCCATTGTTCTGCAGCTCCACCTTTCAAACAAGTAAACTCAAGTTTAGTTCCTGCAACTGGATCAGCTTGTGTTCTAACAACATCACCACCACCAACATCTGCGGCCGTAGCTCCAGCATCATTACTATAAAGATGAATTGTATCACCCGAAACACCACTTGTCTTAACTTCCATATTATTTGTTCCAGAGAAAGCTGTAGTAATTACAATAGTAATATGCCAACCTTCATCGCCCGCAGCAATTGCTGGAAGAGAAATATCTAGGTCATAAGCTGCACCAGTTACCATAATTATTGCACCAGAATGTGCCATTGTTAATGTACATTCTTGATCATCAACGCCAGGAGTAACATTATATACTGGACGCTTAAATCCAAATCCACCCTTACCAGCTGCCCCTACAGTCAAATCCAATGTTCCAGTTTCTATTGTTGTTGCTGTACCACCATCATGAACTCTTGCAACTACATCATCATCATATTGAGTAAATATAATATCTTTTGCATCTGTACCATTATTTATAGTCCACTGCCCACTGGAGTTAGCAAAATCTAAAGGATTTGTTCCACCAGCTTTGAATGAAATATTGTCTCCATCGGCATCAATAACTATATCACCTGATGCATCAAGTGTTATATCATTACCATCATACTCTTGAATTGTATTAACTTTTAATGTACTTGCCATTTATATTCTCCTTATTTTAATTAAAATCTATTCCGTTGAGTTTAAAAACCGTCAATTACCATTAAATCTCCACCAACAAGCAA
>VMHT01128850.1_pt1 | contig 13850 bp, 16 predicted proteins | sample 4693611 | NCBI WGS metagenome assembly VMHT01 (sample SAMN12280063, study PRJNA550983) | marine metagenome | isolation source: seawater sampled from same location over 5 years 0.02-0.2 micron viral filtrate | place: USA: collected off the coast of southern California halfway between the port... ... | reverse complement strand
TGCTGTAGACAAACTAGGGGATGCCCTCATCTGCGTTAAAAAAGGAACGAAAATTACATGCGAAGTACCTCCATACGCATAACCAAAATACTCAGGGCTTTGTCCAGTTGCGCCTTGAATTGAATAAAAATACCGCTGACACAACGCCAGTTCTTCGCCATAGCTGCGATGGACAAAGTCGGTCGCAGTTGAGCCGACTTCTAGCTTGACGCCTGTGATGTGCCACGTTGCACCACTGGTTGTGAGAATTTCTGTATGCCCCACAGCGGCGTTTGCCTTAGTAAATGCAGACCACGATGTACCTAGTGTTCCGCTAGTCCAGTTTGTCCCAGCCCCAAGATACCAATATACACTTAGGCTTTGTGCGTTGTCGTTATCTAACGCACCAGTTGTATCGCCAGCAAATGTAATAGTTTTGTACTCCCAAGTATTTGCGGCGTTTATTGTGTAGCTTGCGGCGATAGTGCGGGTGTTATCAGTATCGTGCAGGTTTATAATATATGTTCCAGTTTCCGAACCTTTAATCCAAAAAGATAAAGTTACCGCCTCTGCACTTGATGTACCCTTTTTTAAGTGCTGTAGGTTTTGACCTTCCATCCGATGTTCTATTCGTATCATCTCATCAGCAGCTAAAGTTGTTTCTGGCGTTGAAACAGTTATTTTATAAGAATTGGCAAAACCATCTGGTGCATCTGTAACTTGTGCGTGAGTTAACGATAATTGGTCAACAGCATCAGCACTACCAGTACAACGAAACCTATCAACGGCTATGTAACCTGATACACCAGTGGCACTTGTTGAACGCTGTGCCACAGTCATCGCCCCATTGATGATGAGGCTAGGGTTCGCGTGTCTATCCGCAAATCCTAGCTGGCCTGACCCGTTCGTCTTCAGCACCTGATCGGCGCTACCGTCACCGTCCGGCAGCGTAAACGTAGTGTTGGCTGTCACGCTTGCTGGCGCTTGCAACTTGATGCTGTTTGTGTCGGTATCGTCCTGTAGCTTCAGAACGTCCACACCGCTGGTGCCAGCCGCAAAGTCAGCGAGATGGCTCATCTGCTCCCGGATGGCGTTGTTAACGCCACTGGGCAGCATCCCTTCAGCTACAGATATTCCGCCAACATCCGTGTTGTTGGACGCGGTGGCATCGTAATCAGTGAGCTTATCTTTTGCCATATCGTTATCCTATTGACTGTCTGTAATACGTTCAAACATAATTGATGTTCTATCATAATCAGTGTTACCTGCGATGTTACTCCCAGACCCCAAACTGGCAGTTTCAAGTCTGAATCTAAATGTTGATGCGTTTGTGACATTGACTAAAATACTACGGGTCATTGCACCACCACCATTGGGGTCACTAGCGGTGCCTCTGACATTGAAATAACCCCTTCGGTCAAAATTAGAACCGCTGTCTGACGACACATCTGCATCAACAGTTACAACCGTGTCGCTATTAGAGGTGATGATTTCTACTTGAGGCGTTACTTTATACAAGCCGGTTTTGGGAAATGTAAAAACTCCACTACTTTCGGTCATACCTATCCCAGCATATGCAAAAGTAGAATCGTCAGTTCTTTCCCAACCACTAATAGTTGCAAGGTCTGTAGTAAAGTTAGATGTCAGCCGCCAAGCGTCTATCTCGACCGTATTTGGCATACTGACCTGACCACTGCCATCAATGGATATAGCCGCTGTGCCGCCACTGCTCTGGATATTATCGACGCGTATCACGCTCGTCATTATGACCACTCCTCTGTAGGCGCATCAGGCCAAGTCGGGTTGTTTGGATTAGTCTGCCGGATAGTGCGGATGCTGGCACGATAGGTGGCAAACGCCGCGACGCAGTCTGCTGTCAAGCCGCTGTCTGGTAGCTGTGTCCAGTCAGATGCCTTTAATATTGCATCCGCTGTGTATATAGCCCCGTTTTCATTCGTGTCTGGGGCGGGTAGATACATATTTATGTTTTTATAATTTGCCATAATTACCCCACTAAATATCCGCTAAATTGACCACCTGTAGCAGAAAAGTCATAACTAGTGTCAGTTTGGTTGTAATAATACGGTGCGACCACATAATTCGCTGGTAATTCGATGGTTATTGAAGTTTGCATTGATTGGAAATTTGGGGCAGGTGCGCCATAAATTCTATAAGATGCATTGAACAAATCAGATGCGGTTTCCAAAGTTGAAGCGTGATTTGACAACGCTATAATAAGAAATCCAGTACCAACTGAATCAATCCGCTGACTTAAATCAAAATGATAAACACCTGAAACTGGCGTCGTAAACACACCAGATGACACATTGCCTCCAATATCAAAAACCTCATTGTCAAAGTTTAACCTGTTGTAACCAGTTGCGGATAATCCTCCTTGACTTGACCGCCTTACCATAAACGCTGGTCTTGCTGGTGTAAGAATACGCCCACTACTATCAATCGTGGCGGCAGACGTGCCGTTGGTGTGTTGCAGTTCCTGTACGCCGATTATGCTTGCCATTGTTTTATCCTATTGCGCTGGTGCTACACGTTCAAACATTGCGTTTGTTCTAGTCACTGTGCTGTGTCCATGCACATACGAAGCACTATCCATACTTGTTGCTCGCAGTTTAATTTTTACATTTGAGACATCAGTTACATTGATAAAAGCTGAACCAGTTGCTGTACCATTCACGTTATCTGAATCACCACCATCAATGGACGCAATTTGCGTAAAAGTGTTGTTGTCTGTAGTAACGTGGATTTGTCCAGTCATAATATCAGTAGCATCTGACCTAGTAGCAAACTGAAAAGTTATTTTGTACAATCCTGTCTGAGGAAACGTGAATATCCCAGAAGAAACAGACATCGAAGAAACCCTTCCAGTACCAGTCCACGCAACTTGGGACCAACTTGTTAAATCACTATCTCCATTGGTTGTGTGATTGGCGTTGAGGTACCATTGGTCGAAAACATACGATGCGTTCATATCGACACGACCGCTGCTATCAATCGAAAGCGCCGCAACTGCGCCGCCGCTGTGTCTGATTTCATCTACATATATTTTGCTCATATCAAACCACCGTCAGGTTGCCGTTAATGGTTATCGTGGCGTTCACAATAAGTGGCCCCGCCGCTAAACCGTTTGTATTAGCCGCAACCGTCACATCTGTGTCGATCTGCTCTTCGTGGACGCGAATAATATCTCCCAGACCGCCGCCAGCTTCGCCCAAGAACGAGCCACCGCCGCCTAGACCCCAGCTAAGTGTGCCAGCGCCGTCAGTAAGCAGTGTCTGGCCGTCAGTGCCGTCGCCATCCGGCAGAGTAAGCGTGGTCGTGGTCGTTACCGCACTGGGCGCTTGTATCTTGATCTGTGCGCTGTTGTCGTCGTCTGCGAGGCTCAACACGTCCAGCCCGTCGGTGCCTGCCACTACCGCCGCAATGTCAGCCATCTGCTGGCGTATCGCGTTATTGATACCCGCCGGGCTGCAACCCTCGGAAATATCAATAGACGCAATCGTCGTGTTGCTGGCTGGTGTGGTGTTGTAATCTCTTACGCTCATATCTCAAATCCTCTGCTAGTTTATAGCATATTTGCGCGCCCGCGTCAGTGGCACCTACATATCAAACGGGTTGATCATGCCCTGCGTCATGCTGGGCGCCCCGCCTGATAATATCGACTTGGGCGGGCGATCCTCAAAGTCAGTCACAAGCTCGCCGCCAATCATTGCGGCTTGAGCTAATGAGCGGCCAGCGATCATCATGTTGCGCTCGTTGAACCACTTGCCACCCTGACCAGCTCGTAATGCCGCAAGCGCCTCAACGGCGTCAGAGCTTGTTAGGACGTTAGCCAGCTTTTTAACATTAGCGTCTGACATAGCCCGTCCAGCGGCGTCTTTTGCCGCGCCCGGTATTGCCCAAGGCGCCAGCGCGTATTTCATTGCGGTGCCAGCCATAGTTGTTTCATCTAGCAGTTCTTTAGCGCTCTCTTTTGCCGAAGTATCTGATCCGGTATACATAGCGCGGCTGGCGGCTTCCATAATTTTGGTTAGGTTAGTAAACGCCTCAATCTGCTGTGGCGACATAGCGGCTTTCAGACGGTCTAATTGCTCTTTGTTGCCAACCATATTTGACCAAAACACCGCAGGCGCTCTGGCTGCCACTAAGTCTGGGCGTGATATGTATGACATTGGAACCTTGTTTGCTTTTTCCCACTGACGCTCTAGCGCGCCTCTAACAGTGGCATCCCAAACGTCCTGCCCGCCCTCGACCTTCAGTATATTTTGTTTTGCCTGCGCGATAGCGGCCGGGCTTGAGCTGGTCAAAAACCTAGCGCCCATATACTCAAAGTCGCGGATGTTTTTGTTTGCCAGAATAGGCAGTATACCGCCCTCAACTTCGTCTATTGGTCGGCTCAGGTCACCCCAGATTTTTCTAGCGCCCGCATACTCCGGCACCTGACGATCCATTTCCTGCAACAGCTTGCCCTGTAACTCTTGAAGTCTGAGGGCTTTTTTGTTTGCGCCTGATCTTATTGCAATGCTGATCTCATCATCCAAAACCTCTTTGATGTTATCCTGCACATACTCAAGGTTTACGTCATCTCTAATTACTGGCCTTGTCTCGCCATTAACTTTGGCGGGCTTTGTGTAGTTTGCCCGTATTCTTTTGAGCGTGTTTTTCAGCGGCTGAAATTTGTCTGACGTCTCTGTCAACAAAGCGTCAAACGGCTGAAGGTTTACAGAGCTTCCGGCTTCCCAAGCCTTAGCGTATGCTGGCGCTGCCGCTGCTGACCTTTGCTTCGATAACTGCGTCACCGCCTCACCGGCAGCCTGTGTCAATGCGCTTCCTGTTGCCTCTTGCGTGCCAGCTTTCGGCGCGAGGCTTTCCAGCATCTGAGAAGCCGCAACACTAATCTGCTCGCCGCGCTCTTGAGCAAATTGCGCCATTGTCTCGCCAGTGCGCGGGTCTCCTGTCAGCGCCTTTTGCGCCGCAATTAAGTCTGCCGAGCCGGTAAGCTCTGCTGGCGTCAGCGATATTTTTGTGCCGTACTGCGCGTTGACGTTTGCCAAAGTCTGACGAAGTGCGCGAGACGCATCGCCTGCGCTTGTCTTTAACGCCTGCTTGAATTGCTTCGCCGCCTGAGTGGCCGCCGCACGGGTAAGCCCCTTGCCTATTAGCGCGCCGGTAAGTGACGCCGCCATATCTATGGCGCCTTCTGTGGCAACGCGAATTGGGCTTATTCTTTGCCCGGCCATTTGCCTTGCCAGAAGCTCTCTAATATACTGACCGCCCATCGCGCCAGTCGTGCCGCCAGCAATAGCGGTCGGGATAGCGGCAGGCGCCGCCGGTGTCGCGGACATAAGCAAACCGGGCAGCGTGCCTAACGCGCTACCTGCGGCCGGAAGAGACGGGCCAAGCCCCTTGGCGACTTCACGCGCAAATCCGGGTGACACGCGTTGCAGCGCACCCTCTGGCGTCTGGTAAACGATGTTGCCATCAGCAATGCCAAACTTTTCCGCCGGTATACCCATCTGCTGTGAGTAGTAACGTATGCGCGCCTCTGGCTCTTGAATTAGGGATGCCGCCGCAACGGTAGGTATTGACGCCGCGCCAGCCGTGCCGGATGCGACTGGCATACGCATAGGCGCCGGGCTAATTGTGCGGTCGTCTGCTAAGTCAAAAACATTGTCAGCCATTACTGTCTAGCCTTCTTTGCCGCCTCGGCATACGCCGCAATAGCAGTCGCCTGATCCGCGTCATTTGCAGCCATATACTTGTTTACAAACTCGTGCATGTATAAAGTCTTTGTCTCGCCTTGGCTGTTCTTGCCGGTGATCGAGATTGGATACTTTTGAGCGAGATTAGTGGTAATAGACTCGCCACCCAAAATTTGTTGCGCCCTAAACAGAGCCGCGTTTGCAAAGCCACGCTGATCCCTTAGTTTAGCTTCAAATGATATTGGGTCGTCATTTGGATTGACGCTGTATTTTCTAGCGTTGCCAAGCTCAAAATTAGACACGGCCGCACCAGACAGTTGATTAAGCAATGTAGAAAATGTTTGCTGAATGCCGCGAACAAATTGCGTGCGCCGAGTTAATTTATCCTTTTGTTCTGCACTAAGCATAGACGGGTTTATCTTTGCTAAGGTTGTCCCATACAAACTCTCAAGCTCTGCGCCATAGGTCAAAAGCTCTGGATCAAACGTGGCCGCCGCCTGATCTAGCATAGATAGTTGACCGGTAAGGTTTGATATGTCGGCTTCCAGATCCTTTTTTGTGCCTTTTTCTAAGCCGCCGCCAGCGCCTTGTGTTATGCGCGTTGTCCCGTCTGGAAGTATCTCTACGCCAAATCCAGTAGGCGGCTTAATCCCGCCAATTTTTTGTAGCTCCTCCCCAGTGTATGGGTCGATCATAGTCAACTGCGTGCCACCACCCTCTACGGGCAAATTTTTTATCGTTGGCTTTTCGCCGCGTGCGGCCTTCGCATAAGCAGTCATAGCCTGTAAATTTGCTAACCGCGTAGCCTGATCAGCCGCCTTTATTTGGCGCTCACGCTCTTCACCAGCCATATACCCACCAGATGCCGCCGCACCCATCTCAGCCAATACACGGCCGAGCGATACCGGTGTGGGCGAGTAGTCGCTGGCGCGCGCACCCGCAATTGCGGCTTGGCTAATCGCCTGACCGACCGGTGACGTCAGCGGCTGGCTAAACGCACTCATAAACCCGCTAGGCTGGCCGCCTGCTGCCTGTGTGGTTGCCGGTGGTGCTGTGCCGGGTATGCCAGTCCCAGACGCCGTCTGCTGGGCTTCCTGCGTCTTTTTCATCTGCGCCTGACGCAATACTTCCCGCATCATAGGTGACAGCGTCGGTGCCGTTGGACGCATCATCATTGGTGGATTGCGACGATTACCGCCAAAACTGCGTTGGCCGTATTGGTTGGTAGCGGTAATTCCGGCTGACGGCGCCAAGCGTGATGGCGTCTGCAACCGATTAAATATATCGCGTACACTCATACTAAGCCCCCAACAATCCCGCTAATGCGCCAGCTCCTGCGCCAAGGCCGGGCATGCCAAACATGCCGCCGAGCTGTGCGCCACCGAGGCCACCAGCTAACGCCGAGCCAACCGGCTGGCGGAATACCGGCTGTGACGACGTGCCGCCTACCGTTCCGCCCTGTACCATCGCCATATAATTAGCCAACGCCTGACCCGGTGCCTCTTGCTCAAATTGGAAGCGCTGCATGTCAGCTTGCAGCTCGGCCTGAGACTGCGCCTCACGCGCCGCGCCGACTTCGGCCAGCTTCTGCAAGTCACTAAACCCAAACTCATACGCGCCCGGCGCCTGTGCAATCGCTTGCTGCTGCGCCTCATACGCCATTGGCGCCAGCGCCTGACCGAGTGCCGCCTGCTGGTAGCCTGAGCCGTAGCGTCCAGACTTGGCCGCCTCAGCCTGCACCGCCTCGATAGCTGGGCGGAACGCAGCCGACTGTAGTGGGTTTGTGCCTGCTAGGTTTTGCGCCACAACGGCCTGTGTCATTGGAATAAGCGGCGAGCCGGTAGTCGCCATTTGACGCTGACCTGCTAATGCCATCTCGCTTTCCGGCGAGTAACCCACAACCGTCTGGCCGGGGTAATACTGCTGGCCGGTGCCGCTTTTATAGAGCTGTTTCGCCTGCCCCATACCGTATTCGATAAACGGCTTTGCGTATTCTGGTGGCCCTTGCGTCTGGGTGATTGTGCGTGTTGATCCGCCGCCTTTACTCATCGTTCAAATCCTTCGCCAAAATAACCGCCGTCGCGGTGTAATCTTTGAGGTGCCGTTGCCAGCCCTTCCTGCCAATAATCTCCATCGCGTCACATCCGAGTGACTTAGCCCAAACCGATATGGACTTCTCCGCCTCAGTCAGCTCGCTCAAGTCTCCGCCCGCAAGCCAGATGCGGCATATAGACCGCTGTGGGTAGTCCACTATTTCTGTGATAATAGCAGACTTCTCTAGCGGATGTAACTGTGCCTTGCCGGTAGCCACAGCGTGGTGGACGTCTTCCATAGTGTGCGTTTCGCCAGCATACTTCAGCGCGTCGCTAATCCACTTGTGGCACCGTTCCCACTGAGCGCCAAGTCGGTCTTCAGCCGATAATAAGGTAGGCGACGTCGACGTCATGTCCGTGATTTTTGTGTTCAATTATCATCGTCCCATTGGTGCTAGTGCTTTTAACAAAAGGCAAACTGTGTTCTAGCGTTTCGTTGTAACCGGTAAAAAATACGATGCTCTCTACCCCATAGCGCGGGTCGTTTACAGTGGTGGTGGTGACACCCGATGTAAGCGTGGCATACCCAATACTATTTAATCCGCCATCAATAGTCCTGTTTAATACCTCTGACACTTCCCTTGTTGTGGCTGTGACAGGATTTAACGTGCGAAAATTTGTGCTGCGCTGTGCCGTTGTCATCTGCGCCCCACTGGCCTTACGTCAACGTCAACGCCGTGCGCGTATGACCACTGACCACTTAGCACCATCTTGACGCGGTGATAACGGTCGTGCGCCCTGAACGGCACAAACCCAGACGTATTTGTCGAGCCGCCATTTTGGAAGTTTACCGTGTCTGTGGGCGTGCCTCTAAGGCCAATGGACAGGTCAACCGTGCCGCCCTCGTGGTACGGGTACAGGCGCGTGACGATTGAATGATTGCCAACCTTGACTGCTGCCTCGCCGGTGACAATCGTGCCTTGCATTGGGTCGCCGGAAAACGCCGCTATTTTTGCGCCGTTTGCGCCGCCAAACAAATACTGGCCGCCTTTGTACAGCGCGCTATCGAGTGAGGCTGGCAGGGCGTCTAGGCTGGTGTTGATGTTATCCAGTTGCTCTAGTGAATAACCAGCCGTGAAGAACGGTGCCACCAAGTCGTTCTTGACCCTCACCAAAGACCAGCGACCCAGAGCGTAGTTGAATATCAACAATGTGTCGGGCTGGTCATCGAGAGAGCTGTTTGACACATACGACCACACAGCGAGCTGATTTTGAGGGTCAACGGTAGACGTCATCTTGTCCTTATACGAGAAGTTAAAGTCCTGCTCTAAAAAAAACCGATCGACCTTCTCTGCGCCGATAGACTGAGAGCGCGACCCGTCGAACATGTAAAAGCCGTCATCCGACAGGTAGAATATGTTGTGACCGATGTTACAAACCGACCCCGGCACCTGACAGCCTCTGGCAGTCTCGACTTTGTCAAACTGGAAGATAAGCGGCGGGCCTGAGTAAGTGGCTCGCACGATGGCGCGCTCCATCAGGATCGTGCAGTATTCCCCGCCGATCATCCCGGTAATGGCTCCAGCGTCTGGTATTTCTTGAAAGTCAGACTGATCCGTGCCAGCCGTCCAGCTTGTGGGGTCATTAAACCCTGACCAATACACCTTATACGGCACGCGGCCTGAGCCTTCGTCGATGTTGGCCGTCCACACAAAGTCACGCACAACCGTAATAAAGTCAGCCTTTGGCGGCGTGCCTGCTAAGTTAGAAAACGCGCTGTCAGTGCCAAGCTGAAACTTTTGCAACTCTTCGCCAATTCCGCCGGACGCGATAACCGTGTCGCCGAATTGCACAAAGCGCCAACGCTCGTTGTTTCCCAAGTCATAAGCTGGCGAGCCTGCCTTGCTGACGTCGTCTAGGTTTGTCGTGCCAGCGTTAAACAAGTACAGCTTTGACGCGTCACCGGCGAACAGGCGCACGGTGCCGTCGTTGTCTTTAGCCGCAAACACGTTTAACAGAGTGCTAGACGCCGCGTTTGAATAATCGACAAAGTCGTTAAAACTGCGGTAGCCGTTATATGCAGGCACCACGTTTGTCGCCTCAACGACGCCTGCGTTGGTAAAGTCAGGCTGATCCGGTAGCCATTCGCCAAACTGTATCATTGTCCCAACCAATTCCCTGTTGCCGCCGCTGGGGCGTTAGACCAAATGCTAGGTGCGCCAGCCGAAGCCGACGCCCAAGACGGTGTGGTAGGCGCAATCGCTGACCAGTCCTCACCCAATATTTTTCCGGTGATTGTAGCAGTAATTTCTGGTTGTGCCGACCCGACCATAGCAAACTCGCCAACCGGTGCTGCTGTGACTGTAGCGGCGATTGTCGCGGCGCCCTCAAACTTGTAAACCAAAAACGCTTGAGCTGTGGCGTTAAATGCTATAGTCGCCGCGCCGCCGTATGACGCGATAAAGTTGGCGCTTGCAGTGGCGCTCGCCGCACCAGTTACCGATGCCGCAAAAGGCTGCACTCGATTGGCAGTTGCCGTCGTGGTTGCCACAATAGACGCGGTGCCTGCAATGGCCTGCACATGCTGTGGCGTGGCTGTTGCTGTGACCGCGACGTTTGCGGTGCCTGCGACATCAATCGCAAACTGCACGGCGCCGGTAGCAGTTAACGCAACAGATGCTGAACCATCAAACGCCAAAACCTCAAGGTCGGCCATCTGCTCAAGCGTGCCAAACGTATCTAGCTGCTCAAGCGTACCCCAGTTATCGAGCTGTTCGAGAGTGGGGTTTGACCAGTCGACCTTAGTTAGCAGTAACGCGCTATCCAAAGAATAGGGTAGCGCGTCAATACTTGACGTAAAGTTGTCTAGGCTAGGGGTTCCTGTTGCCATTACCGCCTCTAAGCTGCGGTGATGTCGAGATCACCTGTGGGTATCTTCAAGATGTCGCCTGACGCGATTGTTTTGGCTGTGGTGAACGCGCCGTGGATAAGCAGGTTGCCAGAGCTGGCGGCATCAAAAATGCCGAAGTGAGATATCAAGCCCCAAGAGCCGGTGGCCGCATTAAACTCGACAGCCGCGCTGTTTGATGTGGTGCCACTAGACGCCGCGCTAAACGTAGCCGCCACGCGGGCGTAGTTGCTGCCAGTCAACTCGGTGCCGCTGTTGTCGTCGTTAAACGACCCAGTCGACAGACCGACATATACGGCTGTTGGCATCGTGTAGGAACCCGTGCTTAAAATATGATCAAGGATCTCGTTTTCGAGGTAGTCACTCATAGCCGACATAGTTTAACTCTCCACTGCTGAATTTTGACGTTGATACACACTGCTTACAAACAACGAGTTTGTGCCGTAATGTGAGCGCTCCTCGTCAATTTTTATTTCTTCAAGCGCAAGGTTGAACCGTTGCAGGTACTGCGACGCACGCGTCTCATCTAACAGGTAAGCATACGCCTCGGCCAGTGCGCCGTAAAGGTAGGCGTCGGGCGACCGGCTCAGGATGTTGTTTGTCTGGTTTGTGGCTGACAGTGCCTCGATCGTGCCGATGTAGACAATCTCGACCGTGTACGCTGCGTCAGGAACCGGACGCAGTTTCATCTCGTCACCGATGATGCTGTATCCCAGCGGCTTGCCCGCGCCGCCAGACGAAAACTTTGTGTCGAGAGCCGACGGGCTGTAGTAAGACAGCACGGTCAGCGGCGTGGTGTTTAACTTTATCGAGCGCAACTCGCGCAAGTCAACCGGCAGGGCGAGGTATTCGTTATTGGCAACCGTTGCCGCAGTGACGCGCTTTTCCTGACTGCGCGTCTCAAGCTCGCGGCTCATGCGCGCCTCAGCCATTGTGATGAAATCCGGTATCTGCGCCGTTAAGTCGTCACGCGCCAAGAAGTTGGCAATCGCTGTTTGCAGGTTGGTGTAGGTGTCGACTGCCATTATATGTTTCCGCCGCCTGTTCTAAAATCACGGTTCTGGTTGTCGTTTAGCCACGCCTTCCAACCCTTCGGGTTTTCTTGCGGCGTGCCAAGCGTCTCAATCAGGTGATTATACACGACGTTTGGGATTTCCGCTACATGCTGCATGTGGCGCTGCGTGTTGCCGATCATGTTGCCCTTTTGGTAGTCGTTGTTCATCTGACGGTTGAGCTTCACCAGACCCTCAAAGCTCTGCTTCTGCTCGATGTAAGACGTGCCGTCATTGTTCTGGTGCATGTACACTTCTTTTTGTGTGTACGGGTCTGTGTATAAAACGCGTTTCATATTACCACCTATGAATTGGAATAGAGGGGGCAGTCGCCCGCCCCCTCAATCGTTTAACAATTACGAACCGTTCAAGTCCATAATCATTGCATGCGCTTTTGGCGCGGTCGGCTTGAGCGCCCACTCAACCACAAGGTGGCTTGTTTGAGCATCGCCGTCTTTAGCCAAGTCTTCCTCAAGGAAGTTACGGCCATTGAGGGTGCAGATTGACACAAAGTCTGGGTCAACCAAGAACACCCGGTCGTTACCAAGTAGACGTGATGGAACCGCCTCAACAGTACCGAAGTCAGTCAGGAACACTGAAGTCGAACCGACGTATGTGACTTCCTTGGCGGCAGTCATGTTCACGTCGTTTGACACCAGATTGCCAGACGCTGACAGGTCTGAGAAGTTAGCGCGATTAGTTGCAGACGCAATCATCAGGCGAGGATTGCCTCCGTCGGTCCACGCATCCTGCATGCCGTCTTCGATGAGGGCAAGCGTCAACGCACGGTCGTCTCCTCCGGTGATCGTGTCGGTTCCGTCGCCTGTGGCGAAGGCACCGGCAGTCGCGCCGACTGAGCCGTTTGTGATCCAGCAAGTCAAAGACGCTGACTTGCGTGGGTCGTTACCAGAGCGGGCAACGTCGGTGTCACCGATTGCCTTTTCGATGTCGCGGCGCAGTTCGAGAGCCTTCAACACCTTCTGGTAGTTGTGTTCCCGCTCACGGCCTGCTGTGTCGACTGCGTCCAGAGTGCCTGAGGTAGCAAATACCTTCTTGGAAATCTGGTGGTAGTTGCCCACGCGTGATGTTGGAGTTGCGGCGGCTGTAGAAGTCGTCGCACCTTCGTTATGGTAGTTGGTAGCAGATGCTGAAGCCAATTCTTGGACCTGCCACTCAGTAAAGATACCATTGCTGGTCTCTTTTTTTACGTTGCTGAAAATCGGTGTTTCAGCAGGGTCGCCTTATACCCCAGCCTTTCGGTGGGAGTGGACTATATCATCACCCCGGTTTGGGGTGCCGGACGCTCTAGCCTGTTATTAAGGGGGCTTTACCCCTCAGGTAGTCTCTGAACCTTCCGCCGGTGTACCGACGGCTTGGATGCTGATTGCCATAGCTTTCGCCTTAGGGTTCCAGCAGTTCATCCGGTTTAGACCGCACCTACCCTATCTAATGCGGTATATGATATCGGCGAGCTGTTCGCGCTCACCAATAGCCGCTCCTGTTGCAAAAACAGTCATGTTTTAGTCTCCTCGGGCTATCTGCCCATTAGATAATTAACGGCAGCGTCGACAGTTCCGGCGCTTTCAAAACGCTTTCGTGCCTCACGCTGAGAACGGGTAGCAACTTCTCGCTTGGTCTTCGGGCGTCCTGCCTTAGCCATCTTTGGCGCCTGCCGGGTGCGTTTTTTGGCGGCGGGTTTCTTCGACTGAAGATTGTCCCACTTCCACGCCTTGTAAAGCAATTCGATAGCCCGCGCGTCAGACGCGTTGGCGATCTCTTCTTCACTAAACCCAATGCGACGCTGTGCATACTTTATGACCTCCTGACGCTCGGTCTCCCGCACATCGTCATTCTGCCAGTCGGGTATGCGTTGCATCATATCGGCGCGCTGGTGTTGCAAGTGCTTCTCCAGATTGCGCTGATGGTCGTGCATCTGTTCCTGAGCTACGCGCTGCCTCTCGGCCTCGACTGTCTTCTGCTGTTCCTTGTACTGATCCCATTCGGTCTTAGCTAGGAACAAGTCACGCTCGCTCATTGTTTCTGACAATGCTCTCCAATCAGGTTCCTGCTGGACTGTCTGTTGGATTTGGGCGCTCAACTGATCAAGTTGCTGCGCGTAGGCGTCTCGGAGTTGCTTGGTCTCGGCTGCCTCTTGCTC
>VMHT01122737.1_pt1 | contig 13850 bp, 32 predicted proteins | sample 4693611 | NCBI WGS metagenome assembly VMHT01 (sample SAMN12280063, study PRJNA550983) | marine metagenome | isolation source: seawater sampled from same location over 5 years 0.02-0.2 micron viral filtrate | place: USA: collected off the coast of southern California halfway between the port... ... | reverse complement strand
TAATGGGTCGAGGGCAAGCATCTTTGTATTTTGTCTATTACACATTTAATTTCCCTCCTTTCTGTATTTTTCCATTCTTCTATAGTCTATTTCGGATGCGATTGCCATGCCTACCGTATAGAGTGCATATGCACCTCCAAACACTATGAAAAGTTCAATTCCTGTCATTTTCTTAATTCCTCCTTAGTTTTTTCTACAATTAAAGTTTTGTGAATGTCTAAAAGTGCATCCATATTGAGACCTTCGAGATCTGTCCACTCTGATACAAGTCCATTCTGTTCCCAGTCTGTTGAACCATCTTTAAAAGTTGGTGCTGAATACAGTTCCCAATTTTCGTCTAACCAAAATGTTCTTCCAAAATGCATTGAAAGAACTGTCTGAAACATCTGTTCATATAAATTTGGTATCATTATGCAACCTCCCTTACATATCCGTTTTCTGCATGTATGAAAGCATCTAATGTAGGAACGTCTAATTCTGGATCGTCAAAATCAACTTTTGCACATCCGTCAACACCCCACTCTGCTAACTCTATTACAAATTCATTCCAGTCAGCACAACAACATGCCATATTCTGAAAATTGTCAACTTGTACTATTCTGTTCATTACTGTTTGAGTTTTGTTCATAATTCTTTGTTTGTTGCTTATAGTACTATTATAAAGGATAGAAATACCAATTACTAGGTCACTTGTGCCAGTTTGTGAACTGGTCTACATAAATGCTGTTAGAGCGTGTGGTCTGTTAGATTCATACTCAAGTGATTTTACTGTATAGGGATACATGAATTTTTCAACTTTAGTCCTTAGGTCTTCAGAATTTTCAGCATACCATACACCGAGAGCATCAAAAATCTTGTCTTCCAGATCTCTCGGTTGATTTGAGAGATATGGGTCAATATGGGTGAGAATGTAGGATTTCTGTTTCATTTTGTTAAACCCTCTCTAACAATGAGATCTTCAAATGCCTGATTATGAGATCTTGTTTCAATTAGTTGATCTCTAACTCTCTCTCTGTCTAGTGAATCACCATCACCCCATGTGATGTTGTCGCATGATGCACATAAGTCAAGATAGTTGAGAGTCGCAAGTGCTAACTCTTCTCTAGTTAATCCATCTATAGGATATAAACCTGATGATGGATTATAGAAGTCCATGCAGTAATCTAAAAATTCTCTGAAGTTGTGCATAATTTGTTTGTTGCTTATAGTAATATTATAAAGGATAGAATCCCAGAATAGTAGTGTTTTTGTGCCACTAATGTCACTGGCACACTCATGTATAAAATTCTGCTAGTGAATCTGTATAATAGTCTTTATGGATTTTCTTCAATTTGGGTATGGGGAAAGATACTTCCATACATTTAGTTTTAGGATTATAGCACATTTTTGTTGTGATATAATTGCACTCCTCGAATGGGCAAGTATCTAACCACTCGTTGAATATTTCAAAATTGTCCTTTTTCTTAACTGGTTTCATTGCATGTCCTCGAATCGTTGATAGGTTAATTTTTCTGCTTCGCTCTCTATAGTCTTACGAGAGATCACATCCCACTTGTATTTTTCAAATAGTTCAAATAGGACTTCTTCATATATTGTTTCAAGAAGTTGGTCGTTGATTGCATGACTCATTAATTTGAATCTCCATTACTCATAATAACATCAAATAGTGAATCGAAATCATCTGCATTCATATCATCATTTAATCCCATGTCAGTAAAAAATGATAGCATCTGAACAAGTACTTGGTCTTGTTGGTCGGTCAAAGTGTATTTTCTCATAATTAAAATTCGTTTGTATAATACTATTATAAAGGATAGAATCCCCAAATGGTAGGTGACTTGTGCAGGTTTGTCAACTGGCACACTCATCTTTAAAATCGGTCTTCTCTGCTGTACCTTTTATATCATAGTCAAAATAGTCTAGTGAATATCCTGACCGAGCAACAACTTCACATAATAATTCAGTAAGTTGCTCTTTTTCTTCCTGATTCATTAGATAATAAATATCGAAATCTTCGAGGTTGACTTTACGAGGTGTTCGAGGTGTTATCATTTTAGTTGATTCTCCCATACTTGAGTTTTGAATCTTTTAACTGCTTTGTCTAGCAATTTGATGTCCCCATCACATATATCAGCAACATTCTCGTCTTCAATATGAGCGAAATTGTTATTGATGTCTCCTATGAGAGTAAGTAGTGCTTCGTAATTGGTCATGAATGTTTGTTGCTTATAGTACTATTATAATGGATGGATAAATCAATTACTAGGTGACTTGTGCCAGTAATTAAACTGGCATAACATTGTCTTCATTAATATTGAACTCTAGCATATAATGTTCTAAGTTCACTCCCATGAGATCACAATGCTCTAAACATTGCTTATAAACCTTTTTGGATATAAACTCAATATCTAAGTGTTCTGTTTGAACTAGATAAGGTTTTGGTTTTCTATTCTTCTTAGGTAGATTAGGTAGTTTTGGTTCTTTGTTTTTTGCCATGATAATAATGAATAAGGTTTTTAAGTGAGAGTGGATTATCTCATGTAGAGATAACCACCTGCCCATCCTGTGAAGTTAGGATTATGTAATAACTGACGTTGAGTAATAATTCTCATGTCATATCTTACATGCTTTGCGGGTGCTGCCCATGATGCAGGTTTGTACACTTGTCCAGTTTTCTTGTCAACAAATGCATGAACTGAAGCGTCTCTGAATTTTCCAAAATGTCTGCTGCCTGTCCAAGTCTCAAATTCCTGTTGAACTATCTTGTAATACTTCTTACCAGTTTTAACTTTGAAGTGCATCAAGTTCGCTTCACCATTTTCGATAGCATCTAATTGCTGTCTAGCATACTCTGGATAATTACCTGATAGATTTCCCTGTAATGTGTTCATGTGATACTGACGATAGTTTTCTGTAATAGTATCAGCATATGTTTGAGTCCATTCTGCGACTCTTTGCTCTAGTGTTGTTTCTGTAATAGTGGTCATAATCTTTGTTTGTTATACTACTATTATAGAGGATGATAACACTAATATGAGTGCTATTGTGCCACTAATATAAGTGGCATAGTGACTATTTCGCATAGTCCTCCAGTGTGATACCTTTTTCATAACAATACTCAATTAATACTTTATGAATCTCATCAGGAAAGAAATCCCAATCTCCATCTTTTTTTAAATCCTCTGCAAGTATGCTAACTTGTAAATCATCTAATAATGGATAGAATGATTTAATAATCCTAGTCAAGTTCCACTCTATAAAAGTGTCCTGATTTGTAATAACAACTTTTCTTCTCATTAGTTAGTTTCCTCGAATGATTCTCTTAATGGGTTTTTAAAAGGTGTTTTCATGTAGTCTTGAATCTCATCAATAACTTCGCCAAAACCATCATCCCAATAGTTTTTTGCTTCATCAATAAACTCTTCATCTGGCATGTTTTTGTATAGGTCATCAAGATCATCCATGACATATTGAACTAGATCTTTTGTTGACATGTTATCCACATATCTCTCAACTAAAAATGATTTTAGTTCGTTAATTAGTGCTTTATCCATGATTAATTCTCGTAAAAGAAATCGTCCTCACCACCAAAAGGTGATGCTTCATACTCGGTATCTGAATCTATGTTCTGTTTTAGATTGTCATCATAGATACGAATGGATAACTCTCCGTTATCTGCCATGCCTATCCATCCTGCTCTGTCAAGTGCATTGTCAATAATGTCATATACTTTTAGGACTTCTTCATCATTTAGAAATCCGCATATGTTCCAATACTTTTGGGTTGTAAGATTGTTGGTCATAGTTGTTTGTTGCTTATAGTACTATTATAATGGATGGATAATCCTAATGGTAGGTGACTTGTGCCAGTTTGTTAACTGTCATGCACTATTCTCTTTCCATACCCAATTTGTAATATCCTGTTGTCTAGCGTCAGCAGTTCCTACATTTTCCTCAGCGAAAAATGTCCTGTGGAATACTTCATAGTCAGCATAATCCCACTCCACTTGCTCAAAAAATGGGTCTTTAATCCATGCTTCAAGTTCCTCTTTTGTTTTGAAGTCAATTGTGCCTGTGTTGTTTTCGTGAATTGTGATTCTGTACATTTACCACTCCATAGTTGGTTGTTTGTTTTGTGCCTTTTCAACTTTTGCTGAATAGTTCACTTGTTGATCTTGTATTTTTTCAAATACACTCATTTGTTTTGATGTTAAAGGTATATCCATATCCCTAAGAATATCATACAGTTTAATAAACTGATATGCTTCATCAAATGTGATTTCTATTTTCATGATTATCTGAAGTTGAGTGATTTTACACCATTTCTTGATATGACTGTATCAGATCTCTCTCCACTCTCGTCATAATCTGAGTCCACCATGTCCTCTAGTTCCTGACCTGTTTTCTCTGAGAGTGCATCAAAACTAGGATAGAATAGGTCATCTAAGATTTTCTCTGAGAGTACCTCTTCTGCATCTGTCATGTAAACTCTGTAAGATCTGATTGCTGAGTAAACTAACTCGTATTCTGCTCTGGTCATAATGTTTGTTTGTTGTTTATACTAATATTATAAAGGATGGATAAACCAATTACTAGGTCACTTGTGCCACTAATATAAGTGACACACTAAACATATGCTAAGGGTGGAATACCCTCTATAAAGATATAGTCAACTACATCCTGTATTTTCTTAGCAATTCTCTGAGAGTACTTTCCTGATAATGGTACACATATTTTACCATAAGGTTTATGGTATAATTCATATGCTCCTACTGGAACTTTTCCCTCTGCCATTGCTGCTCTGTCCTTAGGGTGTATCCTTATGACTCTACCAATAGTTTGTGCCATTTCGATTGTAGGTAGATTTCTCAACATAATAGTATGAGTGAGACCTGCTACATTAATACCCTCGGATAGAATACTGTAATGGAATATGATAAACTTTCTGTTCTCATCCTTACCATATTCTGTAAGAGTATTGAAAAACTCTTCTCTTCCTACTTTCTTACCGTTGATGTTAGCACCATACTTTGATGTGATGTGCATAACGTCATATCCCTGCATGTATAACCATGCAAGTGTATCAGTTTTTGTAAGAATAGCAAAAATGTTAGCAGTTGATTGTCCTGCTACTAAAATCTTAGGATTGATAACTGTCATGTCCTCGATCATATCCTTAAGATTGTCAGCATCAACTTCATGAGCATTGTATCTGTCTCTTACTCTGTCTGTCTCAAATGGTATTACTTCGGGTGGTAGTATTGAACCACCATCAATAAGTTCCTGAGCAGTTGTTTGCTCAAGTGTTCTGCCAAATACTGAACCGTTGCACATTCCTCTGACACCGTTGACACTCTTCTTACCTCTAGACACTTTAGGTGTAGCAGTAAAGAAAAACTTACGAGTTCTAGGTCTGTGACTTATCTGTTCGATAGGTATAAAGAAGTTCTTTGATGTACCATTGTGTGCTTCATCAAAGTAAATTGTATCAATTAGAATACCACTATCAACAACTCTTTTGAGTGAGTGATATGTTGTAAAGATGATACGATTCTCTCCCTGCTGCATCACATTGTTTTGCCATCTTACAATATGATCTGTCTTAAGAGTACTTGCGTGGATTGTCTCACCACTATGAACATGTAAACACTCTATTGTAAGATTATGCTTACCGTCTAAGTTCTGCTCGAAAAACTCTGCACATAACTGATTCGCTAATAATATACGAGGTGCAACAACTACAATAGTTTGATCTGATTTAGTTGATAGTTCTCTGATACAGTCAGCGATCATGATGAATGTTTTACCACCACCTGTAGGGATGATAACCTTACCATTGCCAGAAGTCATTGCGTTGTATGCTCTGGACTGATGTGGTCTTAGTGTATCTGAAAACATAATTTCCTTTGAATACTCTTATTATAGCATAAAAAAGACCCCTGTGAAGGGGTCTGTACCACTTAACCAACTGTCCACCACAAACAAAAAAAGTGGACTGACCTATAGAATAACCAGTTCTATAGACGAGAGGAAACAAAACATAACCAACTGCTTAAGTTCGACTTAAATGCGATTGAACGCAACCTTGAAAGTCTTATGTTGGTAGGTTTGTTTCCCCACTATTAATATAACAGGTCTTGTAGAGGATTTGTGGTCTGTTGTGCAACTTCTTCAACTGGCACACGTTGGTCTATCAAATTACTATACTCTTCATGCAACTCACATCCGATATAATCTCTACCCAATTGCTTTGCAACCATAGCAGTAGTTCCTGATCCCATGAATGGATCCAAAATTATATCACCTTCCTGACTCCCTGCTTTGATGCAAGGTTCAATTAAGTCAGGTGGAAAAACAGCGAAGTGACTTCCTTTATATGGTTTGTTTGTTATAGTCCAAACATCACGTTTATTTTTCCTGTCATAAGACTTGGATAACCCACTATGAGGAACCAACCCAGTACCAGAATTATGGTACTTACCTTTAGTGCGGTCTCTTGTCCCCCAATCTTTTGCGGGTTCTTTGATTGCTTCATTGTCATAGTAATACTTTTTGTTCTTTGATAATAAAAATATGTACTCATGTGATTTAGTACATCTATCCTTTACCGATTCTGGCATCGGATTAGGTTTATGCCAGATAATATCTTGTCTTAGATACCATCCATCTGCTCTCATTGCGAATGCAAACATCCAAGGGATGCCAATTAAATCCTTTTCTTTGAGTCCTTCTAATTTATTACCACGTTTATTACATTGTGTTGGTAGGTCTTGATTAGTCTTACTTACTGTCTGTTTAGGATATGATTGACCTTTTCCTGGTCGATAGTTATAATAACTATCACCTAAGTTAACCCATAGAGTTCCATCATCAGTTAATACATTCCTAACCTCTTTGAATACTCCTACCAGTTGATCTATAAACTCTTCTGGTGTTTTCTCTTGTCCTATCTGATTCTCTTCATTACCATAGTTCCTTAATCCATAGTAAGGTGGCGAAGTCACACAAGTTCTTGCCTGTTCATCAAATTGTTTGAGTGTATCTCTACAGTCTCCATATAATATTGTATTTCTCATAATATTACCTTCTCCAATAACCATCTTACCTCCTTGAATGATATTCTCTTACGATACTTACCACTCTTTTGAGTTGATTTAAAACTTGTCATGTAGAAATCATTTGTTTGTTGTCTATATTCTTCCATTGCTTCATTGAATAGAGGTATATGTTTATCTCTAAGGTATGATGATTCAATAGGAAATATATTTCTATTAGTTCCTTTACATTTAAGACTAGCATTAACAAGTCCTCTTCTATCCTCGTCTTTCATTCTTCTTAGATAGATGTTATCCTTTTCTGTTGTATCAATACCAATAATAATATAATCACTAAAATCAGGTGGATTAAATGTGACAGGAAAATCAGATGATCGAGGAATAAAATTATCATCTACTTGAATACATTGACCATTGACATATAATTGTGTAGTTGTTTGTTGAGGTACAAAATATGCTACACCTGCAGGATTATCTGTATCTGAAAATAGTTTCATATCAAATTTATCCCATGCAAATAATCTATCCTTAAATAGATTCTGATTGTAAAATGTTGATGGTATAATTGCTGCAACATAACTACAATTATCTAACATTAATTGTAAACAGTCGAGATATAAATCTTCATGCTTTACAATTACTGGTAGTCTCTTTCTTGATATAATTGTCTTTGCTAAGTATGGTGGATTAGTAATACATACTTGATAATCTTTAGGAAAATCTTTTATAGTATCTCTTATCTCTACATTAAAATGTTGAGGGTCAACATCATAACCTACCCATGCTGCATCTATAAAATCAAATAGATTCCCTGCACCTGCAAATGGTTCTAATATAGGTTCATCTTTAGGTACTAAACTATACCATGCTTTAAAAGCATCGGAATTATTAAAAGGGTCAGTAGTTGTGTAATACTGACCCAATAGTTGTTTATTCATAAGACTATTATATCACACTATAAGGATAATTCAAATCCTTCAGCATCATATAATCTTTGTACATCTTGATGTGATTCTGTTGCCATCCAAGCAAATGTAATAAAACCTGCCTGTGGTATTGAATCCATACTAGACCTACCTAGTGCCTTTGCACCTCCTTTCCATTGTTGTTGTATGTAAGTTAAAATTTCATGTTCTTTTCTTTTTCTGTATGCAACTTTGTCTGTCTCATTTACTATAGTTTGAAAACCTAATACAATAATATGTTCACAAGACACATAATTTGGTTGATTAATTACTTCTGTTATATCAGTACTTAATCCTTTCTTACCATATTCTCCACCATGTGTTGCTAGTCCTGTGTACCATCTTCTACCGATACCATCAACACTTCCATGATACTTACCCCAAAAATGTTTGATACGTTTTAAAGTCACACCCATGTAAGTTAAATCTACATCTATCTTATTTTTAGTGTATGTGTATTGAGGAGAAGTAAAATTAGAACCGCATAGTTTATCTGTAAGTTGTTTCCAACTAATATCTAACTCTCTTTTGATACTTCTTCCATGTTCTTTGACATAATCAAATAAACTTTGGTAATCTCCATCTATAATTGCACCTTCTTCGAGAGCAAGTGCAATATGTGATTTAAAGTCTGAGAAACTATAAGTTTTTAATCTCATACGATTATCTTCATTAGACTTTAATGCACCAAATCTATCTCTTTGTAAGTTAGACTCAAAATGACCTATTGCGAATGGTGCTGACTCCCATATTTGTATCCACTCGTAATACCTATGGTTTCCTGCAACTAAGATGAAATAATAGTTTTTACCATTTACTGTGATATATTCCATTGCACCATTAGTATAATCCGATATTGATTCTACTACCATAGGCAAAGTATCTGGAACATATCCTCCTTCTGTTTGAGTAATATATCTTATTTCTTCTAGGTTATTTGAGTCTCTTTTTTCTCTTCTGTATTGTGATTCAAATGTAATGCCATTTTCTACATGTGTACCTACAAATATTTGATCGAAACATAATTCTACACAAGATTTATCAATAATAATATCCTGTGTTTTTGCTGTCCAATCTTTTGCTTTTGACATTATATCATCATCTACCCATCCAAAAGGTATTCTGCCTTCCAAATCGAAAAACATTTCGCAATCATGTGATGATGTCTGTGTATAAGTTGAAGTTGTCATAATGAAATTAATCGGTTTTGTAGTTCTGTGTGATTAACGACCCAAATGTTTCCACTAGGGTCATCAAATTCTTCTTGTAATTTATTATACTCTACTTCTAGGTCTGTGTCAATCAAAGCAATGTAAATTATATCTTTTCTTAATGAAATATCACGACCCCAAGACAACCACCTTTTCTCTTCTTGAAATACATTATCCTGTCCTCCTCCTTTACCTAAACAATACTTGTGAGATAACCATCCAAATAATTTACCATCCTTCTTGATCTCTCCATCAATAGTTTTAATATCATTAACTGTATTACCAAACTTCTTTTTATATAATGCGTTAGGATATGTTTTACCATCCATTGCAGGTCTTAATAATGAGTTAGGTAGGCACTCTACTCTAAATCCATAATGTTTTACAGTTTGATCTATACCATTGAGTGTGAATACTTCATCCTGTCCACTCTGTCTATGTGATTCCTTACCTAATACAACCGCCAACATTTTAGATACTGTACTATTACCTTGGCAGTTCATGAATAAATCTCTTTCTCCACATCCATGAAAGTCTAAGTGACGTTGCAATGCAGTTTCATTAATATATTTCTTGATCGGTTCTTTATCTAATATTCCTTTCTCTAAAATTGCTGCGACATTTTTCCATGTCTCATCTTGTCTCTCACTCCTTAGATTAGGAACATCAAATTCAAATAATACTGGTCTAAGTTTCATGATTAAGGTTGTATTACCATAATTATAGCATAAAAAAAGACCCCTGTGTAGGGGTCAATTAAATTACTGGAACATTTCGCTACATATTCTCCTACATTGATTTGGATGCGAATTGTCTGTTGTACATTCGATTAAGCAATCGAAGTAATCGTTTTGAAGATCATCCGTATCTGCACTTGAGAGCGTGTTATCGTTAAAATGATATGATGCCATTTGATTGATTGAGAGTATATTGTGCATTAGATGATGGGGTAAATGTGTACTATTCCATTACGACTAAGTTAGGGAACATTTTTCTTTCCTCCACATTCTACACTATTATTTACTATAATGGTATGTTTTGGAACCCTAATTGTTGCAAGAATTAATGCCTACCTCTCTACTCTCCACTCTGGGTCATTAGTTGGATGTACCCAAAATTCTATCCCTGTAGTAGGATTTCTAATCTTCCATTTGTCAAGACGTTCTGCAACCCACATGTTAGGATCTCTCCTCATGTGATAAACAAACATTTCTCTTGCTGCTCTTGTCTTAGGATAAACCCTAACTCTACCACTCTGCATTTGTCAAGTAAGATATTGTATCGTCTTGACTACCAAGTACAGAAGAGACCCAATCCTCTTCCCTCTCTTGAGTTTTTTCTTGTCTTGTGTCATAATCAACCTCAAGGTAGTTTTTTCTCTTCATAACCGAATCCTCCGTTTTGGAATTGACGTTCTTCCTCTGCTTCTACCCTAAGTTTCCTTAGAGCAGTTTTCAGTTTGTGCAATTCCCCACTATCGTATAGTGATGGGTCTTGCTCACTCTTTTTGAGTGCGTGTTTTAAGAGTCTGATTTGACCCTTATTGCTGAAGAACTTTCTCATTATAGTATGTCCATGTCTTTACCTGTTGCTTTAGTAGACTGTTTGTCAACTGGCACAGGTGTGATTTTAAAGTTTGCACTAAATGTAATGCGTTCCTCAGTTCCTTTATGAGGTGACACAAAATGTAGATAATGTGATGGGAACATTAATATATCACCATCCTTTACCTTTGGAATAGTTAACTGTTCATCAGGTGTATTTAATACCTTATCAATGCCAAGTATTCTAATATGTGAAAATTCATTATTATAGAATCTAAAACCTGAGTCTGACTCATCAGCAAGTTTATAAAAATATACCATGCTGATATTTGTACCATCAGCATCACTGTGGTCATGTGTCTCTTGATAATCTTGTGGTTGATATTTATTTGCCCAACTATTTTGCATAGTAATGTCAACGTCAACCTTAGTGCCGACCTCTCCAACAAATTTATCCATAGTTGGTTTAATACATTTTAACCATGAGTGCCATAGATTCATTGTATTGTTCTCATGTCCCCATGATGATTTGACTGCACAATTCCAACCTTTTGGTTTAGAGAAATTGTCGTCATTATTTAAAAAGTCACTAAAAAGTTTTTTAGTTGTTTCTTGATCTTCTATTGATAGAGTATCATGAAAAAACCATTTAGGACTAAACACTTGTATTGTCATTGATGTTTATAAAGGTCTTTTAAATGTAATGCTTCAGTTATCTCTTCTATATCTTTCATTTTCTTTTCATACTCATTAAATGGTATTGCACCATCACGAAAATACTGCTTTTGCAGTTGACATACATACATGATTAATGAGTCTTTGACTATTAATTTCTGTTTGTGATCTAAAATAGCACTATGAACTATCATTTTCGTAATGTTTTAACGTACTCTATCATTTTATCACGTATCTCCATCATTTCAAGGTAACATCCTTGATTGTATGCACATGCACGTAATTTAGAATCTGGTTTCAATAAAGACTCTATGAAGAGATCAAGTCCTCGATTAAACTTGATCTCTTTAGTTTCTTCTCCAATAGTATTTTGATCCATTAATATTGAGTTGTGTAATCTAAGTCTACGTCAGCAAATGAACCATCATCATAGTCTAGGTCTTCATCAAAAATCTCGCTCTTGGTTTGATCTTTGTTGTCTCTGTCCTTTGTCAATAACTTTTTTGTCATGTCTTGATGCCTCAGATTGGAAACGATTTTGTGAACCTTTTTGACGTTTATCCCTAATGGATTTACCGAAAGAATAACTTTCTGAACCATTGCGTCTAAATGTCTTACCCATGATAGATTAGAATTTACTAAACATATTTGTATTATATATTAGCATAATTACTGATCTTTTTCAAGTTGTTTCGCATACATTTTTAAAATTGTATCAGGTGCATCTAAATTGGCATCTTTTTTAACAACTGGTTTTGATTTGTCTATAACCAAATCAAGACTATCAAACACGAAACCGACTCCATGTAAAAAATCCTCGATCTTTTCTACCGCATCTGGTAGATAAGTCGAGTTAAATTCTTTAGTTGTGACAGTTCCGTCTGTGTCGTCTGTACATATGAGGTTGAACTCTGGCATTATTTTGCTATTAGTTCCTCTTAGTATAGCAGATCAAATGTTATTTGGCAACCCTATGGAACAGTTATACTAACGTCACTACCTGTATATGAATATGCAGTGACCGTACCTGCTGCATCTGTGATTCTAACATATCCATGTCCACCTGCTGCTGCGTTAGAGTCTCCTCCTACTGATATACCACTACCAGGATACCCCTCAAATCCTGCTCCTGCGGGCATCCTGTATTCCCCTCTGTGATTTTGTATATTACTACAATATGTTGGGTTCAAATATCCTGAACCTCCTCCACCACCTGCCATTGTGTTGGACTCTGAATATCCACCTGCACCTCCACCATAATATCCTCCTCCACCTGCTCCACCGTAGCAGTTTGAGTTTGGTGTACCACCTTCTAATGCTCTTGCTGAATAAGAACTACCATCTTGACAGTTTCTACCTGCTTCATGTGCTGCACCTGCTCTACCTCTATATTGCAACTTATCATCATATGGGGATTCACCGTCTTGTCCAGTAGTACCTCCACCTGCACCACCAATGTTTCCTTCTTGGTTTCTAGATGAACCACCTCCACCTCCACCACCTGCAATGAGTAATACATTTGCGTGTGATGCTGAAGTTACGAATACTGCTGACGCTCCTCCACCATTTGAACCATATCTATTATCTCCACCGTCTCTGTTTGCTTGTCCTCCTCCACCATATGACATTCTTGTACCATTAACTAATCCACCTTCTCCTACTCTAATTACAAGAGTTGTATTAGATGCTAAACCATTAATATCTGCTTCTACATATCCTCCACCACCACCTTCTGCACCATATGACCATCCACCTGCACGACCTCCACCGCCACCTGCTCCCCAACATTGAATTCTATATTGCCTTCCTTCTCCTTCTGCGTTCTTCCATCCACTACCATCATATACCATCATCTTGTTGGTAGTGGTATTTTGTACCATTTCCCCTGCTACTACACCACTTGTAGGTAGTTGTGCAGTTGTTTTCTGTGGTATTTTTATTTTAGCATCAACATCAAGTTCACCTGTTGCGTTGACGTTGGTTGCGTTTACAGTTCCTACATTCAGTTGTGACATCTTACCAATAAATTATATCTTCTGATATATTTATATTAAAAATGTTGTTATCCAAGCATATCCTATTAACCATGCACATAATCCACCAAGTACTTTGTAATACTTTCTTATAGGTGTACCAAAGTATTGCTGTCCTATCATTAAACACTTGTGTGCAGGTGACAGTAAATATCCTGAGTATTCTGTTGTCAAGAACCATACAAGATATTGAGGACCAAATATTATTACAAGTGCTGAGGTCATTCCTGCGTACTTTCCAGATGAACCCATAATCCATGCTGCTACTGCACCAACGATTGATACTGGTATAATCATAGTTGGGTTTGCTGCTGATAGATATGCCATTACAGGTGCTTTGATGAGTCCTACCACACCACCAAGTGCTA
>VMHT01131321.1_pt1 | contig 13851 bp, 16 predicted proteins | sample 4693611 | NCBI WGS metagenome assembly VMHT01 (sample SAMN12280063, study PRJNA550983) | marine metagenome | isolation source: seawater sampled from same location over 5 years 0.02-0.2 micron viral filtrate | place: USA: collected off the coast of southern California halfway between the port... ... | reverse complement strand
TACTGTATGTGCGTTTTTATTAGCCGTTAATGTATAACTGGTTGTTACATTTTGGTCGCTCTCGAAGAACACCTCATCAGTTCCGCCTCCAGTACTGCCAGCCCCTCCACCTATCGCACCCCAAGCACCATTGTTATAGCCTTCAAACTGATTTAATGTTGAGTTATGCCTAAACATACCAACAGCAGGGCTTCCATCTCTCTGTGCTGTCGTACCAGATGGAATATTTAAACTAGACGTATAGTTATGAATTACTTTTCCTGTGAAAGTCCCACCACTAAGAGGTGCAAGACCAAAGTTTGTTGTTGCAACAGGACCAATAGTTACATATCCATTATTTGCTGCATTTCTTATCTTTAAATTTCCATCAGATGTATCAACATGCCATTGGTAAGCATAATTAGTTGTTAACGCACCAGATTTACTATTATTAGAAGCTATTGCTTGGAACAGATTATTTAAATCTGTTCTCACAGCACTACCTGTTCCGTTATCAATTATAAAATCATGTTCTGCCATTTTAAATAACTAACATTGTGTTCATTCTACCCTCCTTTACCAAATCCGACAGCTTGATATGTGAAATTTCTATCAACCGAAGCATTAGATGAATTTTTAAAGTGAACAGTAAAACCAGTTCCACTTACACCAGACACTTCAAAGAAATCTCCTGATGCCATATTCTGAGCATTGATACCAACAGAGGGTAAATTAGTATTTGCTCCAAGCAAAGACGAAGTTCCCACAAAAAATGGATTAGTAAACGTAACAGCCTTTGCACTTGTTCCGCTTGCTGTTACATTACCTTGTTCTGTTCTCCTCTGTAAAGATGCTGTATAACCTATCTCAGAAACTTTGATATCTTGTGCCACATCATTACTTGTAAGCTTTGCTCTAAATTGAAATCCTCTACCTTTGTAAGTACCATTAGCAAATGTTTGAAATGCTGTATAAGTTGGAGAACCAGAAGGATTATCTTGAGTTACTCTGACCAACATTTCAGCATTAACTTCTGTTGCTGTTGCACCGTCAAAATCGCTTATATCATCAATTAAACCTCTTGAATCAAATAAATCTGAAGGATAAAATGCTTCTGTTAAGAAATGACGTTTTAAATCCAAACTAAATACACCACCTAAATCTAAAGTTGTACCGCCTGCTGTTCCTCCAAAGTCATATGTACCTTCTGGCACAATTCCACCAAAATCATCTAGTGACCCAACAGCATCAAAATCTGTTATTGAATCGAATGTACCACCACCAACCAAATTTATAGTATCTGTGGTTGCATCAAAAGCAACATTAGTTTTACTGCCTTGAAATTTAGGACTATCGGTATCTTCTCTTCTTGTTTGTGTAATTAAAGGTGCTTGATTATCTGGTAGATCAATTATTACACTTGTTTCCCCTGCAGAAAATCTACCACCATCATCTCTAAATTTTAAAATATATTCTCCCTCTAAATAAGGTACTTCTGCTGTTGTAGTATTACCAGCTAATGCTTGAATCAAATCTGTACTGTTAGAAAATGTGCCATTACCATTAGTAAGAGGAGAATGTCTGACATAAACCCTACCTCCATGTGTAACATCTAAATCTGTTGCAAGATTCCAACGTAATCTTACCAATTTCTCATTAATTGGTTCTGCAGTTAAACCTGATACATTAGATGGTACTGCAGTTTTACCAACAGAATTAAAAGTTAAATCAGTTGATGTTGCCGATAATTCTAACGCAGTATTATAACTGAAAACTTGAATATCATAAGTACCAATTGAAGTGTTGAATATTTCAAAATCAGGACTAGAAACTGTTGTAGAAACATAATTTCCATTATTAAATCTATAATTAACTTGATATTGAGTTACACCTGTAACTGGTTGCCAACTAATAATTAATTTACTTACAGCTTGATTATTTATTACCACAAGTTTTTCATCTGCCTGTAAAGCATTTGGAGGGTCTTTTAATTCATTTAAAATTGATACAGTTCTAGTTGGTAAACTTGCACCATCTTCTACAAAAGCATATTTTTCATTTACATAGGAAAGGGCAGTTATGGCATAGTTAATACTATCCACCTCTTCAACAGTAATGACTCTATATAACTGAGCTTCTACAGTGTTATCTTGTATTAACCAATTTGCATTAACATTTGGTGTTTGAGAAAAAGCATCAGATACAGTTATCGTTGCACCTGATATTGAACTAATATCTTTTGTCTCAACTGTTCCATCTGGCATAATTACAGATATTGTTGGATTATTTGTTGTAGGTAAATCTGTGTTTGCAGAGTCATCAACAGTGATTACAGTTGTAGAAGTAACAGATGCAATTTTTCCTCCTCTTCTTAAACCACTTCGAACAGGGTCTGCAATAGAAATAATTGCAGAAGGTCTTACAACAACACCTGAATCTATTGAAGTTGTAAAATTAACAACTTCAGATTCATTTTGTTCTGCAAATAATATTGCTTTTCCTAGTCGTGCAGCTTGACCTCTACTTGTACAAGCAAATGCTTTTACCTGTTTTATTATTGAACCAAACTTAGATATAGCAGCAGCATCTTCCACAACTTCATAATCTATCTCTTGGCTGTCCATATTAAAGTATGAAACAGAAACAACAGAATGTCTTTGTTTTAAACTACTTCCTGTGTAATTGAAGCCATCACTTGTAATGTTTGACAAATTAAATAGATAACTTGAAGTTGCAGGGCTATCTTGTTTAAGACTTATTGAACCAGCCGACCATATCGGCATACATCTCATGACACCTGCTAATTCATTAATTAAATTAAATGCTTCACCAGAATTTTGTATGTTCACATTGCAGCTAAATCGAGATTCTTGTCCACCAAAACCATCTGAAACTAATGTATTTGCAAACTTACTAGCAGTTACAAATGAAAATAAATCTAAATTACTATCTGTTATATGATCTCCAAACCCATATCTACTGTTTGTTAAAAGGTCTAATAAAATCATAGAAGGACAGCTACACCATGTAGCTGCTCCCATAACCCCATTAAATATATATCCATCAGGGTAAACTATACGACCAGTTGTACTGTCAACAGTTGGAGTTCCTGAACTGTTGGCACCAGCACCCGGAATCCTAACTTTTACACCTCTTATTCTATATTTGCGTCTTGGAATAGAACTAAATTGCATTGAATCTAGTCTGATTGCTGCATATGAACTATTTAAATAAGTATTTGAATCATCTATTATTTCAGAAAAACTTGTAAATTGAAAAGCATTAATTAAAGAAGAATCTGTACTGTCAGCAGTAATTCTTGAAACCCTTATATCAACTGGAAATGCACCTGTTATATTTACGCTGTAATCTCTTTGATAAGCGTCTGCGGTTCTACCAGTTACAGTATCGGTAATAACATCAGTATATCCACCAGAGTTATATTGAATTGATATTTTTAATTGAACAGATGAACCTAATAAATCGCCTTCAGTAGTTGCTTTTTGTAGTTGAGGAAATGTTACTGTTACTTTAATTCTGTCTACATCTGTATTAGTTATTTGTCTTGTTACAGGACTTGATGCTGTTACAGTAACACCAACAGCAATAACAGAAGAACTACTTTCAATACCAGATATTTTAGTTTGATTACTTGTTCCAAATCTTGGAGTAAAAGTTACATCTTGATAATTAAAATCAGTTGTGGCTGGACTTGCAGAATTAGCAGTTGATCTTAATACTGGTGTGTCATTTAAAAAAACGTCTTTTAATGCAGCATTATTATATGCTGCAGTTCCTTTTGTAAGACCTTCTTTAGATGCAGATGCAAAACCTTCTATTTCCCCTTCAGAGATAAGATCAAGAAAAGTAGCAAACTGCCTACTATGTAAAGTATCAGGAGTTCTAGTTGGTTGTCTTGGTGGTGGTGGTGAAGGTGGACCACCAGAACCTCTTATAATTTTTGTCATGCTTGCACCTGTTCAGTATCTACTGCACCACTTATAACAACAGAACCAGTAAAAATCTCACCATAAACAACAGGAACAGGAGTTCCAGCCCTACTTGTTTGTTGAGTTCCACTAAAATTAAAAGATATTCTAGGGTCTTGTTCACTAGAAAATTCTGGCATTTCTGGTACAGGAAATAACATATCACTTACCCCAGAAAGCAATAAGCCAGCACCAATACCAAATGCAGCTTTAGCGGCAAAACTGGCCGTCTTAAAACTAGCAATAAAGCCTTTACCAAAAGCAACATTCATATTTATTAAACCTCCGGCTCCAAAAGATAAAGCAAGCAATGCACCTCCTAGTAATATTTTTCCTAAACCCTTCCCAGCACCTTGTATAACTGGAACAAAATGTATATCTTCTTGACCTATAGGATGCTGTATTTCATTCTCATCTATTGCATAATTACCAATTTTAACTTGGTAATATTTTGGACTCATATATTCTTCAATACCAGTAAAATTATTTATTAAAAAACTTACAGCATGGCTTAATGTATCTGCCTTAACTTCAAATTCTTTATGACCAACAAACTTAGCTAACTCTCCATACAGTTTAATTTTACGCAACATAACGTAACCTCTTGCCTGTGCATTTTAACAACCATTCTGAATATGGCTCTATACAAGATAGTCTATCGGTAAAATGATGTAAAACATCCCCATTTAAAAAAATAGCTACATGGTTTAAATTATTTGTAAAAATTGACATAAATAATAAATCACCATTTTGTAATTTTTCATCTGATCTTAATTCTCTAAATCCAGTTCTCCAAGCACAACTTTCAAACATTGGGTCATTATTAAATTCTTCTAAAGTTGTAGGTCTTTCCCAATCTTTTAAATTGATATTTAATTCCTCTTTGTACCAATCTCTTACTAGTGACCAGCAATCTGATACACCCCAAGCCCATTCTCTACCAATTATAGGTGCTTTATAACCTGTAGGCTCACAGTAACCCCATTGTTTTGTCTTAGGATTAATAATATGCCATTTTAAATTACTTTGCTCGCAAGCCACTTTATCAGATTGGCTTGCAATTGGTGGAGTTATTGGATGGCTATGAATAACAGCAATAATATCGCCAGCATTATCTGCCCTCACATAATCTTCTGGGTCAATAATGAAACATTGATAAGATGTTTGTGATAAATTGCGACAAGGAAAATATTTTTCTTTACCTCTAATATTTAACAAGAGTCCACAAGATTCTTTAGGGTCTTGTTCTATAGCATGATTAAGTGCATCTTCTTTCCAATTCATGCAATAAAGGTACCAATTGATGGAAATTCTGCTCGTGTACATTGTCTCTTCGGACAACGTATTCCAGCTAGGTCAAATACAGCAGCCAATTCAAAAGTAACCACTTCTCTATTTTCACTTGCTTTTCTATCAATCTTATAAATTTCTTGTGGAAATTCTGCTGTAGGGTCTGGTGTTCCTAAAGGATTGACCTGTTGAGTAGAAGTAGTTGTTGTTTGTTGTGTTGTTGTATTTGGGTTATTCATTGTAATTGTATTGCCCATTCCGTTTCCATGAACTGTACAGTAATATCTTAAATCACTAGGAGCAGAAGGATATGCTGGTTGATAGGTCACTGTAGCTCCTGCATTTCCAGCAGTTCCAGATACCGTTGTAGTTTGGGCTCCTCCAGCATCAGATTTTATTGCTAAAGGGTGTCCACTATTTGAAGCATCTGCCTGATTAAATATATAAGTAGATCCACGTTTCATTGTAAGAACAGGATTGTTACTTCCATTAATAGCAAAAATATTAGAACCTCCTACATTTACTACTGTTACTGTGTAGGTTACAGATTCGGCATCTGCGGGGTCAGCGATTGTTTCTGTAGTCGTAGTACTTGTTGTTGTTACAGGAAAGTTAACAGCATCAATATAACGTGCTAATGTTCTTATTCTGGTTACAGTTGCACCAGTTAAATCGTTTCCTGTTGTAACAGCATTAACATTTAAAAGAATTGCTGTTATTGTTCCAAGAGCATTACTGACAGTTAATGTAGGTCTAGGTAGTTGACCTTTTTGATAAGCAAAACCTTCTGCCTGTATTGGCATTTTTATGTAGGTATTCCCAGCCCAAACAATATCACCATTATTATTTAGGCTTGTACCATTGTGAAATCTATAAGTTTGTGCCGAACCATGTAACGAAGCTACAGTTGTAAGGGTAAACAATTCAATAATTGCAGATGGATTTGCTTTTTGTAAATCCGTAATAATTGGTGCTGTACTCATGGTTCAAACACTTGTCGAAATGTAGCAGTTATGGTTGCTCTATTATTGTATGGAATACCCTTTGACCAACTTTCGCAAACAAATTTTTTTTCAGATTCACCTTCTGGTGTATATTCAAAACTATCTTGATCAAGCGCACGAGCATCTAAAAAAGTTTCGATTGTATCTGAATCTGTTTCAGATACAGTCCAAGTAAAGTTATATGTTTTAGGATTTTGATTTTCAGCTAATCCAAAAACAATTCTATGTTCATAACCATCTGCAAATCTTACAGTTCTTGAAAATGGTGCACTATTTTTTCTTGTTCCATAACTCGGTTTAATATCTGGAAAAGTTGCCATTATGCTAATAAACCTCCGGGTCTTTTCTGTTGTACTATTTCTGATTGTACTGCTGCTGCAATCAATCTACCTAATTGCCTTCCTTCTTCTTCTTGTCCTTCTACAGAACTACCAGAAGCATCTACAGCCACATTAACAACAACATTACCACTGTTACTACTGCCAAGTTGACTATTAGGAATTATTGTACCAGCAGAATCTGGTACGAATAATTCAGGTCCTTTCTCTCCAATGATTGAAGGTCTACCAACAGGAGGTCTACCACCAGCAGCAAAAGTTGGTAAGTTTTTAAATATACCTGAAGCTCCACCAAATACATTGAACAATAAAGTGTTTATACCAAGTTGCATTAGTTGTCTTGCAATATTATTTAAAATACCTGCAGCAGCTTCACCCAATGATTTTGCTTGCAATACAGCATCAACTAAAGCATCAGAAATACCTGTTGCGATACTATCTCCAATTTTTGCAAATATTTCTGCTTGTTTTTTTGTTGCTTCATTTATTTTTTCAATTTCTGTTTTTTGTTTTTGTAATTCGTGGTTTTGTTTTGCTAAAGAAACAAGTCTTTGTTCTTCTTCACCATCAAATTCTTTTTTAATTGCTGCAATTTGTTGTTCAAGATCAAACTCTTTTTTCTTTTCTTGTCCTATAATTTTTTCTTTTTGCACTGCATTTGTTAATTCTGCATTTTGTTTTTTTAAAGCTTCAAGCTGTATATTAAATTCAGCTGTTAAATCTTTTGATTCCGCAGCAGGTAAGCCTTCTTTAAGTTTTGCGATTTCTTCTTGAAGTTTTGAAATGTTTTTTTGTATTCTTTCAGACCCAAGTGGATCTGTTCCTCCTTTACTGAAAAAAGCACTTTGATTTAAGGCATCCATCAACGGATTTACCTCTTGCAATTCTTGTTTTAAATCTGCTATTTCTTTTGTTCTTTCAGCAATAGCTCTATTTATCATTGCCGAACTACCTTCATTAACCAATTCATTAAATTCTTTTTGTGCAGTATTGGCTTCTAATAGCTTTGCAATTAAAAATCCAAGTCCAACAACAACCACACCAATACCAGTTTTTACAAGTGCAAGTTTGAAAGCATTTGCGGCAACTGTGGCATTTGCAAATCCTATGGATGTAGCTGCAAGAGTGGCTTTTGTTCCTATAAGACTTCCTGTTGCAATTTGAGCAGATACACCAACAGCTAATAAATTTGTTTTTAAAATTGGTATTATTACAGCTAAACCTTTAACAGCTAAAGTAATTCCTGCAATAATAGCTGTAGCTTGTCCACCCTCTGAGTTTAAAAAACTTAGTAAAGCTGTTAAACCTTTTACTGCTGGGTCAATTACAGGTATAAGAGCTTTTCCTAAAGTTTCTCCAAAATCACGGAACTCTTCTCCTAAAGTATCAACAGAACCAGCAAAACCAACAGCAGCAGCTTGAGCTAATTTATTATAGCTTTCATCTACAATGTCTAAAATCATTGTATGTGCTTCTGCAACTCTATTAGTTTTCATCAATTCTTTTATCACTTTTTGCTGTTGCTTGGTAAATGCAATACCAGAACGATTTAAGTTTGATAAATTTCTCTCAGGGTCTTGCAATGCTTTTGCTAATTGCATGAAAGATGTGCTGACATCAACTTGGTTAACCTGTGCAATATCTGCCGCAGATTGAGCTACTCTTTCGTAAGCATCAACCCCAATGTTTCTAAAACTTGTTAATAAGTTAAAACCTCTTGTAAAATCTTCTTGATTAAATAAAGTAGTTTTACCAAACTTATCGGCGACCTCTTGCAATTGTCTTAAAGCAATTGAACTTGCACCTAAATTATTTAAACCTTGCTGTAGTATTGCAACATCTCTTTCTCTTGCGAGAAAAGTTCCTATACTACTATTTAAAACAGATAAAGCTGTGCCAACAGCAAGCAATGGGGCAACAGTATTTTTAAATGCAGTACCTAATCCTTTTGCGGCTGTAGATGTTGCAGCTAAAGATTTTGTAGCACCTTTTGATGCGGCTGATAATTTATTAGTAGCTGCAGAAGCATTATTTAAAGAACTGACAGCATTTCTCGTGTCAACTCTTAAGGTAACAATACTTTCAGCCACTTAGCTTATAAAATCTATTTCTTTTATCTTACCTGTTATTTGCTCTATGGCGCATCTTTTTTTCATTCTCATATTTATTTTCGTAATATGCAGCCCAATATATAAACTCTTCCTCTGTCATGTTTCGTCTTAATTCTGTTAATGTTTTGCCTAACTCTGATGCGAGAAATAACTCAAAGTTCAGCCAGCTATTTCTCTTTAATCGTTTTTTGCTGTTTCAACGTCTATTTTTAGTTCAAATAAAAATAACTCAATATCATTTAAAACTTTTTCTGGTAACATTCTTTGTAAATCTATAGCGTCAGCCAAAGCAAACATTTTTGACCCATCTTCTTTTTGTGCAATCTGACAAAGTAGTTGTGTAGACACCATTAGTGCATCATCAGTACCAACAGCAGTTTGTGCTTTTTGTCTGTCGTATCTTGTTAATGGTGGAAAATATATATCTATCTTTTGACCTGTTGGTGTTTCAAGCACATATTTACGTCTTGCAGACATAACATCACTGAAAGATTCAGTGATGATGTCAACTGTTCTTTTTGTTGTCATAAGATATTAATTGTATTACCCTAATATACTATATAGCTGAAGTTATGGCACCTGATGTAATAAAGTTAACTGTTATAACTTGAATTTCACCTAAAGTTGCCCCATATTCTGTGCCAGTAATAATTCCAGAAAAACTAATTTTTTTTGCTGAAGTATCTGCATCTGGAAATAACTCAAATAAGGCATCTGCAGCATCGCCAGTAACCAAAACATCATCAATGAAAGACTGATAATCAGAGTTGCCAGCAGTATCATATAAAAGCTCACAAGAACCTTCGCCAGATATAAGACCACCAACAAAAGTTTTTGAGGTGTCACCTTGATTTGTTGTTTCCATTGTGTCTTTCGTAATAGATAAAGACCAAGATCTTGTAGATGCAACATCAGCTTCTGTTCCTGCTGCATTATGGAACATAACTTTACCTACATCACCTTTAACTGCTGTAGCCATGACAATAAAAAAAGAATATTTGTTTTAAGTTTAACCTTTTTCTGACTTTTTCACATCTTTTTGAGAATTTTGTTGTGCCTCATAATATTTTCTACATTCTGGATCCCAATAATTTGCATTTCTTCTACCTTTGACAGCTTCGATTGCATCAAGCATCTCATCTGTGATTTCAAGTTTTGCCATAATTAAAGTCCTTCGTATGTTTGAAATGTTATCCGCAGTTGTGTCACAAACTTACCTTCAGGTGGTTGAGAAAGTATTTCAGGTCCAACTACTGCATCAAAAATAACATCTGAAACTGTAATCCTATTGTATAAGTCTCTCAGACGTTTGCAAATAGTAAAATTCCCACCAGAGCCAATACCCTGTTCAGTAAATATATTTAAAGTTAACAACCCAACTACTATTGTATTGGCATCTGTTTGATCTCCTTGAGATGTAATTTCGCCAGAACCAAAACTAACTTCACACTGCACAAAACTTTCATTACTTGTAGCATCAAATGGCTGATTACTAAATACAACAGGAATTGCAGGGCTACTAGCAAGTTCTGTTGACAACCTAGCTTCAATAGTAGATCTTACTGTATTTAAATCAGTTGCAGCCATCACATACCTCTTATAATTCTTTTTAGTTCTTTTGGAATATAACTAACTGTAAGTTGTTTGGCTTGTAATTCTGGAAAGCCTTTTATTGTTTGTTTTCTCGTTCTATATCTACCTTTCCAACTTGGTGGTAATTCAGTTCCATATATAACTGGTTCCGCATATTCAACATTATTTATAATTCTTCCTTGTAATTTTTGTATATCAGTTTTCCAACCATTTCGCAAATTACCACTAACAACAGGTGTGGCTTTTTTTGAGAGAGTAGTCCACTGTAATGTTGTTTTCTTCACTAATTTTTGTACTGCTTCTTCCATCAAATCATCTATTTGATCTAATTTTATTTGTCTTGCCATTATGACCTCACTAATAATTCGTAAGTTATAGCAGTATTATTTTGTTCATTAGTTACAACAGAAATAATTTTATAAACAACTGAACTGACCAATACTTTATCTTTTGGTGTAGGTGTAAAAGTAATATCACCTGCAGAAATAGTTATTTTTTTGTCTTGTGCTTGGATTTGGTCATTTACTTCAGCATTATTTATATTTTCTATAACTGCTTTTACAACAGTATCGCTATTGCTTTCACTTACTACTCCTGTTGTAGTGTTATATGAACCATTAGTAATTTGCCTAATAGTTATATTGCCACCAAGTTTAGATAAACCTTTGCTGGCAACTTTTCTTAGTGATGAAGCAATACCCATTAGATTCTGTAGGCAATCACCTGACCACTTGCCAATGTAATACTGGTAATTACACCTTCAATTTCTGATGCAACGCCCATAGTAATTCCGTTAATAGTTGATGAACCATTTTCTGTAAGGTTCTCTGAAACGAAAGTTGCTTCTGCTGCTGTAAGACAATGTACTTTGCCAAAACGACCAGTATGTGTGTCTGTGTTTGTAATGATGATTGCGGCTGGGTAGTATCCCATAATTTAACTCCTTTTAATAGCAATGTTGCCGGGTCCACTAATTCTTAATCCAGTAAAGTATCTTTCGAAAAGTGGTGGTACTCTATCTGCACCAACCGAACCATAAAAATTCGGTGTTGCATCAAGATTACCAATTTTTACATTTTTAAAATCTTCAAGACCACTTAATCCTAAACCATCTCTGTTGTTATTCAAGTAAACTGCTAATATAACTTGTGCTTTTTTAACTTGATCTGGTATTTCTGTATCTGTAAAATAATCAGTTGATATACGAAATGGAAAACCTGTAGCGTAAGTGTTTATATAAGTATCTGGTTTTCTGACACCAGTTCTTGGCCATTGTAAGGCTTGTGTATCTGTTACTCTTGCACCTAAAAATCTTTCTCTGTCGACTCTAACTGCAGCAGTAAATAAAGCTCTATTTTTATTATCAGTTGAAGAGCCATCCCATGCTGAAACATCATCATCAAGAATTAATCCTTCCACAATAGTATTTGCATCAGACAGGGTTATGTAACTGTTTGCTGATGCTCCCCCCACTGTTGCGTCTATCGTTATTGCCATTAGTTTTTGTTTTTGGCTTACGTTTTGTTTTTGTTTGAGGTACAGGAGCTACCAATTTGGTAGCCTCCTGTTCTCTCATTCGTTTAAAAGCGAATATTCCCACTAACTTGCAGAACCTTTGAATAATCCAAAGTTAATAACAAGAGCTTCAGATAAAGAACCACCAGATACGTTTGTAACTGTGATCTTAAATGAACCTGCGGCTACAGCACTTACGCCTGCAATATAAGAACCAGCAGTTCCTACAGATGCGATAGCAAGAAAAGGTATATCTGCAGCAGCTACTTTGTCGTTTGTAACTTCAAAAGTTGCTTCTGCAGCAGCACCTAAAGCTGCATTATTCATAGTAATAACACCTGATTCAGAATTAAGTGTTACCCCAGTAGTTTTGTTAGTTGCTTGGGTTACAGAACCACCATTAGTTGGTCCAGTAAGTTTTCCAGCAGTAACCTCAAATAAAGATGGCATAATAAATTACCTCTAGTCCTGAGTAGATACGTTAGTCGCCCTAACAATACCAATGTTCTTTGTCTCGTAGACTTTCGACCAGTTGCCTACAGTTTGAAGCTGACTTCTTGTTGGGTTTGTTGTAGTAACAGCCCACTTAGAACCAACAGGATGATATGTGTAGTGCAAGTCAATTGCCATAGCATCTGATTTTGCCAGAATATCTCTGTCAGTTTCAGTTGTTAAGCCTGCTTGCTCTCCACTAGCTACTGCACCTGCAGTAAAGAAATAAGTACTGTACTCAGTTGAAGCTCCTGAACCATTGGTAGAAACGTCATCTGAAACGATTACTCTTAGACCACAATATGTTGGTACTGTGTCGTTACCTGCAGTGTAAGCCCCAGTGATGGTACCACCAGATGCTGTTGCGGAACCGCCATTTCCATCTGATGCAAGAACATAGTCAACCATTTTTCTCTCAACGAGATCATAGTAAACTTTACTGTGCATACAAACTGCGGTTAATTTGTCGCCTTGATCTCCAAGTATTGACCTTGCTTTTGCAACGTGTCTTGGTGATAAGCCAGTAGGTGTATCGCCAGATTCACCATCAATTGTTAAACCAAAAAATGCAGCGTTGGAATCTGTTGTATGAACAGCACCAAATACTCCATCAAGACAAGCCAATAAATCTTTTTGTCTTTGGTTTGCAATGTAAGCACCGATCTTTTGACCGATTGCTGCCATTGGATCTGAACCTGCTGCCAATGCAGCTAAGTCTCTAGATTCAAAAGCACGACCTCTATGTAAAATTACACCAACTTGTTTGTCAGTAGAAATTTTGCCGGGTGTCAATGAAGAAGAATCTGATAAAACCTCAAAGTCTCCGCTTAAGTTTGCAGAGAAGAAAGGTACATTTACGAAATCACCACCCTCAGTTGCATTTAACTCAGCCATAGGTGCAACCACACCGCTTGCGAGAAAAGAATCTCGAGCAGTTGTTTGCTCTATGACGTATGGAGTAAATACCTCTGGAACAATAATATCGCTCCTAAGAACTGCCATTTGTTCAAAAATAAATTTAACGGTATGGGCGTAACCCTATATGAGACTTAGCGTAGCTTTGCCTAATATTTATATACTAACGTGTTTTAGCAATTTCTCTCAACTTTTGCCAAGTTTCCTTACCATAAGTTTTATAAATACGACCTTGTTCTGTAATATCTTCACTTGATTTTAAAAATGGTTTCAACATATCTTCTGAAAAATTATCATTACTTGGTCTTGATATAGGTGCACCTCCACCTGTTGCTTGTCTATTTTTTAAAAGATATGGTTTTTCTTTTTCAAGTTTTGTCTTGACATATTCTGCTACAGGCAATTGTTCGTATCCATCTACGACAATTGGCTGACCATCCTTAATTTGTATTTGATCTTTCGGTACAAGATTGTTCAATACAAGTTCTGGGTCATGTGTTATTTCAGATAATGCTTGTATTGATGGAGCAATTAATTCAAGTTCTCTATTTCTTAATTCTAATTTTTGTATTAATTCTTTGTCTGCAGCAGATTTCTCTCGATATTGTTCTTCTAATAAAGTTTT
>VMHT01078254.1_pt1 | contig 13853 bp, 11 predicted proteins | sample 4693611 | NCBI WGS metagenome assembly VMHT01 (sample SAMN12280063, study PRJNA550983) | marine metagenome | isolation source: seawater sampled from same location over 5 years 0.02-0.2 micron viral filtrate | place: USA: collected off the coast of southern California halfway between the port... ... | reverse complement strand
TAGCAACTTCTATTGATCAAGAATGGGAAGGTGCAAAAGTAAATTTGATGACAATGCACGCTGCTAAAGGATTGGAGTTTGATGTAGTATTTTTACCCGGTTGGGAAGAAGGATTGTTTCCTCATCAAAAATCTTTAGAGGAAAAAGGAGATTTTGCTTTAGAGGAAGAGAGAAGATTAGCTTATGTAGGTATTACAAGAGCAAAAAAAGAGGCCTATTTATCTTTTGCAATGAAAAGAGCTTATCATGGTGATTGGATGGACGCTTTACCATCTAGATTTATTAATGAAATGCCCGAAGATAGTATTGAAAAAAATGAAATTGATATTGATAAAACAATAGATGATTTTGAATTTAATCAAGATAATTCAATTGAATTTAATGAAGAATATAGAAGTCCAGGATGGGATAGATATAAAAAAAATAAGATACTTAAATGGAAAAAATAAATAAAATAAAAAAGTTTTTTAGAAATGAAAAAATTGATGGATATATAGTTCCAAAAAATGACGAATTTTTTGGAGAATATATACCTAAATTCAATGATCGACTAAAATATATAAGTGATTTTACAGGATCATATGGTTTCGCGGTAATACTTAATAATTACAATTATTTATTTGTTGATGGCAGGTATACTCTTCAATCAAGTAAACAAAGTGGTAAATTTTTTAATATAAAAACAGTACCAAAAGAATTACCTAGAACAGTTCTACAAAAAAAAAACTTGAAGATTGGTTTTGATCCTAAATTATTTACAAGAAAAACTTTAAATATTTTTTTTGGGAAATCGAATTGTAAATTTGTACCTTTAGCTAATAATTTAGTTGATAAAATTTGGATACGGGGAAAAAACACAGTAAAAAATAAATTTTATGCATTGCCGCAAAACTCCATTGGGCAAAACTATAAAAATAAAGTTAATAAACTTGTTTCTAATTTAAAAAGAGTTGGGGCTGATTTTCAATTTATTTCGGCTAGTGAAAATAATGCCTGGTTATTAAATATTAGAGGAAACGACTCAAAATATACTCCAATACCTTACAGCTATATTTTATTGGATTTAAAAAAAAATATAAATTTATTTTGTGATTTGAAAAAAATTTCAAGATCTTTTAAAAAAAAATTTAACAAAATTAGATTTATAGATATCAATAATACGAGTAAAATTCTTGAAAAAATTAGTAAAAAAAAATTTTTGATTGATAAGAATACTTGTTCTATCTATTTTGAAAATATTATTTTAAAAAATAATAGAATACTAAATCAACAAGATCCAGTTTATACTCTGAAAGCAGTTAAAACAAAAAAAGAAATAAATAATATTAAAAAAGCTCATGTCTACGATGGTGCTGCTCTAACAAAATATTTATTTTGGTTAAAAGATAACTTTCTTAAAAAAAATATTACTGAGATAAGTGCAGAAAAAAGATTGTTAGATCTAAGAAAAAAAAATAAATGTTTTAAATTTTTAAGTTTTCCAACAATTTCAGGTACTGGTCCTAATGGAGCTATTATTCATTATAAGGCTACTAAAAAAACTAATAGACGATTAAAAAAAGGTGATGTCTACTTGGTGGACTCTGGTGGTCAATATAATTACGGAACTACAGATGTAACTAGAACAATTTCATTGCAAAATTCAAACAAAAGAATCAAAAATATTTTTACACGGGTTCTAAAAGGACATATAGCTGTTGCAAGCTTTAATCTTAAAAGAAATACATCTGGCTCATCAATAGATGTAAAAGCTCGAAAATATTTAAGGCAAATTAATTTAGATTATGCACATGGAACCGGTCATGGGGTCGGTTACTTTTTAAACGTTCATGAGGGACCTCAAGCAATTTCGAGAAGTAATAGAGTAAATTTTAAAGTTGGGATGGTAGTTTCTAATGAGCCTGGCTACTATGAAAAAGATAATTTTGGAATACGCATTGAAAATTTGATATATGTAAAAAATAATAAGCAAAAAAATTATTTTGATAATTTAACAATGGTACCCATAGATAAAGAATTAATAGATTTTAAAATTCTTAATCAAAATGAGAGAAATTGGTTAAATAACTATCATAAAAAAGTGTTTGAAAATCTGAAAAAATTTATGAGCAGAAGAGAGATTTTAAAGCTTAAAAAATCGTGCTCAGCTATCTAAAATTTTATTCCACTCTTTTTCTAGTACAATTTTAATATTTAATTCTTTTGCTTGATCAATTTTTTTTATTGTAGGTTTATTCTCTCCAACAACTAAAAAATCTAATTTTTTTGAGATTGATCCTAAAACTTTACCCCCTTTGTTTTCTGCAATTGCTTTTGCTTCAGATCTGCTCATATTCTTAAATCCACCAGTAAACATAATTTTCTTGTTTGAAAAAATTCCTTCTTTAATTTTAATATTATAATCTTTAACATTAAGTTCATTGATTAATTCTTTAGATATTCTCACGTTCGTTTCATTAGAAAAAAAACTGTTAATGGACTCCATCTGTGTTTTTCCTATTCCATCTAGGTCGATTAAATTTTTTAAATATTGAGTTCTATTTTTTAAATTAAACAATTTTGAAAATTCTTTTACTGTCCCAAAAAATCCTGCCAATATTTTAGCATTTTCTTGGCCAATATGTCTTATGCCTATCGAAAAAATAAATTTTTCTAAATTTATGTTTTTTGACTGTATAATTGCATTTTTTAAATTATTGATAGAAAGTTCTCCCCACCCTTCTAATTTTTTAATTTTTTTATAATCTAACTTAAAAATGTTTGATGGTTCTTTAATTAATTTCAAATCCCAAAATTGCTCTATGACTTTTTTACCGAGTCCATCTATATTTAAAGCTTCTTTTGAAACAATATGTTTTAGTTTTTCTTTAGCTGTATAATGGCAATCATAGCCTCTTGTACATCTTCTCACAGCATCTTCTTTTTTTGTACTTTTGCTTAATTCTTTTTTAGTTTCTGCTCCACATAAACATACTTTTGGAAAAATAAACTTTTTACTCTTAAAATTTCTTTTTGAAATGTCTACTGATACTACTTGTGGAATTACATCGCCAGCCCTTTGAATTTTAATTGTGTCGCCTATTCTAATATCTTTTCTTTGGATTTCATCTTCGTTGTGTAACGTCGCATTCGAAACAACAACGCCTCCTACTGTTACTGGTTCAACTTTTGCAACTGGAGTAATTGCTCCCGTTCTTCCAACTTGAATAATAATGTCATTAATCTTAGTAACTGCTTTTTCTGCTGAAAACTTGTACGCTATCGCCCACCTTGGAGAGTTAGATGTGTTACCTAATCTTTTTTGTAAATTTAAATCATTAATTTTGTATACTATTCCGTCAATATCATAATCTAGAGAAGATCTTAATTGATCAATTTCGTCGTGCTGTTTTTGTATTTCATCAGTTCCAAAAATAATTTTTGATAACGAATTAGTAGTAAAATTCCATTTACTTATTTTTTCTAAAAAATCAGATTGTGTTTTAAACACCATTGGTTCTACTGCTCCAAAACCATAAGCAAAATATTTAAGTGGAATTTTTGAAGTTTCACTTGAATTTTTTTGTCTTAAAGACCCGCCAGCAGCATTTCTTGGATTTGCAAAATTGTCTTTTAATTGAAGAAAATCTTTTTTACTTATATAAATTTCACAACGTATTTCTAATAAGTAAGGAATATTTTTTCCATGAATTTTTTTTGGAATACCTCTTATAGTTTTCAAATTTTCTAAAATATCTTCACCAATATTACCATCCCCTCTTGATAAACCTCTGGTTAGATTTCCTTTTTCGTAAATTAAAGTAGCAGATATTCCATCTATTTTTGGTTCAGAAAATAACTCTATCTTATTATTTTTAAAATTTAAAAAATTATTTATCTTTTTATGAAAGTCATTTATGTCGCCGATATTAAAAGCATTGGATAGTGATAACATTGGACGCAGATGTTTAATCTTAGTAAATTTGTTTGATGGCTTGGCACCAACAATATCGCTAATTGTTTGTATCTTTTTTAAAAATGGATAATCTTTTTCTAGCTTAAAAGCATCTTTTTTAATTTTATCATACTTTGCATCAGATATTTTTGGAGAATCCTTTATATAATAAAGTTTGTCATGTTTTTTTATGTAACTTATAATTTTTGAATGCTTATTTATAATTTTTTTTCTATCTTTCATTAAAAATTATTTAATCATTTCTATGATTTTTTTAAAAAAATTTTTTTCTTTTTTGTTTTTAGTCTTGTTTAAATTTTCCACAATTTTATAGTTTTTATTTAATATTTTATATGATTGTTTAAACCACTCTCCAGAATTATAATTATATCCGAGTATATTTGCGTATTTTTTTGCCTCAACTTCTAATCCAATATGATAATGAATTTCTACCAAGCGGTGTAATGCCTCTTCAATAAATACTGTCTTGTCATATTTTTTTACAATTAGCTTTAATCTATTAATTGCCGGAACCCATTTCTGCACAGATATATAATATTTTGCGACATATAACTCTTTTGCTGCCATTTGGTTTTGAATTAAATCTTTTTTAAATTTTAAATCAACGGTGTAGTCTGAGGTAGGATATTTTTTTATAAAAAAATCTATTTGACTATCTGCCTTCAAAAGAGGTTTTAAGTCTTTTTTTTCATCACTTATTTGCTCAAAATAAATTATTGCTCTTAAATAATGCGCGTAAATTAAGTTTTTATCTGATGGGTAAGTTTTTATATATCTATCTAAGCTCTCTAATGCATCATCATAAAAATTTATTCCATAAAGAGAAAAGCTAGACATGATTGCTGATTTAGCAGCAAATTCTATAATTTCAAAATTAAGTTCAGCTTCGGAGAATTTTTTACTAGCATAAAAATAATCATTTCTTTCAAAAGCCTGTAGGCCATCTTTGTATAGAACGTAGGGATCAGTTTTCTCATTTGCTTTATAAAGAGGATCATCTTTTGAACAAGAACTGAAGGTAATTAGGAAAATTATTATTAAAAATATTCTTAACAACATAGTCAAAATTAATAACAGATTAGATTAAAAATTATATGTTAAAAATTTAAATTAAGCGTTTACAGCTATTTTTACTGATTGATGGGTGTTAATTTTTTTAGAAATTTCAATATTACTAAACTCTACACTGCTAGTAGATAGCTTAGAGCTAAAAATTTTTTTTAGAAACATATTAGTCAGCTGATGTCCGCCTTGATAACATTTTACTTTTCCTAAAATTCTGTATCCCGATAATAAGAAATCTCCTGCTAAGTCTAAAATTTTATGGTTAACAAATTCTTTCTTATTTCTCAAACCATTCTCATTTAAAATTTTATTGTCTCTTACAACCACTGCGTTACTTAACGAACCACCTTTTGCTAAACCAATTTTTTTTATCTTTTCAATATCTTCATATAAACAAAAAGTTCTTGAATTCGACAAATCGATCAAACTATCTGTATTAAAATTAATAACATTTCTTTGATTTCCAATAAGTTTATTTTTATAGTTCAGCTGAAAGTCAACTTCTAAGGTATCACTTGGCTCTATTGAGATTTTTCTTTCTCCATCTAATAATTCAACTTTATCTAATATTTTTAGATATTTTCTTTTTTTTAATAATTCTTTAATTTCTATTTGTTTTATACTTTCTAAAAAATCTTTTGCAGAGCCATCCATTATAGGGACTTCTTCGTTATTAATTTCTATAATAACGTTATCAATGCCAGCTATATAAAGTGCGGCTAGTAAGTGTTCTACAGTAGAAACTCTAACACCAAAATTATTTTCTAGTGTAGTACATAGCTTAGCTGGAATTACATTTTTATAATTTGCTTTGACAGAATTGTTCTGCTTTAGATCAATCCTTTTGAAAACAATTCCGTCGTCTTCTTTTCCTGGTAAAAGAGTAATTTTGGAATTTTTTCCAGAGTGAAGTCCGATACCCTTGAAGCTTATGGGACTAGATATTGTTTTTTGATATATATCTTGCATGCGAGTTTGTTATAAATAGATAATGATTTAAGCAAAAAACAAATAATGTTTCTAAAAATAACAACTATTGGCCAAATATAGCTTCAAAAAACCTCGCAACTATTGATTTTTTTTCTAATGACACTGGAATTGCCTCTTTTTTCCAACCAAAAAGAACTAAATTATTTACGTTTTTTATAACTTCTTCAGTTGAAATATCGTTAATAAATTTAACTTCAAACTTGTTATTTTTTGAGAAAAATTGAATATAAATGTCTTTAAAGCATTTTAAATGATTTTCGTCACTTATTTTTAAAAAAATTCTTTTATTATTTTTTTTAAAACTCTTAAAATTAATATTTTTAATAATTAATTTTTCTATTATCTCTTCAATTCTTGCTTTTGCAACTTCAAGCAATAATCCTTGCCTAATTTTCCTATAGTTTTCATCTTCAAAAAATTTTTTTTCTACTAATTCGTCTTCTGAAATAGTTCCATTAAAGTTAATATTATCTATAATTTTTTTCACGTTATTTAGTTTTAAAGAAGTAACTTTTGATATATCTCTAGTGACTAGCTCTGATCCAAAATTAAATTTCTCTTGAAATTTCAGAGAGTCATTTTCAAAATATAAAATCTCAGAGTCATTTTTATTTATTTTTATTTGAAAAAAAGTATCAGGATTTTCATTGTCATTACTTATTAGTGAGCCTTCTACAAAACCTTTTAATAAAATTTTTTTAATCTTTAAATTACACTTATCAAAAATATTTTGCAGATTTTTATAATCATTTTTGTTGATTAAGCAAAAAGATAATTCGTGAGAATAAAATTCCCCAAATAATCCAATTGGTAAATTTTCAATTTTTTTTTTGTCTAAAAAGTATTTTGAATTAAAAATATGAAGTATGGTACTTCTTTTTTCTAATTCATCTATATTAGATTTTAAAGAATTTAAAATGTAAGTAATGTTCTCTTTTAAAATTTTTGATCCGTTTAACTTTTTAAATCCTGTTAAACTTATAAATGAAGAATTAAAATTATCGATAATTAAAATTATTTCTTTAAAAGTATAATTTAGTTCTTGTTCAATTGTGTAAATATTATTTTTAATTGTATTTAAAACTAAATCAAAATCAGTTATTTGATATTTTTCAATTCCTGTCATAGGCTTAGAAAGTTTGTAAATGAGCTTGAAGTTCCCTTGATCAATTTCGTCACCAACTGCAAAAATAAAATCTGAGTTGCTCATCTCTACGAAAAGTTTTGGAGAATGAATTTTCATAATTTACTTTAAGATTAATTGATTATTAATTCTATAATCAAATACCTTATATTTATCAAAATTTTTTTTTTCTTTTATACTCATAAAATTTTTCAAACTTTTGGTGTAATTTTTAACAGGTAATTTAATTATTTGTTTTTTTTCCGTTTCTAAATCCCACCTCTTCGACTCATATGAATAATATCTTCTTATTAAATTTAATGGAAAGCCCATCTCTTTTAAATTTACATAAAGAACTTTGAAATCATCTTTACTTCCAAATACTATAGGCAAATTTCTGTAATTTTTTAAATCTATATAATTAATTAAATCAACTTTTTCATTTATAAAAAATTTTTCTTTTTTGTACTGTAATATTGCTATTGGTTGTTTCTCAAAAATTTTTATTTTTAGATTGTTGGGATATACTTTTTTTACTTCAAAACTTTCAATAAAATTTAATTTTTTCAATTGATCCTCTATTTTTTTCTTTTTTAAAAAAAATAAATTTGAGTCATATAAAAAATTTAAATTTTTCTTTATTTCCTTATTTTTTAAAATAAGGTTATTTTCTATCTGAATTTCTTTTATATTAAATTTTGTACTTAAAAATAATTTTTGAGGTTTATAAGTGCTTAGTAAAAATAATAATACTAAAGCAATTATTAATCGTTTTTTCATCTATTAGTGCTTGCATCTAATAAAATTTTTTCAACTAAAGATTCAAAACTTATGCCTTTAAAATTAGCAATTTCAGGAACTAATGAAAGATTTGTCATACCAGGTTGGGTGTTAATTTCTAAAAGGTTAAATTTATTATTAAAAAATTTAAAATCTGATCTGGTAACGCCTTTACAATCTAAAACTTGATGAGTTTTTTTAGCGATATTTAGTACTTCTGTATATTTACTTTTATTTAACCTGGCAGGCATTATATGTTTAGTTTTTGCTTCCTTTGTATATTTTGCTTTGTAATCATAAAATAATCTTTTTGGTACAAGTTCTATTGCTCCAAGAGGTTTGCCATTGATTACACCAACTTGGATTTCTTGACCTTTAATATATTCCTCAATCATTAATTGATTGTATTTTTTAAAAAGATTTCTAGTTTCTTTAATAAATATTTTATCATTTTTACAAATTTTAACTCCTATACTTGATCCTTCATTAATAGGTTTTACAACAATCGGAAACTTTATTTTTTTACTGATCATATTTTTTTTTAACATTTTAAGTTTAAAAACATTATTTTGAATTGTAAAATACTTTGGAGTTTTAATCTTATTCTTTATAAATATCTCTTTAGAAATGATCTTGTTCATTGCATTGTAAGAACTTACTACTCCAGAATGAGTATAAGGTATTTTAAGATATTCAAAATAACTTTGGGCAATACCATCCTCTCCATCCTTACCATGTAAAGCATTGAAAACAACATCTACATTTTTCTTATTAATTAAATTTAAGTTTTTAAATTTAGGATCAAATGTTGAAACTTTATAACCTTTTTTTTTAAGTGCTTTAATACATGCTTTACCACTATCTAAGCTAACTCTTCTCTCACCTGAGGTTCCGCCTAATACAACTAAAACTTTTTTAAATTTTTTCTTATTCACCTATGATTTTAATCTCTAATTCTAGATTAACTCCTGTTTTGGCTTGAACCGTTTTTCTTACTTTATTAATCAGGTTTTCAATATCAGCTGACTTTGCTTTTCCATTATTAACAAAGAAATTACAATGTTTTTGTGAGATCACCGCATCTCCTACTTTAAAATCAATACACCCTGCTTCTTTTATCAACATCCAAGCTTTTTTATTTTTATCTACATTTTTAAAAGTACTTCCGCATGTTTTGATTTGACTGGGTTGGGATATTTTTTTTCTTTTTACAAAATCAGATTGTTTTTTTTCAATTTGATCTTTAATGCTAACATGTCCTTTTAATTTAGCAGAGGTAATAACTAAATTTTCAGATAAATTAGTTCCTCTATATAAAAATTTTATATCCTCACTTTTTATCTCTTTTTCAATTAATTCATTCTTATCAATTACTTTTATTGATAGTAAAATTTTTGATATATCATTGTCATAGCACCCACTATTCATGATTATTGCTCCACCGATAGATCCAGGAATACAAGATAAAAATTCAAGATTAGATAAATTATTATCTTTTGCAAAGTTTGCTACTTTACGATCAAGTGTCGCTGCCCCTGTCTCAACAACATCTTCGTTTATCAATTTTGTATAAGAAAAGTTTGAGCCGAGCTTAATTACTGCTCCCTTAACTTTATTGTCTCTTACTAAGGTATTTGAGCCTGCACCTAAAATTGTTGTTTTTAAATTATTTTTTTTTGCTTCTATAAGAAATTCTAACAATTGAACTTTATCACTCGGTTTAAAAAAAAGTTCAGCTTCACCTCCCAAATTAAACCAGTTATATTTAGAAAGTTTAACATTGTGGTTTAGGTTATCACCAAATTTTTTTTTTAAATTATTATCTATAATCATAACGAAAACTTTAGTCCCATCATCCATTTTGATATTGCGCCTGCACCCATACCAATAATGATTTCATTACTAATTAAGTTTTTTTTAAAAAACTTACTTAATTCCATTTCATTTTTTACTATAATTACTTGAGTCTTTGAATTTTTAGCAATTGAATTAGCAAATTTTACTAAATCAAAATTATTGTTTTTTCTCTCTCCAGCTGCATAAAGAGGACAAATGATAACTAAATTAGATTTAGAAAAACATTTCGAAAATTCATTTTTCAAAGATAACACTCTAGAGTATCGATGCGGTTCAAAGATACTAATAATTTTTCTTTGAGAATTTACATTGCGTACTCCTTCTAAAATTGAACTTATTTCAGTTGGATGATGGGCGTAATCATCGTAGAAATCATTGTAATTTTTGGAAAAAACTTTAGTCATTCTTCTTTGTACTCCCGAAAAATTTTTTAAAGATTTTTTTACTTTATTGGTGTTAGCTCCTAGATTTAAACAAACTATTAGTGCAGCTGCAGCATTAAGCACATTATGTTTTCCTAATAATTTTACAATAATATTATTTATTTTCTTTCTATTCATTTCTCTACTTTTGTAACTAAGATCAAACTTAGTGCTATCTATATTGTATCTTATATTGGTGATTTGATAATTAGCATCTTTGCTTTCACCATATGTTAAGATATTTTTATTTTTAATTTTACTTAAAATTTTTCTAATATTCTTGCTGTCTATACAAATTATTGCTTTACCCGTTGGTGGAGTTTTATTTATAAATTCTATAAAAGAATTTTCTAAATTTTTATAATTTTTGTAATAATCTAAATGTTCGTAATCAATATTAGTTACAATTGAATAATTAATTGGTAATTTTAGGAAACTACCGTCGGATTCATCAGCTTCTAAAATAGCCCAATCTCCTTTTCCCAGTTTAGCATTACTTTTAAGAGAATTGATAACCCCTCCGTTGATAATAGTTGGATCTAAACCTTGATCAGACAAAATTTTTGCTACCAAAGATGTTGTGGTTGTTTTTCCATGGGAACCTGTAATTATAATATTTTTTTTGAGAGATACTGCATCAGCAAGCAGCTCGGCTCTAGAGTAAATTGGGATTTTATTTTTTTTTGCATACTTTATTTCAAGATTATTATTCTTAATAGCAGTTGATTTAATAAGAATAGTTGCCTTTTTAATATTTCTTGGGGAGTGTCCTAAAAAAATTTTTATTCCAGATTTTGAACAATTTATAGTATTTTTATTTTTATGTTGATCGCTGCCTTGAATTCTAAAACCCATATTTTTCATTATATGAGCAAGTCCACTCATGCCGATACCTCCAATTCCTACAAAGTGTATCAAATCTTTTTGACCTAAATTAATTTTTTTCATTAATAATTTTTTTTATATGAATATTTATATTTTTAAAAATGTTTTTGTCAGAATATTGACTTTGATTTACTAAAATATTTTTAATTAAAGACTTATTTTTAAAAACTGATTTAATTAAATCATATAATTGATCATTAATGTCTTCTTCGGCTAAAAGATAACCAAAACCTTTTTTTTCATAGTAAACAGCATTTTTATATTGATGATTATCTGCTGATGTAGGTAGCGGTATAGAAATAAAGGGTATCTTAATATTAATTAACTCTCCTAAAGCAGATGCACCTGAACGTGTAATTACTAAATTTGCTTTTGAATAATAATCTGTAATTTTATTGGTAAAGTTGAATATTTCATAATCTATTTTTGCTTTATTATAAAACATTGATAATTGATCGTTCTGTTCATTTTGACATTGCTGAAAAACCTTAATTGGTATTTCAGAGTTTTTTAATTTTTCAAATATTTGTGGAAGTTTATCTGCAAAAATTTTAGCCGCTTGGCTACCTCCAAGAACCAAAACTTTAATATCATCAAATTTACTATCTTGTTTGCTTTTAATTTTAGAATTAATTATTTCTTCTCTTATAATATTGCCAATTTCAAGAATTTTATAACTATACTTTTTAGGAATCCCCTCAAGATCATTATATGAAACAAATATCTTTTCAGTAAAAGGTAATAAATATTTATTAGCTTTTCCAATGACTAAGTTATTCTCATAAATAACAAATTTAATTCTTAATATTGCTGATGCAATACAAACTGGGAAAGAAGAATATCCACCCATTCCAAATACCATTGAAGGTCTATTTAATAACAAAAAGATTATAGATCTTAGTATCGAAAAAGAAATTACAGATATTGAAAATAAAAATTTAAAAAAATTTTTTTTAATTAATGGAGATGTAGGAATTCTTATTAATTTTATATTTTCATACTCTTTAAGATATTTAGACCCTCTGTGGTCAATTGTTAATTCGACATTATAATTATTTTTTATTAAGTAATTAGCCAAACTATAGGCTGGAAAAACATGACCTCCTGTCCCGCCTGTAGCAATTAATACATTTTTTTTTTTAGTCATATAAGTGAGCTCTATTCTTTGTATAATTTAATATTACCCCTGCCAATATAGCGCTTCCCATCAAAGATGATCCTCCATAACTTAAAAATGGTAATGTCATACCAGTAGTGGGTATTAAGTTAGTATTTACTCCAGCATGAATGAATGTTTGAAAAACTAGCAAGGTGGCTAAACCACATAGTGAAATTTTTATGAAATAATCTTCTTGATTAAAACAATTTTTAATTATTCTAAATGAAATATATAAGAAGATTAATATTATCATCACAGAAGCTATAGAACCATATTCTTCAGATATTATTGCAATTACATAGTCAGTATGAGCCTCGGGAACGCTTTCTTTCAAAATTCCTTCACCCATTCCTTGACCTGTAAGCCCTCCTAATTTTATAGCATCTAAAGCTGATGATGACTGAAATTTATCTCCTAGGTTGGGATCAAAAAAAGTTATAAGCCTATTAATGATATATCCAAATTTTTCAGGTAATAACAATAATAAAGAAGTTAATGAAATTATAAAAATTGAAAAAAAAGCAATTATATAAAAAATACTCACTCCAGAAATAAATACAGTAAATACCCAGCTACCTGTTAATAATATTGATTGACCTAAATCGGGTTGATCTACTAACAAAATTATTACTGAACTTAAAAGCAAAAAACTAAAAAAATACTTTACTTGGGAATTTTTAAACTTTTCTAGAGTTAAGATCTTAACCGTCATTAATATAAAAAAAGGTTTTAATATTTCGATTGGCTGCAATCTAAAAAAATAAAAATCAAGCCACCTTTTAGCTCCTTTTACCTCTATACCAATTATTGGAACAATAGCTAAAAAAATAAATGAAATTATAAAAAATGGAATAATTAGCTTTTTTAACAAAGAGGTATCAATAGCTGAAATAGAAAACATAATTAACAATGCTAAAATTACAAAACTTAAATGTTTTGAAAAGAAAAAATAATAATCTTTATCTAAACGCTCTCCAGCTAACGATGAAGTCGAAGAGAATGAAAAAAATAATCCAAGAAAAAAAAGGAGGAGAAAACTAAGTAATATTTTTTTATCAATATTTCTCCAGTAATTTAGTAACTGAAATTTATATAAATTTTCTTGCATAGAATTTACTTAATTTTTTAAATTCATCACCCCTTTTTTCAAAATTCAGAAATTGATCATACGAAGCTGCTGCTGGACTTAACAAAATTGTGATATTTTTCAACTTGTTTAATTTTATATCTTTAAAAATTTGTATTAATGTTTTTTTTAAGTTTTTTGTAATTGAGAAATTAATCTTGCTTTTAATTTGTTTCTGAAAAAATTTAATATTTTTTCCTACAAGATAGCATTTAATAATATTTTTTTTAACTTTTGATAAAAAAAACTTATCATTTTTTTTTGGCAATCCCCCCAAAATCCAATAAACATTTCTACTGCTTGATAAAGCATATCTTGATGACTGAAAAGAAGTTGCTTTTGAATCATTTATAAAAACAATATTTTTCTTTTTTAAAAATATTTCATACCTGTGAGACAAACCAATAAAAGAATTAACTGCCGTTATAAAACTTTTTTCACTTATTTTTAGTAATCTAGAAAAAGTATGTGCAAAACTCATATTTTCATCG